>ERZ1673738.456-NODE-456-length-74732-cov-5.666028_pt1 | contig 74732 bp, 57 predicted proteins | sample MGYA00580198_ERZ1673738 | MGnify/ENA primary metagenome ERZ1673738 (study PRJEB41218, sample SAMN15661784) | gut metagenome | host: Homo sapiens | place: Canada: London | collected 2015-08-20/2019-03-30 | study: EMG produced TPA metagenomics assembly of... | reverse complement strand
GGCTAAGACTAACCTTAAATTGACTGCACCCCGTATGCCGACCGGAATAAGGTGGAACCACCGGCGGGATGTCCCGTCCCCGTTCCTTGAACAGGGATTAAGCCTTCAATCTTCTAAAGATTAGGCAGCGAGAGCGTAATTATTTTCGCCAACTAAAATTTTGTGTCCGGGATTTACGGGCCGTTTCACTGCTCCCGACATGCTTACATACCTATTCTTCATGCTGTCAAATCCAGGTCTGCCCCATGGTATGTGAAGACAAAGATAGGAAGAAACCCGGTAAATCATATCAAAAGAGACTTAAATTTATAATTTTTGGTAATTATATACATATTTATACCTACAAACGTACATTTCATGTAAATATCTATATAAATACCAAAAATGAAATCGTGCAGAACCTTCCCGGATCTGCACGATTTTTATTTTGAATGATGGGTAAAATTATTCTCCGATCATAAAATGATGGTATCCCTTCATTTTTTGCCAACTGCCCCGGGTGAAATCGGGGACCTCGACGGGCATGCTGTTGTTTTCGATGGAGAGGCGGGTGAGTTCGCCCAGACAGGACCATTCGGCTGCGTCATAGACATCTTGATCGAGAGGGAGGCCGTGGCGTAAACAATATACCAACCGGTAATCCATGATGAAGTCCATGCCACCGTGTCCGCCGACTTTTTTGGCTTTCTCCTCCAGTTCTTTCTGAATGGGGTGTTTGTATTGCTCCATCAGCGCCTGTTTCACATCTGCCGGGACGAACGAGTGCATACTTAAATTTTCGTGATCGGGTACACCTTCGACCTGCTCCGGAGAACGGAATGTATAGCCTTCTACCGGATATTTGTTGGCGAAACCTTCGGTGCCGGTCAGTTGGTACATCCGGGAATAAGGCCGGGGATTCATGACGTCGTGCTGGATGTGCATGGTTTGGCCGTTTTCGGTCATAATCATCGTCATCGTATGGTCTCCGTTCTGGAAATCCTTACCGTCCCGTTTGTTGATCTTTTCTACCAGTTTCGGGCCGGTCAGGGCTTTGGTATCCATAGAAACGAGGTAGTTCATTTTATTTCCCCGGTGGATGTCGAGGAGTTGACAGGCAGGTCCCATGCCGTGGGTGGCATATACATCCCCCCGGTATTTTTCATTGAAATCCAGCCGCCAGTTGCCTTGATAGGCCGCCCAGAATTCTTCCAGGTTGTGGATATACGAACCTTCGACATGGAGGATATCACCGAACAATCCATGTTGGGCCATATTCAGGGTGGTGAGTTCGAAAAAGTCGTATACGCAGTTTTCCAGCATCATACAGTGCTTGCGGGTCTTTTCGGAAGTATTGATCAGTTGCCAGCATTCATCGAGATTCATGGCTGCGGGGACTTCGATGGCGACATGTTTTCCGTGTTCCATGGCGTAAACGGCTATGGGAGTATGCAACAACCACGGAGTGACGATATATACCAGATCGATATCGGGGCGTTCACAAAGTTGTTTCCAGCCTTCTTCTCCACTATAGGCGGCAGCCTGGGGACGATTGTTTTTGGTGAGGATCTCCTGGGCTTTTTCTACCCGCTCGGGATAAAGGTCACAGAGGGCTTTGATGGCAGTACCTTCGATTTGGGTAAAACGATAGACGGCCCCCGGGCCGCGCATGCCTAATCCGATAAAACCGACCCGTACGGTGTCGAGGGGTGCACAGCGAAGGCCTATGACGTCTGTCTGGCCGGCCGGACGTTCCGGAATAGCGGTGCGAATCAGATTGGGAGTCGTTTGATCCGAAGATTTAGGACATTGGCAACTGCTGATGCCCAGGATCAGAAAAGCGGTCAATAGATAAGTGATTTTTTTCATATAATTACTGATTTGAGAGTTGATTAATCCAGGCGTTCATTTCTTCCAGATGACTGTCTATGCTGTGGAGATGGGTCAATTGAGCCAAGGTCCGTTGCAGGTTGTGTTCGGGATATTGGATTTTGTAGTATGTATCTCCGTTGAGGTAATCGGTCAGAAAACGGACGGTTTGCATATAGGTTAGAAGTTGTGCCCCATAGGGTAACAATTGTTTTTCGATAGGGGTAAGGAAGGCACTTGCCGTTTCGAGATAGCCCCGGGCAAATTCCCGGAATATTTCCATATCGAGACCTACCCGGTCCAATTCTTTATCGTCTTCTGCTCCTTTATTGGCAGCGGTACGGATAAAGTCACCGAAATCCGACAATACAAATCCAGGCATCGTTGTGTCGAGGTCGATCACACAAAGAAAACGGTCATCCTGATCGAACAGCATATTGTTGACTTTTGTATCGCAATGGGTAATGCGTTTGGGTAATTTCCCTTCGCGGTGAAGCCGTTCAGCCCGGCACATTTCCTCAGAACGTCCGAGCAGTTCATCCACGATCGGTTGCACTTTAGCCAGACGGGCCGCTTTGTCTCGAGCGATCGCTTCCCGGAACTGTCCGAGGCGGAATTCCATGTTGTGAAAGTCGGGAATGGTCGCTCCGATCGGTGGATTCGGAATGTCTGACAGAAAGTATTGAAATTCTCCGAAAGCTCTTCCGGTCTGATAGGCCAGGTCCGGCGTCACTTGTTCGAAAGTCTTCGATCCGGCGATATAAATAGTCAGCCGCCAGTAACTGTTTCCGTCATAATAATAAAGCCTTTCATCTGTAGCAGGTACTAAAGTCAATGTCTTCCTGTCGATATCGTTTGCATTCCGTTGTTGCAAATGGTAACGGATACGGGAGGTAATGTAACGGATATTTTCCTGTAATAAAGGAACATCCGTGAAAATAGCCTGATTGATGCGTTGTAATACGTAATCCGGGGTATCGGGATATCGGGTTGTTACCAGGAAGGTATCGTTGATCAACCCCGATCCTAGCGGTTTTATTTCTGCCACCTCTCCCGAAATGGCAAAATGTGAAGTGATTGCTTTTAAATCTGTCATGAAAATGGTGATAAAATGATCTGCTAAAATAGTCAATTTTCCGAAGAATTGGAATTTTGATTTCTGAATTAAATTTTCTGAATTTTTTTTGTTTGTGTTTTTCGCGGAAAGGGGTAATTTTGTGAGGGAGATGTATAGTATAACTCCTCACTACGTTTGTCAGATACCACCGGTCAATGAAAAAAATAAGGTAAACGACTGACAGAAGCGACCGGGTTCCCGGACACGAATACCGAAGACGAAAAGTACCGAAATAATCCTGCCGTTTTTTAGTGACAACGGTTATGGAAATCAAATCTGATCACTGTAACCGTTGTCACTGAAAAAGATAGGACCTGAAAGTTGAAAATTACTCCGTAATCGTTGAAAAAGATGTGGATTTTCAACTTCAAAAGCCTTGATAAAAGATAATATACACTTGTTTCGTCGGAGTTTTAATACCTTCAAAGAAATGGGTGGCCGTAATGGTTTCTACATAACCGGACATATTGAAAGTATAAGTGAATTCTGTTCTGCTGCCTTTTTTGTCGCTGATCGAAGCCAACAGATTTTGGCTGCGTTTCCCTAGCAAACCGACCATCGACAGGTAGTCCTCCTGATAAAGTTGATTAAGGTCCAGGTTGGCTTTATTATTTTCTTCCGTGGTGTACGTGAAGGTTTCCAGAGTAGCATATTCAGCGTCACTTGTGATTTTTTCCTGTGTTTCTACTCTGTTTTGATCCGACCATATATATTGGAACTGTTCCTGGTCGCTACCGATATTTTGTAAACGGAAATTTTTGTAACGATATACAATCGATATGGGCTCTTCATTACTCATCATGTCGAAGTAAGTTGCCTGATTTTCCCTGATATGGCCTTGTTCGTTCAGCATACATTCGCTGTAAAGTTTTTGAGTAACCTGATTGTTATTTTCATAAGTATTCTGCTCATAAAATAAACGGTGATCTTCGGGCATATAATTTATATGAATATCTGACAGTATCGTTTCATTTTGAATTTCTTCACCTTCGATATTTTCTGTATAAATGCCTGTTTTTTCAATATACTGAATTTGGTTATCGTTGTAACCGAATCTGATTTCCAGCCAATTATTCCGGTTTTCTACTCCTTCTGTGACTTCTGTGATGGTGATACGCTCCACCCAGGCTTCGAAGGGATCCGGTTCGTAAGATTCCGGGAAACTGCCGTCCTGCCGGACAGCTTCCTGATTGATTGTGATTGTTTCGGTTTGGCTTTGACAGTTTAGTTCGATTCGAACTGTCCGGGGATTTCCTGTCGTGTTTTCATCTAATAATATTTGCATGGTATGTTCCCCGGCTTCTTCTCCGGCAGAAGGGGTTACGGTAACCCAGGAGCGGGCTTCATCGTTTTGGATATAACTCTCCCACGAAGAGGTGGTGGTAAAAGTGATCTCGCAGGAGGGAGAGTCGGCATAAGCTGTCTGATTGAGTTGAGCAGGATCGGACAGGGTTATAAATTGATTGGAAGGATTGCCTCCGCCGCCTCCGTCGCCTTCGCCTTCATAATCGGTAATCACATTGGTATAACAGGCTGTCAGGCATACAGCAACAAACAACTGAATGAATAGTAATATCTTTTTCATGATTAAGCTGATTTAATATTAAAATCTGAAGGATAGGTAAACACGCATTCCGTTGAATTTGGATTTTCCGGGTTCCGGCTCCTGTTCGTCTTCTTCGGAATCACCGCCTCCGAAAGATTTAAATTTACAACTTCCCCATCTGGATTCCACTCCAAGGCCGATAACTCCGTAAGAGATACCGCCGCCGGTGACAAAATAAGAAGCATAGTTTCCCAGGAGGGTATCGTCGTCGTATAAAGCTGAAAAACTGGGGGCAAACCGGAAATAAGCGTTGACGTTTAGTTTCCCGACCGGATTGACGGTAACAGAAGGACCTACTTGCATGCCGATTTCAGCTTGATGGAAATTACTGGTTTCTGGTTCTTCTTCCTCATCGTAATTGTCTTCCCAACGGTATTCGAGTTTGTAATTGGTGTAATTCAAATCGAACCAGGTGGCGTCGAGACCGAAACGGATCAAACCGGCTATCGGTTTTTTATGAAGATAAAAAGTCCTGCCGACGGTGAAAGCTGCTCCGAAATTACTTTTGAGCGTTTGATCCATACCGAAGTAAGAAGCCGGTTCGAATTCCTGCTTTACAAAACTCAGATTGCGGTACTTTTTACGTAAACGATTGTTATTTTCCTGTGCCGACACCATACTTGACCAGCATAGCAAAGCCAGCAGAATGAATGAAATTTTTTTCATAATGCAATGAATTTGAATTTTATAACTGATGTTCAAATCGTTTTATGACCACAGACTCCGATTGGCCGGTTGATTATAAAAAGAAAGTGTGGAGCCTTGCTTTATCTGACAGGAGGTTCTGACAAAACCCGAATACAAATAAACAATACCCCACACTTATCCGTATGTACTTTGACGATACATCAACAGACAAGTGATGAGTGTTTGTATTGATTATCCTTGTATTCTCGAAATTGTCAGATTTCCTGTCAAGGATAAAAGTGAAACACTTTCATCTTTAAAATGCAATCCTGTAAAGGACGCAACAAAGATATGAAATGTTTTCGATACTCACACTTAGGGGTATTGTTTTAGTTCAAGATTGAGTAAGAACAATCTTATTTTTCTCCTTTTTTTGTTAGAAATACAAACCTTTCCCGGAGACTGCTCCTTCCGAGCCTCCCAGAAATGATATTATTCCGACTTATAAGGTGATTTTTCGTGACAAATATAATTATTATTTCAGGATTGTCAAATGAATCGCCTGAAAGTTTATTCGGTTCATCCGGCTAAGCGATGGGTTGGTACGGATAAAGGGAGAGGGGGTTGAAAATCAGAGATCAGACTTAAAAAATGGATAAAATTCGTTATTTAATCGAAATAAATTCCGGTTTTGTCGAATATTTTTGTGGTTTTGTCAGGTCTTTTTTACTTTTATCCGAGTGAAAAGAAAAAATTGTGCGTATTATTCGATTTATAGGAGTTGCCTGTGTCATTGGACTATTTTTTTGGTGTATCGTAGCCATCGACGAGGTTGGGGAGCATCCGGATAAAATTTGGTTGCATCGTTGCAATTCGATGGAAAAATTATATGAACACAGTGAAAGGTATAGTAACTTTGAAGTAGATATCGTCTTTCGGCAGGATTCGGTATTCGATGTGACACATGATATAGATACTAGTTTTAACCTGTCTATAGAACCTTATTTTGGCTATATTCAGCAAAATGGAGGTAAATTGTGGTTGGATATTAAAAATCTCGATCTACAAATTGTTTCGGCTATGTTAACTCAGTTGGCTGATCTGACTTCCCGGTATGACATCGACAAAGAAAGGTTGATCATTGAAAGTCGTAATTGGCAAGCTTTGCAGCGATTTACAGAGGAAGGATATTATACTTCTTTGTATATCGGTTGGGAAAATCCGTCTCGGTTGGAATCCGAAGAAATCGATTCTTACATGGATAAATTAAGGAAAGCGGTGGACCATAAAATAGTCCATGCTTTATCCTTTCCGGGTTGGTGGTATTCGACCATCAAGGAAAATTTGAACCGATCTATCGATTTGTTGACCTGGAAACATCGGACAACCCAATGGCAATTGCTGCTTACCCCTAAGGGGCATAAAATGCTGGACGATCCGGAACTGAAGGTTATTTTAGTGAAAGATAAGGGACAATATCATCGTTAACGATTATTCTCTGCCTGATCGGTTATTGTATTGCTCTGTCCATAAAAAAATTGTATTTTTGCTGGAAAGAGCTTGGGAGGAATATGCAGAAAAGGGAAAGTAAAGAATTTAAGGAATTTTTCGAACGTTTTTTTATTCCGGTATGTCACTTTATTAAACGATATACGGAAGAGGAGGAAGTGGCCGATATTGCGCAGGAGGTATTTGTAAAAGTGTATGAAAAATGGAATGAATTCGACTCTTTAGGGAATGCCAAGGCTTTTCTGTATATTGCAGCCCGGAATCTTTGTTTAGATTTTATCAAACATAAGAAAGCCGAAGCTAATTATCTGTCTGAGTACATGCATGGAGAAGAAGCGGACGATCCTGTATTCCTAAAAGAAGTTACCCGGCAAGAGACTTTCCGTATCCTGCATACGGCGATCGACAAGCTGCCTGCTCAGAGTAAGCAGATTATTATGCTGAGTATGGAAGGGCTCAGCAATGCCGAAGTAGGAGAAAAACTAGGTATCTCCGTGAATACCGTCAAAACATTGAAAAAGAATGCTTATGCCGTATTGCGGCAGGTTCTTTCGAAGGAATATCTGCTTTTATTATTTGTTATCTTACGTGATTATTCTGCTTAACCACACACCGATCGATCCGAAACAAAAATGAGGAGCTGAGTATTAATGGAAGTAGCAATAAAATATTAATTGCTTAGGAATTAACAAAAGTTAATGGTTCCGGCCGGAAAGTTTATAACTTTAATTTTTAATAAATTTTCTATCCTCATTCACCCGTTTAAGAAGAAATGTCGTCTTTTATATAAATGATGTCAAAAAAGGCGTCGGTGTAAAAGTGAAAATTTATGGATGATTTACAACATCGTTTACTGGTTTCTCAATGGATAGCCGAGGAATTTGCCGGAATTATCGATGAGGACCGCCGGGCGAAACTGGAGGCCTGGAGGAAAGAATCGGCCGGCAATGAACAGGAATATCAGGAGCTTTTGCAAGAATTCCGCTCAGGCGATATTCTGGAGCCTTATCCGGAAGAAGAAATCGGTCGGCAATGGAAAAAATTCAGTAAACGAAACCGGACTATTCATCCTGTTTTTAGATACTGGTATCGTTATGTGGCTTTGATCGTGTTATTATTGGGAGCTGCGGGAGTGTTGAAGTGGCAGTTGGATGAGACTCGTAAAACGAGTGAAAGGACTACTCAGACGATTAGTTTGGCTCAGGGAAGTCCTTTGTTGGTATTGGCCGATGGCAGAACAATGTTGTTGAACGATTCGGTGGGTTGGGGCCGGGAAGCTGATTTGCAACAGGTCCGGCTCGATGAGCAGGGCATTACTTATCAGCAATCGGATAGTCTGGAAAAGGAAGAAGTATTCAATACCCTGATTATCCCTAAAGGCGGAGAATTTCAGATTCAGCTGGCCGATGGGAGCCGGGTGTGGTTGAATTCGGAAACCGAGTTGCGTTATCCGGTCAATTTTACCGCTGAGAAACGCCGGGTATTTCTGAAAGGAGAAGCTTATTTCGAAGTGGCGAAGAATGCACAAATCCCTTTTGTGGTAACCACTTCCGCCGGTATAGACGTGAAAGTATTGGGAACGAAATTTAATGTGGCTTCTTACGAAAACGATGAGCAGGTTACGACAACGTTGGCGGAAGGGAGTGTCGAAGTGGGAGATGAGAAAGGTTCTGTACGGCTGAAACCGGAAGAACAAGCTCTGTTTTGTAAAGGCGATCGGTCGCTTCGGGTACAAAAAGTAGATGTCGGTATGTATCTGGCTTGGAAAGACGGGAAGTTTATATTCGAAGAACAGTCGTTGGAGCAAATTATGAAACAATTGCAGCGTTGGTATGAAATGTCTGTGTTTTATACCAATGAAGAAGTAAAACAATATACCTTCAGTGGTGATTTGAAAAAATATGATGATTTTGACAAAATTATCCGGATGCTCGAGGAAGTGTCCGGTATAAAAATCTCTATAAAAGAGAATTGTGTTGTGATAGGGACGAAATAAAGAACGGAAGGCATCCTACCTCCTTCCGTTCCCTGTGAACTTTCGTCCACATTATTAATTAAATATATACAAATCTATGAAAAAAAATCGAATGTATGCTCTTCGTCCCGGAGAGTATGTGTTAAAATTCCTAAAGATTATGCGACTTGGGATTTACTTGGTTTTACTGACAACATTTACAGTCAGTGCTAACGGCTTTTCTCAAAAAGTTAAGGTGACGCTCAATTTAGAGCAACGGTCGATACTGGAAATTATCAAAGAACTGCGAAAAGTTTCGGATTACCAGTTTTTGTACCGGGTGGATGAACTCAGGAAATGTGGGAAAAGAGACCTGAAGGTACAGGATGCAGGAGTCGAGGAAGTGATGAGACAATTGCTCGACGGTACTCATTTGACCTGGCGTTTGGACGATGATGTAATTCTGATTAAGACGGCACCGAAGACGGCGGCACCTGCAGTTCCCCAAAAGGTGAGAACGGTACAGGGAGTTGTGTCGGATACCAAAGGGGGAAAACTACCCGGGGTTACGGTGATATTGAAAGGAACTACGCTGGGAGGTGTGACGGATGCCGAAGGAAACTTTAAATTCGAAATTCCCGATCAGAAAGATATGATCCTGGTATTTTCGTTCGTCGGTATGAAAAAACAGGAAGTGAAGTATACCGGACAGGAAAATTTGCATATAGTCCTGGAAGACGATATTGCCGAAATGGAAGAGGTGGTGGTGAACGGTATTTTTACCCGTAAAAAGGAGAGTTTTACCGGATCGACGACTACTTTTACTTCGAAAGAACTCAAAATGGTCGGGAATCAGAGTGTATTACAGAGTTTAAAGACCCTCGATCCTTCATTTGCCATTATCGAAAACAATGAGTTCGGTTCCGACCCCAACCATTTGCCCAATATCGAGATTCGGGGTAAAAGTAGTATCGTAGGCTTAACCGATGAATATGAAACCGATCCGAATCAGCCTTTGTTTATTCTGGATGGATTCGAATCCGATTTGGAGACTATCAACGATTTGAGTATGGACCGGGTACAAAGTATCACCGTATTGAAAGATGCTGCAGCTACAGCCATTTATGGTTCGAAAGCAGCTAACGGTGTCGTGGTCGTCGAGACTAAATTACCTGCCATGGGATCGCTTCGGGTAAACTATAACGGTAATCTGCAGTTGACTTTTGCCGATCTGTCGGATTATAATCTGATGAATTCTTATGAGAAACTGACTTTCGAACGCCTGGCCGGTTGCTATCGTTTGATAGACGATGAGGGAAATATTTTAGACGAAGAACAGGATCAGATCTATAATGACCTGATGAAAGAAGTGGCTCGCGGAGTAGATACCTATTGGATGAACGAGCCTCTGCGTTTTGCTACTACGCATAAACATACGCTTTCGATTGAAGGGGGAGACGCTACTTTCCGGTATGGTGCCGGATTAAGCTATGGCAAGACCGAAGGGGTGATGAAAGGCTCTGACCGGGAAGTGATGAATGGAAATATCCGTTTGATCTACCGTAAGGGAAAATTATCTTTTACGAATAATCTGAATATCAATTATTCGAAAGCCGATCGGGAACCGGTTGCTTTTTCTGAATTTGCCAAGGCAAATCCTTATTTCCGGAAATACGATGAAAATGGTGAGTTAAAGAAAATATTGTTTCAAAACTATGCAGCAACTTATTATAATCCGCTGTATGATATGAACCAGACCAATTTCGAAGAAACCAAGACAACCGGTTTTACAAATAATTTTGAAGTAGACTGGAGAGTGATCGATGAGTTAAGGGTGCGGGGACGTTTCGGCTTGACCAAATCGAACGAACAGATGAAAAAATTCCGGTCTCCTTTCAATACAGAATTTAACAGTCAGGCAGATATTGCGAATAAAGGAAGTTATGAAGAGAGAAATACTCAAAACTTGAATTATGATGGTGATTTTAGTTTGACATATGGGAAATTATTTAATGAGAAACATATGGTAAATGTGGTCGGCGGAATGCGTCTGAGTCAGAATGGATCGAATAATAGTGCTTATAAAGTTCAGGGCTTTATCGATGATGAATTTTCCAACCCTGCTTTTGCATTAGGTTATCAGAAAGACGGTAACGCTACTTATCAGGATTCTAAAAAACGGGCAGTCAGTTATTACCTGAATTTCGGATATGCTTATGACGACCGTTATTTGCTGGATGTGAATTACCGTTCGGACGGTTCTTCCGTGTTCGGTTCGGACAGGCAGTTTACGAATACCTGGTCTGTGGGTTTGGGGTGGAATATTCATAAAGAAGCTTTTTTCAGTGATATAGAGGGTATTAGTTTGTTGAAATTGCGGGCTTCTATCGGTAATCCCGGGAACCAGAATTTCGATGATTATATCTCTACCCGGATTTATTCCTATAATACCGACAATATGAATATTTTCGGTTCGAGTGCAATCGTTTCGAATCTTGGTAACCGCAATCTGGAATGGCAGAAGACCTTGGACCGGAATATCGGTTTCGATATTATTTTCCTCGACAATCGTTTGAGGGTCAATTTCGATTATTTTAATAAAAGAACCGATCCGTTATTGGTACAGATAGGTACGGCTTCTTCGACCGGTGTAAAGACGCTTCCCCGCAATGTCGGAAAACAAATCACCGAGGGGATAACCCTGACGATGAATTATTCTATCATACGTAGAGAAGATATGTTTTGGTCCGTGAATATGAATTTGCGTCATCAGACATCGGAATATAAAGAGGTGAGCGAAGTATTGACGAAATATAATTTAGATAACCGGAACCGTAATCTGACCCGTTATTACGACGGTGGAAGTCCTTCCGATTTATGGGCAGTGAGATCTTGTGGTATCGATCCGGCAACCGGGCGTGAAATTTTCCTGGATAAGAACGGAGAACAGACTTTTGTGCATAATTACGATGATGAAGTCGTAGTCGGAAACAGTGATCCGAAAGTGGAGGGGGTGATCGGTACTTCTTTCTATTACAAAGGTTTTTCTGCTTCTATTAATTTACGCTATCGTTTGGGTGGACAGATTTTTATGCAGACCCTTTATGATAAAGTAGAAAATCTTTCTTCTTCAAAGAAATGGGAAAATCTGGATAAGCGGGCATTGTACGATCGTTGGAAACAACCCGGTGATCAGGCTAAATTCAAATCTATCGCCAGCAGTGAAGTGACGCCGATATCTTCCCGTTTTGTCGAAGATAATAATGTGTTGTCGGGAGAATCGATTTCGTTGGGATACGAAAGTACAGCTCCCTGGTTAAAACATATCGGAGCTTCTTCGATGTCTGTCCGGGCTTATATGAACGATATTTTCCGGATTTCGACCGTAAAAAATGAACGTGGTCTGAGTTATCCTTTTGCCCGTTCGGTGTCCTTTTCATTAGGTGTGACGTTCTAAAATGTAATATTAACTGATTGAGATATGAAAACGAAAATAAAATATGGTTGGCTTTTATGCCTGTTGGTTTTCAGTGCCTGTAATTCCTGGATAGATATAACGCCCTCCGATCGTTTGAATGAAGATATGCTTTTCGAAGATAGACAGGGATTTGAAAAAGCGATTAACGGTGTATATGTGGGATTGGTCGATCGTTCACTTTATGGCCGGAATTTGAGTGCCGGGGTGATCGATTTGATGGCTCAGTATTATAAATACGGGAATGGGTCTGATTTTAATTCCATGCTCGGCGCTTATAAATATGAGGAGCAGAATGTCAAAGATGTATTTCAGGTTATCTGGGAAAAGGCTTATGCGCTGATATTGAATTGTAATATCATTATCGAAAAATGTGATGAACGGCAAGACGTTTTACCCGGTGTATATTACGGTTTGTATAAAGGTGAAGCGTTGGCTTTAAGGGCGATGCTCCATTTGGATATGTTGCGTCTGTTCGGACCTGTTTACGATGAAACTTCTAAAACGGCCGAATGTATCCCCTACGTAACCAATACCGATGCTCAGATTTCTCCTTTACTGTCTGCTGAAGTTGTTTTGGAGTCGGTGATCGGAGATTTGAAAACTGCTCTGAATTTACTGAAAGAGTCCGATCCGGTTTTGACGGATGGGGTACGGAACGAGGGAAACAGTATCGGAGATAATGCATTGAATTACCGTCAGTTCCGGTTGAATTATTATGCTGTAAAAGCTTTGTTGGTCCGGGCTTATGCCTGGGGACACGATGAAAGTAATGCGTTGGTTACTGCCGAAGAGATTCTGCGTGAAGTACAGGTGGAAGGGGCGGAGATATTCCCTTTTGTAACCCATGCGGCAGCTACCGATGTTTCTAAACCTGACCGGGTATTTTCTTCGGAAGTGATGTTTTCGTTATATGATTCCTACCGGGGTACAGAGATTCAGGATAAGTTGTTCCTGCCGACCCTGGACCAGATATATACTTTCACGGGTAAACGTTTGGAATTGGGGAAAGACTATTCTTTTTACGCTTCTGAAAACGATTATCGTCGTAATATTTGGGCAAGTTATAGCAATGCCGGAAAACTGATCGACTATCATCGGAAATATGAAGATATAACAACGAGTGGGGCTGAGTTATTGAATAAGATGGTTCCTTTGATCCGGTTGAGTGAGATTTATTTGTTGGCTGCTGAATATACCGATGACTTTGTAACCGCCAAAGGGTATTTGGATCGGATACGGAATAGCCGGAATTGTCCTAGCTCGGTGGCAACCGAGCCGACCTTGATGGAGGAGATTACAAAAGAATGCCGGCGGGAATTTTTAGGGGAAGGACAAATGTTTTTCTTCTATAAACGGAGGGCTGAGCAACAGCTTCCGAACGGAAGATTCGAGACAGATAACGATAAACAGTGGATCGATATGTCGATGAGTAATTATGTGATCCCACTTCCTGATAGTGAAACCGATATGAGATTGAACTAAAATAATGAATTATGAGAAAATTATTATATATCTGGATATTGCTTCCCTTATGTATCGCTTGTGAGCGGGATTTAATGTCGTACGAGGGAGAAGAAGCTATTTATTTTGCTGTACAGAGTGGTCATTCCTATGCCTCGGAAAAGGATTGGCCCTATATGCCTTACACGCTGGCTGAATTCGGTAAAGTTCAGGAAGATACTATGGTCGTTAATATCAAAGTGATGATTACCGGTCCTGAAAAAGATTATCCGCGTCCTTTCAGAGTCGTAGTCAATCCGGATAGTACGACTGCCCGGGAAGGAATCGATTATAGGGCGCTTGTAGATGAATATACGGTAGAAGCGAATCGTTCCTATGCTTATATTCCGGTATTGTTTTACCGTCAGCCTGAAATGAAAAACGATACGGTAACCTTAGGACTGAAACTGGTCGCTAATGATCATTTTTCTTTGACTTTTAAGGAATTCGACAAAATGGAAGGTTTTACTAGCGGGAGTGTTGTGTTTGAACAATTCGACGCTACAATGCATAAAATCTTAGTAACGGATATTATGCCTAAGCCTTCACAGTGGTCGGATTGGGAATTCGGCACCTTTACTCCCGAAAAGTTGAACCGGATATGTCTGGAATTGGGCTATACCTATGCTGATTTTCAGAATCCCCAAAAAATAACTATGGTGGAACAAATGGTGATCTCAAGGAAATTCTCGGAGATATTGAATAAAGCTTATTACGATAAAAAACCAATTTTGGAAAACGATGGTCGGTTAATGTGGGTCAGTGGTTGTGTTTATGCGAACGGGGCATATCCCGAAACGAATGAATAGTAAGTTTGACCGTGATAAAAATGAATATGATGAAACAAATTTTATATATATTGCTGGGAATTATGCTTTTAAGTATAGTTTCCTGTTATGATGATGAAGGTAATTACGATTATCATGATATCAACGAGGTGACCTTTGGAGAGATCAATACCATGTACAATGTATTGTTGAATATTGATACGCTAAAAATTGATGTCGGAGATTTTGTAGAGATGAGTCAGGGAGACCTTACCGATACAGATCGTTTTGAATATTTGTGGGTGATTTTTTCTCCGTCTGATAGCCATGTGAAAGATACGATTTCTACGGATCGGGTACTCAGTTATCCGGTTACTTTGGCTCCCGGAACTTATAATTTGTATTTGAAAATCCGGGATAGAGTAACAGAGGTACAGTGGAAAAAGCAATTTACGGTGACTGTCGGGACTCCTTATTCCCGGGGAATTTTACTGATGGGAGAAGATGCAAATGGGAATGCAGATGCACAGATGATTTCTATGGCGGGTATAGATACACTGATTCTTAAGGATATTCTGAAAAACAGTGGATTACCTACTTTGCATGGTCCTGTTTCGTTCTTGCATACTGGTAAGCAAGGTGAAGATTACAGACAGATTTGGGTACTTACTGAATCGGGTTCTTATTATTTAGACCGGGAAACCTTACAGGGTTCCGAGTCCAATGTATTCGATAATTTTTTACTGGAGTCTTACAATGAACCTATGATTCCGGTTACAATCGTTCCGCAGCCGAGTGATATAGATGGAAAAGTTGAAAGTCAAAGAGCTGTTGTATGTAGTAACGGTAAGTTGTTTTACACCTCTTTATCTATCCTGGCATATGGTATGTATTCTTTTCCTTTGAACTGTTTGAAGACTGATATGACTAAATACATTCCTGCCAGTGAATATCTTTTTTATAGTATTCAATCTTTTAAAAAGTTTATTTGGTATTCCGGAGAGACCAATCGTTTTTATAAGACAGAGAGTTATTTATATCCTTATTCTGATACATTGGAACAGAAAAGTACGGATGCATTCCCTTGGGATCAAAAAGGTACAGGGCGTACATTGATATATGGGGAAAATACCTGGAATGAAGCGAAAGCGTGGGTATGCGACGGAAATTCATTCGCACTTATGGGGGATGGAACGAATGCGTATATCTACAAGTTTTATGTGAACAATATGGAGGCTAAGAGTATGTATGAGATAACTTCTAATGTCGCTTCGGATATTTTGACGGCAGATTTCTATGCTTTCTCTTCGACCCGTTCGGTTTTGTTTTATGTAAAGAACAATGTTTTATATGCTTATAATTACGACAAGGGGAATGAACGGGTAGAAACCATCCCTTTGGAAACAACGGATCAGATTACGATGTTGAAATTCGATCTGACGATGGAACCGATGAAAGATGCCTTGTTTATCGCTACTTACAATACTGCCGAAGGAGGAACTTTACGGAAATATTATGTGGGCAATAATCCGGATAAGGTAGAGTTGAAAGCAGATCCGACGGCAGTTTGGAAAGGTTTGACCAAAGTGAAAAATATGAGTTGGAGGGCAGTTTTGTAAATGCGTCGGTGGGGGGCTTTTGAGGGCATGAATTAAAATTCTGCCGTGTCGTTTCCGGTACCGATGGTGTATTGGAGGTTGGGATTTGAGGTTTGTGGATCGATAAACTGTCGGATACCGGAAACATAGTATAATGGTATAGATGAAAAATAGTATGAAAAAAATATTCCTTTTTATTGCATTTTTATGGATAAGCTTGGTTAGCTTTGCGCAGGATGGGGTGAATTTTGAACACCTGAGTTTTAGGGAAGCGTTGGACAAGGCGAAGAGTGAGCAGAAGTACGTGTTTATGGATTGTTATACTTCCTGGTGTGGGCCTTGTAAGAATATGACTCAAAATGTGTTTCCGCAGAAAAAAGCCGGAGATTATTTCAATCCGAAGTTTATCTGTGTAAAGTATGATATGGAAAAAGGAGAGGGGCCTGAATTGGGGAAACGGTTTGAGGTACGGGCTTATCCGACTTTTTTGGTGTTGGATGCAGAAGGCCGGTTGCTTCATAAAGTAATCGGTTCGTATAGTGTGGACGAGATCATCGAACGTATAGAAGAGAGTTTCGATAAAGAGAAAGCTTATGGTTCTTTGAAAGCGAAGTATGAAAGCGGTAACCGGGAACAAGTATTTATGGTGAAGTACCTGAAAATGCTGATTCGGTATTATGATCCGGCGATGGAGGCCGTTGCTGCCGAGTTGATAAATACGCTGAGTGATAAAGAGAAGGTGGAAGAGGCCTATTGGTTTGTTTTCAGCAATCCGAAACTGACTCCGGAAGGTTCGGCTAATGAAGCCTGGCTGTTGAAAAATCACAAGCGTTTCAATAAAACGGTCGGTAAGGAAAAGGTGGAACAGGAATTGGATAAACGGTATACCGAAAAGCTTTTGAAAGTCCTTTCGCAGAAAGAAAAAATATGGACTGAAAAACAGCTTACCGCTTTGGGACGTGAGATTGCAGCTTTGAAGCTGAACACGAACGAGGAATTGCAAGCCTATGTAACGGTGGCGAAAACGGCTTTGAAGAAGGGGGTGGAAGAGTTGATTTCGGTTTGTGAAACTGAATTTCCGAAATTCAAGACCAAGGAAATTCCTTATATTCAGTTTTGCGACCGGATTGTAGCCGAGGCTTCGCCGGCCGATAGGGCGAGATACATTGCTTTGGGAGAAAAACTATATGCTCAGGCGAAAGACGAACCGGCAAAAAACACCTTCAAATTTGTTTTGGAATATTTGAAACATCATAATAAACAAAACTGAAATAATTTTTGATAGATGAATAGAAACTTACTTACAATGGCGTTATTGATATGCGGATTATCGGTAAACGGTCAGAAGAAAATCGATTATGTGGATCCGTTGATCGGCACGAACGGTATGGGGCATACTTTCCCGGGGGCCTGCGTACCTCATGGGTTGGTACAGCTCAGTCCGGATACCGATACGATTCCGCATAATATAAACGGAACCTATCAACCGCGGGTATACGAGTATTGTGCCGGCTATCAGCACCGGGATAGTTCTATTGTAGGGTTTAGTCATACGCACTTTAACGGAACCGGGCATTCGGATTTAGGCGATATCCTGATTATGCCGGTAACCGGAGATATTAAATTTAACCCGGGAACGGCTGAAAACCCCGATAGCGGATATCGTTCCCGTTTTTCACATGCCACAGAAAAAGCCTGGCCGGGTTATTATTCCGTGATGCTCGAGGATTATGGGGTGAAGGCAGAATTGACAGCCACCGAACGGGTAGGGATACATAGATATACTTTTCCGAAAGGAGACGGACATATCCTCCTCGATCTGAAACATGGTATTTATAATTACGACGGAAAAGTGCTTTGGGCCAATCTGAGGGTAGAAAACGATACTTTGCTGACCGGTTACCGGATTACAAATGGTTGGGCCCGGGTGAACTACACCTATTTTGCGATTACTTTCTCAAAACCGATCCGGGGTTACGGATATAAAGAGATGAAACCGATGCTGTATAACGGAATGTGGCGGAAATTCGATATCTACCGCAATTTTCCCGAAATCGGAGGACGGAATGTCGTGGCTTATTTTGATTTCGACTTGTCGGACGGAACGCCTTTGGAGGTGAAAGTTGCGCTTTCGCCGGTGAGTGCCAGCGGTGCATTGAATAATCTGCGGATCGAGACTGCGGGTAAAAATTTCGGGCAGTTGTGTGCGCAGGCCGGACAGAAATGGGAAGATGCGTTGAGTGTGATCGATGTAAAGGGGGATTATGATCAGGTTTGTAATATTTATTCTTCCATGTATCACACCATGATCAATCCATCGGTGTATATGGATCATGACGGTTCTTACCGGGGATTGGATCAGGAGATCCATCAGGCGGATCAGTTCACGAATTATACGGTATTTTCTGTTTGGGATACCTACCGGGCTCTGCACCCTTTGTTCAATTTGTTCTATCCGTCACGTAGTAAAGATATCGTGGCATCGTTTCTGGCTCATTATCGGCAGAGTGTACATGGTTTGCTTCCTATCTGGTCGCATATGGCCAATGAAAACTGGTGTATGATCGGATATCATGGGGCTTCGGTCATAGCCGATGCTTACGTGAAAGGTATTCCGATGGATGAAAAACTGGCCCTGGAAGCTGTCGTGAGTACTTCTACCGTTCCATATCTCGAAGGATTGAAAGAGTATATGGAATTGGGGTATGTGCCGATGGAAAAGAGCGGTAGTTCGGCATCGGTCACCCTGGAGTATGGTTATGACGATTGGGCGATCTATCATATGGCGAAGAAAATGGGCGACCGGGAAGTAGCCGATACTTACCTGAAGCGGGCCGGAGCCTATAAACATCTGGTGGACGAGCGTTTGGGTTTTATCCGGCCGAAGAATGCTGCCGGACAGATGAAGGAAAAATTCGATGTGCTGGATACTCATGGCCAAGGGTTTATCGAAGGTAATTCCTGGAATTACTCTTTTTATGTACCTCAGGATGTGAATGGCCTGAAGGCTTTTATGGGAGGAGACAAACGCTTTATCGAGCGGTTGGATTCTTTGTTTACCATGGAATTGCCGGCAAAATACTACGAAAATACCGAGGATATTACCAAAGAAGGTTTGATGGGTAATTATGTGCATGGTAACGAACCCAGCCAGCATATTCCTTATCTGTATATGTGGACTTCTCAACCTTGGAAAACCCAATACCGCCTGCGGGAAATTATGGATCGGATGTATCGCAATAATATCGACGGGTTGTGTGGTAACGATGATTGCGGGCAGATGTCCGCCTGGTATATTTTTACGGCTATGGGATTCTATCCCGTATGTCCCGGATCCGACCAGTATGTACTGGGAGCTCCTTATCTGAAGGAAATGACCGTACATTTGGAAAATGGGAAAGATCTGGTGATCAAAGCTCCGAAAGTCAGTGCTAAAAACCGTTATGTCAAATCGGTGAAACTGAATGGACGGGAATACGATAAAGCTTATCTGACTCATCAGGATATTTGTAACGGTGGAGAGCTCTTTTTTGAAATGAGCAGTACGCCGAATAAGAAAAGAGTGTTCACCGAAGAACAAAAGCCCTATTCGATGACGAAATAGAAACGGATAAAATGTTTTATATGAAGAAAGTATTGCAATTTATGGTTACCGTCGGCGGATTGTTGGCTTTTGCGACGGTGAGTGCACAGCAACAGCCTTTGATTTCTTATGTACGGCCGCTGGTGGGTACTTCGGGGTATGGAAATACCTATCCCGGGGCACAAATTCCTTTCGGAGGTATTCAGATCAGCCCGGATACGGATGCCGATTATTACGATGCGGCAGCCGGATATAAATACGATCATAAAACGCTGTTGGGTTTTAGCCTGACTCACCTAAGCGGAACCGGTATCCCCGATTTGGGCGATTTTTTGTTCATGCCCGGGACCGGAAAGATTCATTTCACTCCGGGGACGCATGAAAATCCGGATACCGGTTATCGTTCCCGCTATAGCCATGAACAGGAATGGGCCAGTCCCGACTATTATGGCGTAGACCTGCTGGATTATGGGGTAAAAGCAGAAATGACTTCAGGGATTAGAAGCGGAATCCTGCAGTTTACCTATCCCGAGTCGGACAGTTCTTTTATCCTGCTGGACATGAACCATACCTTGTGGCAGAGTTGTCCCTGGAGCAATCTTCGGGTGGAGAACGATTCGACCCTTGTCGGTTATAAATTGGTAAAAGGGTGGGGACCGGAACGGCATGTTTATTTTACGGCTGTATTTTCTAAACCTTTCCGGGATTTTGGAATTATGCAGGATACTATTCCGGTGAAATACAATACTAACCGTTTCCGGAGTAGTCTCGAAGCCTGGGGAAAAGACCTGCGTTTCTGGATGCGTTTCCCGACCCGTCAGGGAGAAGTGGTTACGGTGAAGACCGCTGTCTCGGCAGTGAGCAGTGATGGGGCGAAACTGAATATGCAGGAATTGGAAGGAAAAACTTTTGCAAGCCTGAAAGCTGAAGGCGAAAAACTGTGGGAAGGGCAGTTGTCGAAATTTAAGATCGAGGCTACGCCCGAACAGAGGGAGACTTTTTATACGTCGGTCTATCATGCTTTCCTGCATCCCTTTATCTTTCAGGATGCAGACGGGAAGTTTAGAGAGTTGGATAAAAATATCGGTCAGGCAGAGGGTTTTACCAATTATACCGTCTTTTCTTTGTGGGATACTTACCGGGCATTACATCCCTTATTCAATCTGGTGCAACGGGATATCAATGCCGATATCGTCAACTCGATGCTGGCCCATTATGACAAGAGTGTCGAACATATGTTGCCGGTCTGGTCGTTTTATGGCAACGAAACCTGGTGTATGATCGGATATCATGCTGTATCGGTGATTGCCGATGCCATCATGAAAGATGTGAAGGGATTCGATTATGAACGGGCTTACGAGGCGATGAAGACTACGGCGACTAATCCCAACTATGATTGTCTGCCGGAATATACCGAGTTAGGTTGGGTCCCTTTCGATAAGGAGAAAGAATCGGTATCCAAGAGCCTCGAATATGCCTATGACGATTATTGTATTGCTCAGGTGGCTCAAAAGCTTGGAAAAACCGAAGATTATGAATTTTTCATGAAGCGGGCTTTATCTTATAAAAACCTGATCGATCCCGGGACGAAATATATGCGTGGCCGGGATAGTAAAGGCAACTGGCGCACTCCTTTCGCTCCGATCGCTTATCAAGGTCCGGGATCTGTCAATGGCTGGGGGGATATTACCGAAGGTTTCACCTTACAGTACACCTGGTATGTTCCTCATGATGTGCAGGGGTATATCAATGAAGCCGGAGAAGATTTGCTCCGGGAACGCCTCGATTCGATGTTCGTTACCCAGATGGCCGATAATATCCCCGGAGCACACGATATTCAGGGACGGGTAGGGGCTTACTGGCATGGTAATGAGCCTTGCCATCAGATCCTGTATTTCTATAATTACCTGAAACAACCCTGGAAATGCCAGGAGAAGGTGCGTTATATCATGGATACCTTTTATGGGAATAAGCCGGATGCACTCAGTGGAAATGACGATTGCGGACAGATGTCGGCCTGGTATATATTCAATACCATGGGATTCTATCCGACAGCTCCGTCCAGCAATGTGTATAATCTGGGTTCTCCCGGGCTTGCTGCGGTCGATATGAAGATGAGCAACGGTAAACATCTTCGGATGACTACCAAGAATTGGTCGGCTAAAAATGTGTTTGTGAAAGAAGTATATCTGAACGGGAAGAAGTACGATAAGTCGTATATAACCTATAATGATATTAAGGATGGAGCGGATTTACACTTTGTGATGAGCAGCCGTCCGAATTATAAACGAGGTGTGGCCGAACGGGCGGTCCCTCCCTCTGTTTCAGAAAAACGATAAAAGGCAGAGGACGATGAAGATCGTATGGTTGCTTTGTCTGCTGTGCTTGGGAGGCAGTTTAAAGGCTCAAGTATTGTCGGATTCGGTCTCTTGCCGTTTATCAGGTAGAGTGCTCAGTGGAGAGGATGGGAAGCCTCTCCCTGGTGCTCATATTTTTTTAGGGATAAAGCGAATTTTGGTGGCTGTTACAGATTCGCTGGGAAAATTCGATGTCGGAAAATTACCGGCTGGTGAACAGTGGTTGAAAGTCTCTTTTGTCGGTTTCCGGCCGTTGGAACAAAAAGTTGTGTTGGAAGGACATACTGCTGTCGGGGACATTTCCCTGAAAGCACTTATTCTCGACGAAGTGGTGGTATCGGCACGGCCTCCGCTCACTGTGCAGAAAGGAGATACCTTACAGTTCAATGCGGCGGCTGTCCACTTGGCTGAAGATGCCGATCTGGAAAAACTGTTGAAGAAATTGCCGGGTTTCGAGATTGTAGACGGGAAAATTATGGCCCAGGGGCAGGAAGTGAAAAAAATCACCATCGATGGGATGGAATATGCGATCAATGATCCTGCTGCAGCTTTGAAGAATCTTCCGGCTAAACTCGTTGCCCGTATAAAAATGTACGATGATAAAAGTGAGGAGGCTAAATTCTCGGGTTATGACGATGGGAGTAAATCACGTACATTGAATATCGAAACCCGGAATCCCAACCAGATGAAGGTGTTCGGACGCGGCGAACTGGCTTATGGGCTGGAAAAGGTGAAAGATAAATCCTATTCTGCTTCTGTATCGTTGAATTTATTCGACCGGAAACGAAAGATTACTTTTAGCGGAAATGCCGGCCGGATGGCCTTGAACGACTTGCCGGATGCCCGTTACCGGGATGAAGGGAACAAAAATAAGAACCATGGACTTTGGGGTAATTATTCGTCACAGATCAATAAGAAACTGCAGGTGAGCGGAAATTACCGTTGGAACGCGAACGTAAATAATTCTGCTTCCCTTTCCCGTCAGGAATATTTGCCTACCGGGAATTATGAAAGCCGCGTGTACGATAATGAGAGTCATTCGAACTCGGATAATCAAAGTCATGGAATTAATTTTAGTCTGGATTACAAGATCAATGACAAGAACCGGATCCGGTTCAATCCTGATTTTACTATTTCCCGGGGAAATCAGGAGAGTTTGTCCTGGAATAGCAGTATGGAAAACGGGGATACCTTAAATCGAACAGAAACGAAAGCCATCAATAAAAACGATAGTAAACGGGCAGGAGGTAATTTCTCGTGGATGCATGCTTTTAAAAAGACAGGACGTACCTTGACGTTTCAATTCAGTGGAGGGTATAATGAATCGAATTCCGGCGATTATCAGCATATACACGAGAAAATAACCGAGCGGGGAGATAGTTTGCGTTTTCAGAAAAACGATAATGAACGGATAAACTATTCAATGGGTACCGGATTGTCTTATTCCGAGCCTTTGACGAAGTTTGCGCGTATTAGCTTCAATTATCATTTCCTGACGAGTAAAGATCAGTCGGACCGGCATAGCCTGGCTTACCGGGATGCCGTATTCGAAGAGCTGATCGGGATAGATACGGCCTTAACGAATAAATCGATCAATAAACAAGTCAGTCAGAATTTCGGGGTAAATTATAATTATCATAAAGAGAAAGTTACGCTGAACGGGGGTGGTTCGTTGCGTCTGATGCAGATGGAAAACCGGAACAGGTTTATCGGGAAGCCCGATTCTTTGGTCGGATCCAACTATCTCGATATTTCACCCCGGGCAGAGCTATCCTACCGGATGAGTGAAAAACGGAATGTCAGTGTCAACTACAATGGAAATACTTCTTCTCCGTCGGCCGTGCAATTGCAGGATGTATTGAATGTCAGCAATCCCTTACAAGTATCTAAGGGAAATCCTGGATTGAAAAAGTCTTATTCGCATCATCTTTCGATGAGGTATACCAGTTCGGAACCGATGAATTCCCGGTTTTTCTGGGCTAATTTCGATGTACAGCAGACGATCAATCAGATCTCTTCCAATGTAAAATTTATCGGTAAAGACACCTTGATCGATGGATATTTGGTGTCGAAGGGAGGTTCGTTGACCATGCCGGTGAATTTGAATGGGATGTGGAGTATGAATGTACATACCAATTATTCGATGCCGGTGAAAAAAATCCATTTGGATTTCGGGGGAGATTACAGTTATTCGCATCAACCCTCGATTTACGATGATCAGCAGAATGTCACTCAGATGCATCGGGGACAAATCAGTATCGGCGTCAATACCGACTTATCGGAGAATTTCGACTTTTATTGCCGGCATGCTACAAGCTATTCCCATTCCCGGAATTCATCCACCGGTAAAGCTCAGAATCTCGAAGAGACGGTAATGGCCAATTGCAGGTGGCTTTTCTGGAAAGGTTTTTTTGTGGGAGGAGACTATTTTTATACTTATTATTGGAACAAAACAGGGACAGTGACCATCCGGTCGAATAATCGTCTGAACCTTGAATTGGGTAAGAAATTCGGTAAAAAGAAACAGGCCGAATTGGTATTCCGGGCCAACGATATCTTCCGTGACCGCAGTCAGGTGCACTATTCCGTGACCGATTTGTATACCCGGATGAATAGTTCGACCAGTACGCAGGATTATTATATGCTTTCCTTCTCTTACCGTTTTGACCGGATTGAAAAAAAATAAAGGACCCGCTAACTGCATTCTTTATTCGAATTTTCTTTGCATGATATTGAGTTTTTCTGGCCAGATTTAACAATTCATGGGACAAATATAGGACAAAACTTTGTGTCAAATGTTTCATTTTCCCAATAATTAAACTGATCTTTATTGCTGAATATCACCTGATGGTGTAAAAATTGAAAACAAACTGATGGGAATTCAGGAGAAAATAACGTAAAAAGAAAGAGAGGCTATCATGTAAGTAAATATATTGTTATAATTATCACTAGGTGAAGATTATATTGTATAAATGAGTGAGAATATTGAGAGAATTATAAATTACAATATTATGAAAAAATATTTATTAGGAATTTTATTTATCCTAACCATAATAAATATGGTTGAATCTCGTTTAACAGCTGATCATGAAAATAAAGTCAATTTGAAGACTTTATTGGAAGCAAGTTCTGCTTCTGCTGCAGGTGAATATTCATGCATTTGTGTTAAATGTCCGGAAGAAGAACATGGCTGTCTATATTATGATTATAGCGTACCTGCCGATCCCAATAATCCTGGAAATAAAACAGGATATATTAATGATGGACAAAGCCATTTTTGCCCTGGTTATCAAGGAAGAGGTTGGGTTGAAAAACATGCAATAGATGTAGGATTAAATTGTTATTAGTTTATAGAGAAATATAGTATGTTCTGGATATAGAGTATTTATTACTATGTGTTCAGAACTTTATTTGATATTTTGATTAAAATACCTAGTATGATGAAGAGTCCATATTTTATCTTACTCTGTCATTTATTCCTGCTTTTCTCATGCAATAGATCTCAGAATACAAAAAACAACTTTTTAAAAAATTTCATACCTTCTCATAATATTGAAATTACCGTGCTGGATTCTACCGATTTGGTTGTGGATTTTATACCTAGCATGGTCAAAATGAAAGATAAAATTATTTATTCACAATTTACGGGAGATACTATTTTTTCATCCATAGATTTAATTCATTATAAAAAAAATAATTTTGGTAAAAGGGGAAGAGGAAATAATGAATTTACTGAAGGATACGGTTTAGAAAAAATTAATGATAGTATTCTTTTCATATTTGACAGGACTCTTGCCAAATTGATGTTTTTGCAATTAAGTAATGATACCATCATTTTTTTACCTTCCTATCCGACCAATCATTTTATGCTAGATGTCCACTATGGAAACGACTCGATTTATTTTGTTACAGGAACTGGTAATTTAGAAAAAAACTATGCTTTATATAATCGTAACAGTAAAATGTTAAGGCCCTTTATATCTTATCCTAAAGGGGTGAATGACAATCTGACCTTGAACGGAAAATCTAGAATATATTACAGTCATATTGTTCGTCACCCTGGAATGAAGAAGTATATGGCTTTTAAAGATAAACACCACATAATCGATATTTTAGAAATAAAAAATGACTCACTGATATTAGTGAAAAGAAATATTTTTACACATTTTAAATGGAAAATGGTGTCCGGGGTATATAGACCGAGTGAAAAAGGCACACCCAATCGTGTCTTCACCTCTAAACTTGTCGGTTTATCGAAGTATGTGTGTGCTTTATACAAACAAGATCATTCGGAGTTTATTCTGACCTTTGATTGGGATGGAAACCCTTTGAATAGTTATAAACTTCCCTGTCATTTATTAAATTTTACTGGAGATGATTCATTAAATTTTTATGGTATCGCTTTAATTGGAGAAAATTACAATTTGATTCATTTTAAACTTTAAAGTAATGAAGCTAAACATTTGTATTTTGTTGTTTATATCCTGTATTTCATGCCAAACTTCGACAAAAGAATATACTCAATTTGTTAATCAATATTTAAATAGACAACTTAAATTACCTCAGCATATTTTAATTAAGCAATGTAGTGATTCGATTTATCTTCAAAATCCTGCTAAATATACGAGTGATTCAATTTATAGAATCACAACTTATATTTATGGGGATTGTTATGCTTGCGTTGAAGATCTTATAAAATGGAAACAACTTTTATCACAATTCCCACCAGATAAGGTAAGGTTTCTGTGTTTTATTTATGCTGAGATATATTCATCTTTTGAAATCATGAATGAAAGATCCATTCATTTTACACAGCCCATTATATATGATCCTGAAAATCATTATATAAAAATGAATAAATTGCCAGATAATAAATTGTTGAACACATTTTTAATCGATCCTAACGGAAAAATTGTAGTAATAGGTAACCCTATTATTTCAAATAAAATAGCTACCCTGTATAAAAATGAAATCGATCGAGCGGAAAATGATATTTAGATACATTATGATTCCGGTGTTAGTATTGACTGGTTGTTCTTTTTCTAATCCGTTTTTAAGTCAGTTCAGCGATAAAGGTACTTTGGAATTATTGCCTGTATATACGACAGATATCGATATCTTGAGTAATACGGTTTCAATGGTTATGCTTAAAGATTATGTTGTATGGGACAGGTGTCATGCAATGCGTGGGACAGTTCTTCATACCTATCATATTCCCGGAAAGATACTTTCCCAATATAAGAATGTCGATGGTGCCCATTTATTATACAAACTGAATGATAGTATGGTAACAAGTATTCAATTGGCCAGGAAATGCAGGATGGATATACTAATTCGCGATACGATCAAAGAGGTCGCGACTTATTCTTTTCGTATCAGAAACAAGGATTCTTTTAACTGGTTAGACGACTATTATTTTGTTAGTGTTTATCCGACAGATGAAACAGCAACTTATTTTTTCGGTCAGACTACGACAAAAAAAACACGATATGGTGTATATGAACAGTCTCATCAGGCTTTTTATCCTTCAACTTCCTGTTATCCTCCTACAGAAAAGGAAATGACTTTACTCTCTCCCGACTATTGGAATGACGCGTTTATTATCAAGCAAAAGAACAGAAACAGATTTGCAGTTTTCAGAAAATATTATCAATTGTTCGATTTGATAGATGTAGATCGCTTTACGATAAAACCCGTAAAAAGAATTTCGATTCCTCACACTTTGCTTACCTTTCAAGACCAACTCAATCTGGAGAGGCAGTTGGTTTTTTATTTTTTCCCGGGATTGTCAATAGATTCAGAAAAATACATCATTACTCTCTATCAAAATAACGGGCAACGCTATTTATTATTTTGGACCTGGGAAGGACGTCCCCGATATCGCTATGACTTTCCCAAAGATTATGAGATATATGGTCTTTGCGGAGATGGAGAAAATCAGATATATGCTTTAGGTGTTGATTCTAAAAATCAGTATCAATTATTATATATACGTTGTGATTGCTGATTAACTATCGATTAATAAGAAAAGCAGGAAGAGCATGGGATCTTTCAATTGCCCCCTCAAACTGGTGTAGGCACTTTTTTTCAGGGATTTTACCGTGTTGACCGAAATGTTCAGGGCTTCGGCGATTTCGTTGTTGTTTTTTCCGTTCAGACCCAATAAAATGATTTTTCGGGTTTGAGGGGGAAGAGTATCGATAGCTTGATGGAGAATCCGCAAAGTTTCCTGATAGGTGATTTCATGCAGAAAATCCGGGTCCTCTGCTTTCGATACCGATTGTGTCTGTTGGTATTGTTGTTTTATTTTCTGGTGTTTAAGATGATCCAGACAGAGATTCCGGGCTGTGATATAGATAAAAGATTTTGCTTTTTCAGGCACGTCGAAATCCCTTCTGCGCTCATAAAGCCGGATAAATGTATCCTGTGTAATGTCCCGGGCAATAGCATCTTCTTCCGTATATTTCCGGACAAAACGGTATACGGGTTCGAAATAGAGCTCGAAAAATCTTTTAAATCCTTGGCTATTGGTCAACATCCTGTGAAAAACGTTCGTCTAAAAATTGAAACGGATAAAATAAATAAACGTTTTTGCAAATATACATTTTTGATTGTTTTTTTGAGATTTACAAGCCTTTATTTTTCAATGTAAAACACAAACTCTCATTATTGTTTAGTCTGTATCTCTCGTAAATTCTCTGGTAATAGCTGATGTTATTTCTCTATTCTTCATAATCTTCAAATTACGAACTTTCCAGCAATTCTATCATTTTATAGATGGTAGTTGATGGATTATTATATGTCTTCAACACCTTGGCTCTTGCTGTTGCTTTTGATGTCTTTTCGGACAGTTGCTGTTTCTCATTTAATGCCAAAGTTCCCTTTGTGTAGTGTTCAAGATGTCTTTTCAGTTTCTTGATGCAGACGTTTTGCGTTAGTTCGGCATGACACTTCTCAAAGTGCAGCAAATACCACAACTCAATACATGGATTCGACACCATCAATATCGCATCTGGAATACTTAGCAGGTGTTCCAGCATTCCGTCCACATCTAGGTCAAACATTAGGAATGTTTTATCATTTTTGGTTACAACATATTCCCGTTTACAATTCTCTATATACCGAACGGATATGTTCGAATCGCTCTTTCTTGGGATAATTTGAATAGGCGCACGGTATTGTGAACGGAGGTGGCTGATATAAGCAACCTCAGACTCCCCTTCACAGAAAACAAAGAAGTTCGGCTTCATTGTTTTGCCTTTGGATTTTCTTATTTGTCGTCCCATATCAGTTTCTATTTTAGAAAATTATCCGTCTGTTCGTCAATATACGGGATGGCATCAAAACGACCTTGCAGATATGCCTTTTCAGCATCCAGCCCGTCACGGAAATCTTTGTAATCAAACAGCGAATACAAATCCGAGGACCCGTCATCCCGTTTGTTGACAAAATATATCTGATCCTTACGCAACTTGTTGGTATTAAGCAGGTATGTATTGTGTGTAGTATATATCAACTGCGCCGATTCGCTTTTATTGAACAAACCGATAATATATTCTACCAGTTTTATATGCAGCTGCGTTTCGATTTCATCTATCAACAAGATTTTATTATTCTTGACGATATCCAGGATTGTCAGCATCATATTGAATAAACGCTGTGTTCCATCAGACTCTTCTGCAAAAAAGTTGAAAGGAACATCCGGGTTATTTCTGTGATAGGTCGTAATGACCAACTGTGGTTTCTGAATATCTTCTACCGACAATATTTGATTGTCTGCAGGGTCAATCACTGCTGTCGAAAATACTTTATTCTCGTGCCTGCTGTCGATTTTGACAATGTCGCTATCAGCAATTCGCAGCACATTAAGGAACTGTTCTTTGTTCTCATTCAACAAGCGCTCGACAGAGAACGAATTATATCCGAAATAATTCAGAATAAAACGCTCATTGAAATATCGAAAAACATCTTTTGCTGTATCTCGATCCATCTGACTGGCGCGTGACACGAAAAGCGTTTTTTTGGATGTATTGGCAGCAACATCCATAGGGCGGCGAATCACCGAGCGGAATTCATAGATATTCTTTTTGTCGGGTCCCTTTGTTTCATCACGGGAAAATACCAGTGAACGACGGCCATTCGGATAATAGTAAAGTGCCTCTTTCAGTATCTCAACTTTATTGAGTTCAAAAGAATATTCATATTCGATACCTTCAAGGAGGAAGCGAATGAAGAATGTACTTGGCTTGCCAATGCCTCCGAATTTGAACGGAGTAAAGGCAAATATCGTATTCTCATTGTAATTATGAGATGAGAATATCATTCCCACACAAGCGCGAATAGCCTTGATAAGGCTGCTCTTTCCTGACGCATTTGCACCATAAATGGCAACAGTTTTAAGCAACCGCTCATCACCGCATACAAATGTATTTTCTTCAAGCTCCTTTGCCTTTTTTGTCTGTATGCTTGCTGCCTGCATATCCAGTACCACCTCATCTTTAATTGAGAAGAAGTTGCTCAAACGAATTTCAAGTACCATTTTATTCTCCAAATTTGTAATTCTTTTGCAAATATAACAAATTAAATAACAAAATCATAATTCGGACAACTTTTTATAAATTAGAAGCAGCCTGGCTTTCAATCCAGTTTTTGGATTTTCTACTCACCCGTTTTTTAAATTGGATCGTTATATATAAAAAATGAGAAAAAGAATTGAATATTGAATAATTGATTGAAGCAATGCTAGGATTAGAAAAACGATATGAAATTGCCAGGTTGATTGCATGCGAATTGATCGGAGTGCTTTCTGGACGTGAGGTGGAGGATTTGGAAGTGTGGAAAAACTCTTCTGAAAAGCATGCAAGGGAGTATATGGAAATCCGGGAAAGATTGCTTCGGGATATTGATTATCCGGATCATTTGGAGCTAAAGCAAGAATGGGAAGGATTTGAACAAAAACTGTTCCGGAAAAAGCGGGTATTCAATTGGTGGGTAACAGTAGCAGCTGCTTGTGTGGTTATTTGTTTGGGTATAACATTTTTATGGATGAGAGAGCCTGTTGCCGAACCGGTGGTTGCCGGAACATCAGGGGGGACGAAAGGTTTTAGGGCGACACTGATTTTAGGAAACGGAGAGCAGGTGAGTATAGGCGACTCTTCGAGCCAAACGATTGCTGTTGCGGGAGGAACTACGATTGTAACGACCGGAAAAATGGTGAAATACGATGCCGGGAAGGAGGATCGGGAAGAAAAAGCGGAATGGAATACGATTGTTGTACCGCGTGGAGGAGAATACGAATTAGTTTTGGCCGACGGAACGCGGGTGTGGTTGAATTCGGAGTCTCGCCTGACTTATCCCGTCCGTTTTACGGGGGAGCTGCGGGAGGTGAAAATGGAGGGAGAAATTTGTTTCGATGTAGCCCGGAAGGAGGAACAGCCTTTTGTCGTGAGAACGGCTGATTTGGCGGTAAAAGTATTAGGAACTCTTTTCAATATGGAAGCTTATCCGGAGGATTCCCGGGTAACGACTACGCTGGTCAGGGGTAAAGTAGAAGTAGCTGTCGGGGATAAAACTCAGGTATTACAGCCGGATCAGCAATTGTCGGTGGAAGCAGGCCGGTTTACTCTGAAACAGGTGGTGGCGGAAGATTATATCGGCTGGACTAACGGACTATTCCATTTTACCGAGGCATCGCTCGAGGAAATTATGACCAAACTGGCCCGGTGGTATGATGTGGAATTCTTTTTCGCCAAACCGGATTTGAAGGAAGCCCATTTTTCTTTGGATATTCAGCGGTATGAAAATATCGCTACCATTTTATCGAAGCTTGAAAAGACCGGGCGGGTACGGTTTCGGGTAAGCGGAAAAACGGTGGTTATCGAACAGTAGGATATATTAAAAAAGCAATACATGCGGGCACATGTACTGCTTTACATTAACATATCGATACTCCTTCGTGGGGAGTAGAGCGTATTATTAACTTTATTTACAAATGTATGAAAAAAAATTTAAGGAACGGTAGTTTCGTACTCACGAAATTACCCCGTATGTTGATTATGATGAAGACGGTGTTGATTCTACTCGTGTGTTCGCTGAATTTACAGGCAGCAGTCTATTCACAACAGAAAAAATTCGACATTTCGATGAAAAAAGCCTCTTTGGCGGATGTGTTTCAATATTTGAGGCAAGTGAGCGAATATAAGTTTGTATATGACAGTGATGCAGTGAAACAATTCCAACCGGTTTCGGTGGATTTGAAAGGGGTGGGCCTCGAAGAAGTTTTGGAAGATTGTTTGAAAGGAAGTCCCTTTGTTTTCCTGATCGAAGATGATCTGGTGATTATCCGGGAACAGAAAAGTGTACCGCAGAAACAAACTCAGGAAGTGAAAATTGTCGGTAAGGTGACGGATGAAAAAGGCAGTTTGCTACCGGGAGTAACGGTACAGATTCAGGGTACTTCGCTGGGTACGGTGACCGATACTGACGGAAAATATGTCTTATCTGTGCCTGAGATGAAGGAATTGACATTGGTATATTCGTTTATCGGTATGGAAAAGAAAGCGGTGAGATGGAAAGGAGAAAAAGAATTGAATATCACCTTGGTTACAGAAGTGGCCGAGATGGACGAAGTAGTGGTGACCGGTATTTTTACCCGAAAGAAAGAAAGCTTTACCGGTTCGTCGGCTACATTTACCAATAAAGAGCTGAAGATGATCGGTAACTCGAATGTACTCGAAAGTCTGAAGACACTCGATCCTTCGTTTGCCATTATCGAAAACAATGATTTCGGTTCGGACCCCAACCATTTGCCCAATATCGAAATCCGGGGGAAAACCAGTGTAATCGGTTTGACCGAAGAATATAATACCGATCCCAACCAACCGTTATTTATCCTCGACGGTTTCGAGTCGACTCTGGCGACGATCAGTGATTTGAGTATGGACCGGGTACAGAGTATTACTGTGCTGAAAGACGCAGCCGCTACCGCTATATATGGATCGAAAGCAGCCAATGGAGTCGTGGTCGTAGAAACGAAAGCTCCCGAAGCCGGGCAGCTGAGATTGAATTATACCGGTAACCTGAATTTTACTTTTGCCGATCTGTCGGATTATAATTTGATGAATGCCGAGGAAAAATTGCAGTTCGAATTGCTTTCCGGACTTTATCAAAGCTGGGGACCGGACGGGTATTTGGGAAGTGTCGAGCAGGAAAGAAAATATAATATGCGTTTGCAGGAAGTGCGGAGAGGGGTGGATACCTACTGGATGAACGAGCCCCTGCGTTTTGCTACGACACACAAACACAATTTGTTTCTGGAAGGTGGCGACGGAGTGATGCGTTATGGTGTCGGGGTGAGTTACGGAAAAACCCAGGGAGTGATGAAGGGATCGGACCGGGATGTATTGAATGGAAATGTCCGGCTCATTTACCGGAAAGGCCGTGTAGCTTTTACCAATTCTTTGAATGTGGATTATACCAGGGCAGAACGGGAGAGCGTTTCTTTTAAAAGATTCGCCCAAACCAATCCGTATTACCGGAAAACGGACGAAAACGGAGAACCTGTAAAAGTGCTGGAGTCTTTTTCTTATTTTGATATAAATACCTTTAGAACAATAAACGAAAATGTATACGGACCGTTTTACGATTTGTCTAATACAAATTTCGATCGTACCCATACTTTAGGGATAACCAACAACTTTGAAGCCGATTGGCGGGTAATAGACGAATTGAGGATCCGGGCGAGAATAGGAGTAAATAAATCCAACGAGCAGGCAGAGAAATTTTCTTCGCCTTTCAATTCGGAATTTGTGGGTAAGGAAGATAATGAGAAAGGAGCCTATACGGAATCGGAAAAACACGTTTTCGGTTATGACGGTGATTTGAGTGTTACCTACGGAAAATTACTGGCAGAACGGCATATGGTAAATGCGGTGGCCGGAATGCGTTTTACCCAGTCGACTTCGAATCTGAACGGGTATACCATGCGGGGATTTATCGACGATGAATTTTCCAACCCTTCTTTTGCTCAGGAATATAATCCAGATAAAAAAGTATATCAGGATGTTAAGAAAAGGACGGCCAGCTATTATGTGAATCTCGGTTATGCTTATGACAACCGTTATTTGCTGGATGCCAACTGGCGGGCAGACGGGGCTTCCATTTTCGGGGTGAACAAACTTTTTACCAATACCTGGTCGGTGGGACTTGGATGGAATATCCACAACGAACATTTTCTGGAAGGGGCCGGTTGGCTGGATATGCTGAAACTGAGGGCTTCGGTCGGAAATCCCGGAAACCAGAACTTCGATGCTTATATTGCGATGAAAATTTATACCTATAATAATCATCATACCAATCCTTGGGGAGTCAGCGCTATCATCAATAATTTCGGAAATCCGGACCTGGAGTGGCAAAAAACGCTGGATCGGAATATCGGTTTGGATTTAGTGGTGTTTAATAACCGTTTGCGGGTGAATTTCGATTATTTTTCAAAGAAAACCGATCCGTTGTTGGTTTATACCGGAGTTCCTTCGTCTACGGGAGGTACCTCCGTTCCGGCTAATGTCGGCGGACAGGTGACGAAAGGATATACGGTTGTGTTGAATTATGCTTTATTGAAAAAAGAACACCTGCTTTGGCAGGTAAATGCGACCTTACGGCATCTGACTTCGGAATACCGGAATGTCAGTGCCTATTTATCCCGGTTCAATGATGAAAATAAAACCAAGAATATGTTGCGGTATTACGACGGCGGAAGTCCTTCGGATTTATGGGCTGTCCGCTCTGCCGGAATAGATGCGGCTACGGGACGTGAGATCTTTTTGCATAAAGACGGTACCCAGAGTTTTGCTTATAATGTCGAGGATGAGGTGGTCGTAGGAAATAGTGATCCGAAACTGGAAGGGGTTGTCGGCATGTCTTTTTACTATAAAGGTTTTTCGGCTTCTGCCAATTTCCGTTACCGGTTGGGTGGGCAGATCTTTATGGAGACCTTGTACAATAAGGTAGAAAATATTTCGTTCAGTGATGTCCACTATAATCAGGATAAGCGGGCTTTGTACGATCGTTGGAAAGAACCGGGCGATAATGCTAAATTCCGGGCGATTTCAACGACAGCCGATACGCCGATGTCTTCCCGGTTTGTCGCCGACAACAACGTCTTTTCAGGAGAGTCTATATCGGTGGGGTACGAGAGCCAGGGAAAATGGCTGAAATCGGTCGGCGCTTCATCATTGACGGTAAGAGCTTATATGAACGATATTTTCCGGATTTCAACCGTGAAAAATGAACGGGGTATCGATTATCCCTTTGCCCGTTCGGTATCCATGTCTTTGGGATTAAGATTTTAAATTAAAACGAATGAAAATGAAAAAGTTGAATTTCATCATAAAATGTGGTCTGGCTTTACTTCTGCTATCCTTCTATTCCTGTGAGTCATGGCTGAATGTGACGCCTTCGGATCGTTTGTCGGAGGAGATGCTTTTCAATGACCGGGAGGGATTTGTGAAGGCATTGAACGGGGTGTATATTGAATTGAATACGAATGAATTGTATGGCCGAAACCTGACTGCCGGTGCTTTGGATGTGATGGGACAGTATTACAGTGTTGCTTCTTCGTCGCATGCTTTCTATAATTATGGAGGTTTGGTTTATACCGGAAACGATGAGAAGGCCCTGTTCGATAACATGTGGCAGAAATGCTATGCGGTGATTGCCTGTTGCAATACGATTATCGAAAAATGTGATGAAAATAAAGCCGGGCTTTCGCCTGTCTGGAAGGGGGCGATCAAAGGGGAGGCTTTAGCTTTAAGGGCTATGCTTCATTTTGATATGTTGCGTCTGTTCGGTCCTCTGACCTCCGAATTGGATAAAGAAAGTATTCCTTATCAGACGAATTCGGATCAGACGGTTACTCCTTTACTGTCCGGATCGGAAGTCGTCGGACTGATTCTCGACGATCTGAAAAATGCTGTCGGTTTGCTGAAAGATACGGATCCTTATTTTGTGGAAGAGGAATTTTCCGATACAGATTTGAATTACAGGCGTTTCCGGATGAATTATTTTGCAGCAAAGGGCCTGATGGCCCGGGTTCAGCTTTGGGGAGGAGATAAGGAAAAAGCTGCGGCTACGGCCAAAGAAGTGATTGCCGAAGGACAGGCTGAAGGAGCGGAATTTTTCCCTTTTGTAACGAATAGCGAAGCTACTTCATCGAATCCCGACCGGGTATTCTATTCCGAAGTATTGTTCGGAACCTATCATTCTTCCCGGGAAAAATTACATGAGGATTTGTTTGCTCCGACACTCGAGTCGACCAGTATTCTCACCTTAGCCGGCACTGCCCGGAGAGATGATTTATACGATAATGAGAATGATTACCGTTATTCGGTTTGGTCTACTTATAATAAAAACGGAACTTCGGTACTCTATCATCGCAAATTCGAAAAGCAGGATAATGTGACAGCCAGCCGGCAATATATGATCCCCCTGATCCGGATGAGCGAAATGTATCTGATTGCGGTTGAATGTTGTAAGCTGGACGAAGCTTCCGTTTATCTGAATACTTTCCGTAATGCCAGAAACTGCAACAGCCTTGCCCTGACGGAAGACAACCGGATCAATATCCTGGCGAATGAATATAAAAAAGAAATGTTGGGTGAGGGGCAACTGTTCTTTTTCTATAAACGTCAGGAAATGGTAAATATCCCCGATGGAAATCAGGCTACAGGAACGAAGAACGTGGAACTGGCCAAATATGTCGTTCCGCTTCCGGAAAGCGAAACCGATCAACGAATCAGTAGTACAGATATTTCAAATGAATGATTATGAAAAGATTTTTATATTATATATGGTTTTTACCTTTGATGTTGTCGGGTTGTGAAAAAGACCTGATGGATTATGAAGGCTTGGAAGGAGTTTATTTTGCCGTACAATGGGGAGATTCCTGGGGAAATGAAAATAGTTGGCCTTACCAACCTTATACGGATGTCAATTTTATCAGTTTGCCGGGAGATACCGCAACGCTGTCGGTGAAGGTGATGGCTACCGGTCCGGTGAAAGCGTATGACCGGATTTTTCTGGTGGAAGTCAATCCCGATAGTACCGATCTGACTGAAAATGTGGGTTATCTGCCCTTGAACCGTGAAGGTGTGATCAAGGCCGGAGAGTCTGCCGCTGAGGTAGAAGTCCGCCTGATACGTACCGATATTTTGCAGGAAAAAGAACAGAGATTGGGCTTGAGATTGGTGGCTAACGAATATTTTTCTCTGGCTTTCCCGGAATGGGATGCCTTGATCGGTTCACACCGGACCGGGCCGGTGTATGAGCATTTCGATGCTTCATTACATACCTTGCGTATTGCTGATTTTATGGTAGAGCCTAAAGTTTGGGTCGGTACTGCCGTTTCTCCCTATAATGGAGGGTATGAATCCGGAAATTGGGGCGCTTTCAGCCGGAAAAAACTGGAATTGATTTGTGAGCGTTTTAATTTGACGTATAATGATTTTATGAGTACTGAAACGATGCCGAGTGCATTGCAAATGCTGATATATAAATCTATGTCCACCTATCTGATCCAATGCTACAATGACAAAAAACCGGTTTTGGAAGAGGATGGGCGTTTGATGTGGTTCAGCGGTTGTCCCTGGTTATCGAAAGTAGGTGTACCCTGGGTACCGGAAGAAGGTTATTACGATTAAACAGAAATAATTATGAAAAGATTAGTATATATTATTGTATTCGCATTAGGGTTGACGGCATGCTATGATGACAAAGGCTCGTACGATTATCATGACATTTGTGAGGTGAACATAGAGGGGTTAGAGTCGGTTTATGAAACGGTTTACCGGGAAAGTGTGCTGGAAATCGATCCTACGGTGACGGTAACGGAAGGAAATATCGGGGATACCACCCGTTTTGCTTATGAATGGAGGGCTAACGTGCCCTATAATTCGACAGAGTTGATCGGTACGGAACGGATATTGAACTATCGGGTTGAATTAGCTCCGCGTGATTATACCTTATATTTCAGGGTGACCGACCGGCAGACCGGTGTCGTGACGGTGGCTACTTCTACATTGAAAGTTGGAACCGCTTATTCGAAAGGCATTTTGCTGATCGGTGAGAACACTCAGGGAGAGGTAGATGTGCATATGTTGTCAATGGTGAAAGATACGGTTTTATACAAAGAATTATTGAAAAACAGCGGGCTGCCGGTCCTGAAAAATCCGGTGGATATTATTCATACGGGAGCGGCCGGAAACAGTAACTATATCAAATTATGGGTATTGACCGGGTCCCAGGCTTATTCCATGGATCGTAAAACTTTTGCCGGTTCGGAAAGTGATGTGTTCAGTAAATTATTGTTTATGGATCAGACCTTCGATACGGAATTCGTACCGGTAGATATTATTCCGCGGGTGAAAGATAAATCTGGTAAAAACGGTGGGTCTAGCTACTATCGCACAGTCGTATGTAATAACGGATATATTTTCAATGCCAGTACGTTATTGATGGGAGGAGACTATTATAATAATCCGGTGAATTGTCTGACTTCGGATCAGAATACCTATTATAAAGCTTTTCCTTATCTGTTCTATACATTGAATAGCTATTCGGGTAGTTTTTTATGGTTTGATGTGGAGAATCAACGTTTTCTGACGGTGAAGAACAGTATCGCTGTTTCTGATTTGCTGGAAGATCAGGCAGGAGATCCGTTTCCCTGGAATCAGGGAACGACGGGACGGACTCTGGTTTATGGGGAAAATACCCTGGATGTCGGGAGCTCTAACGGTAATTCGTTCGCCATCCTGAAAGATCCGGCCGGAACTTATTATCTCTATAAATTCCGGGCAGTCGGTTCCGGACCGACGAAATTGAATTGTTATACGATCGGTGCAGGGGCTGTAGATTTCGATAAGGCCGATTTTTATGCCTTTTCTTCCCGGAGAACAGTGGTGTATTATGCCATAGGTTCTACTTTGCATGCTTACGATTACAATAAAGGCAATGAACGGCATTACACTTTCGATATGGGCGACCAGATTACAATGCTGTATTGTGATACTGCGATCGAACCGAATGAGAATCCGCTGTATGTGGCGACTTACAATGCGACAACCGGAGGAAAACTGCAAAAATATATCCAGGGAGTGAATCCGGATAAGGTAGAACTCGAGGCGGACGAAAAATCATGTTGGGAAGGGCTTATGAAAATCAAAAAAATGGGCTGGAGGGCTGTTGAATAATTTAATATTTATCCTATGAAAATCATAAAATTACTTATACTGTTATTGGTTGCTTGTTCTTTATCGGCAAAGGCCGGAGTAGTGAAGATATCCGGTTCGCTGAAACAATTCGGATTGGACCGGGTATCGATGAATAGTGATGGGATCGCAGCAGAAGTCTATCATGATAGGACGATAGAAATTATACTCGATTCCAACGGCCGTTTCGATTTAAAATTGAAATTAAAACAACCGGCCTATTATAAAGTGGGACATAATACCTTGTATTTGACTCCGGGCGATGATCTGGAGATTATTTTCAACCGGAATACTACGAAAACCACTTTTAACGGTAAAGGAATAGAAGCCAATAACTATTTGCGCAACAGTGCGAAACTGAGCGGTTGGGAGATCGCTAAAATAGGACGGGAGCTAAATGAATTCGGCCTTCCTAAAGAAAAAGTGAGTTTCGAGGTTTACCGCTATAAGGTGGACAGTATTGTAGATGCCAGCCTGGACGCCTTAGCCCATTTGACCGCAGTGACTCCGGAATTTCGGGAATTGGAACAAATCCGGCTGGAAGCCTATCGGCTGGCGACTTATCTGGATTATTTCTCTGTGGGGCAATTGAGTAACTACGATGATGCTCCTGAGGTAAAACTCGAAAAGAAACAGGCCTTTTATCGGGAAGTAGCGACACTGGCCGAACCTTTGTTAAAGAAGATCGGTGCTTCCGATCGCTATCTTGAAATCTCCGATGTACGGAATATATTACGGGAATGCCATGAGATTCAGGTGTTTCAGTTTGCTCTTTCTCCGGCTTTTAGGGAATGGATGACGGTTTTAAAAAATGCAGAATTGTTGGATCAGGGCTTGATGCTTAAGGATTATCGGATGTATACCGATTTTTCCCGTCAGATCCGGAATAAAGAGTTACGTAATTCTTTTCAGGCAAAATTGCAAGAACGGGCAAAATTGATGGAAGGCCGGCCGGCTCCGGATATTCCTTTTAAGGATATCGACGGGAAAGAAATGCGGCTGAGCGATTTTAAGGGAAAGGTGTTGTATGTCGACTTTTGGGCTACCTGGTGTCTGCCTTGTTTGTTCCAATTACCCGAGTTCGAGAAACTGAGTGAAAAGTATCCGGATATCCGGTTTATCGGTATTTCGATCGACCAGAATGAAAAACTTTGGGTCAAGAAATTGAAGAAAGACGGTATGCCGGCTCATATTCAGGAAGTTTTGGCCGATCCTTATGTGGTAGGCGATGCCTGGGACATTACTTCCATTCCCCGTTTTTTGTTGATCGATGAAAATTTCAGGATCATCAATGCTTTTGCTCCCCGTCCCTCGGATAGGGAAAAAATAGAACCTTTACTGGCAAGATAAACCAGAGGGACGGGGGTGTCGGACTATATAGGTTTATAATTTCTTTACAGACTTTATAAACCTATTTAATTCGCCGTTTTAATTGTATCTTTGTACCCGATGCCGGAGATTGGGCAGAAAACAATTAAGATTACATGAATTATGGCGGATGATAAAAAAATTATTTTTTCAATGGTGGGGGTCAGCAAGACATTTCCTCCTCAAAAACAAGTGTTGAAGAATATATATTTATCTTTTTTCTATGGAGCGAAAATCGGTATTATCGGTTTGAACGGTTCGGGAAAATCTACTTTGTTGAAAATTATTGCCGGTATTGAGAAAGATTATCAGGGTGAAGTGGTTTTTTCTCCGGGATATTCCGTAGGGTATCTGGAGCAAGATCCGAAGCTGGAATCCGGCAAAACTGTTAAGGAGATTGTGCAGGAGGGGGTACAGGATATTGTGGACGCTTTGAAGGAATTTGAGGAGGTCAATCAAAAGTTCGGAGATCCGGAAGTGTTGGAAAATCCGGATAAATTGAATGCTCTTATCAATCGTCAGGCAGAATTGCAGGATAAGATAGACGCTACGGATGCCTGGAATCTGGACAGTCGTTTGGAGCGGGCCATGGATGCGCTGAGGTGTCCCCCCGAGGATCAGGTGGTGGATACGCTTTCCGGTGGAGAGCGGCGCCGGGTTGCCTTGTGCCGCTTGCTGCTTCAACAACCGGACATATTGCTATTGGATGAACCGACTAACCATTTGGATGCCGAATCGATCGATTGGTTGGAACAACATTTGCAACAGTATGCCGGAACGGTAATCTGTATTACTCACGACCGTTATTTCCTGGATCATGTGGCCGGCTGGATACTGGAACTTGACCGGGGAGAAGGAATTCCATGGAAGGGTAACTATTCGTCCTGGTTGGAACAAAAGACCCAACGAATGGCGCTGGAAGAAAAACAGGCCAGTAAGCGCCGCAAGACACTGGAACATGAATTGGAATGGATCAATATGGCCCCCAAGGCCCGACAGGCTAAGGGGAAAGCCCGGTTGAAATCCTATGAGACATTATTGAATGAAGATCAGAAAGAACGGGAAACCAAGTTGGAAATTTTTATTCCGAACGGTCCCCGCTTAGGAAATAAAGTGATAGAAGCACAACATGTGGCGAAAGCTTTCGGCTCCAAGTTGCTGTTCGATGATCTGAATTTCACCCTTCCTCCCAATGGTATCGTTGGAGTTATCGGTCCCAATGGGGCTGGAAAAACAACTCTCTTTAAAATGATACTGGGGATGGAAAGTATCGATAAAGGAACATTTGAAGTGGGGCAAACCGTGCGGATAGGATACGCTGATCAGACGCACAAGGATATAGACCCGAAAAAGACGGTTTATCAGGTGATCTCAGGCGGTCAGGAATCGATACGGGTCGGAGGAAGAGAGATTAATGCACGTGCTTATCTTTCCCGGTTTAATTTTTCCGGAGCCGATCAGGAAAAGCAATGCGGAGTGTTGTCCGGAGGGGAGAGAAACCGCCTTCATCTGGCCCTTACCCTGAAAGCCGATGCCAATGTGTTGTTGCTCGACGAGCCGACTAACGATATAGATGTGAATACCCTCCGGGCTCTCGAGGAAGGCTTGGAAAACTTTGCCGGTTGTGCTGTTGTCGTCTCACACGACCGTTGGTTTCTGGATCGTATCTGTACCCATATCCTTTCTTTCGAGGGAGATTCTAATGTGGTCTTTTACGAAGGATCGTATTCTGAATACGAGGAACACAAACGTGCACAGCTTGGCGATATCCAGCCCAAGCGGGTGCGTTACCGTAAATTGATCGCCGATTGACAGATTGCGGGAAGCCTTTTGTCATAAAAGTATCTCTTTGATCGTAAAGAGATACTTTTTATATTTGTCCCCGATGAATGATTTCGGAAATATAGATCCAGATTTACAACTTTTTGAGGCGGTCAGAAAGAGTGACCGGAATGCTTTTGAGCAGTTGTTTCAAAAGTATTATACAGACTTGTGCCATTACGCCTGGACTTATCTGGACGAAAAGAGTGAAACCGAGGATGCGGTACAGGATGTATTTATCTATATCTGGAACAACCGGGAAACGATCCGTTTGCAGGAATCCTTCCGGGGGTATCTTTTTTCTGCCATCAAACACCGGGTATTGAATATTTTGAAACATCAGCTTGTCGAACGAACTCATTCCCGTTTACTGTCCGAATATTGGGACGATCTGTTGAAATCCGGTTATTCCGAAGAAGAACAGACCCAGTTGGAACAAATTCAGCATATCCTTCAATCTTTACCCCAGCAATGCCGTATTGTGTTTATGAAAAGTTGTCTGGAAGGGAAAAAATACCTGGAGATAGCCGAGGAGCTCCGCATATCGGTGAATACGGTGAAATCACATATCTCCAAAGCTTATCGTGAAATCCGGGGAAAAATCGCTGTACTTAAAAATTCGAACCTGTTGTTACTGATTGCTTGTGCAACTTATAAAGAGATGAAGTAATTTTTTTCTTTTCACTCACCCGTTTTTTAAACTTAGTTGCCTTTATATAAAATTAAAGATATAAAGGTCATGAGTGTACCATTTTCAGAAGATTTATGGCAACGGCTTTCTGCTTTATGGAGGAGAGATAAAAAAGAGGTGGAAGAAGCGGTCGGATACGATGATCCGCAGCTGAAGCAGATGCTGGATGTAATGATGGTCTCCCGCAGGAGTATGAAAGCTGCGGAGAAGCAGAAGTACGATATCGACCGGGCCTGGCGGAGGGTGGAGAAACAGACGGCCGGTGGATGGCGCGTACCCGGCTGGTGCAGATATGCTGCGGCTGTGACTGTTTTATTTTTTTCTGTCTGGGGGTGGGTAACGTATAACAGGGAGTCCGCACTTCCGGTTACGGGAGAATTGACGGATGTTATTCTACCGGGCGTTTCGAAAGCAGAATTGATATTGGCGAGTGGGGAAAGAATTATCCTGGGAACTCAGACAGAAATTCGGGATATCGAGGAATTAGGGGTAAAGATTACCAACGATACGTCAGGGGGAGAGCTGAAATATGAAACCGAGAGTACGGAAGATTCCACGATTACAGCGTATAATACGCTGATCGTACCGAAAGGGGGTGAATATATGGTGAGGCTGCCCGACGGTTCACAGGTATGGCTGAATTCCGAAACGACGATTCGTTTCCCGGTCCGGTTTGTTGCCGGTAAGCGGGAAGTACAGCTTTGCGGAGAAGCTTTTTTTAAAGTGTGCAGAGATACAACCGCTCCTTTTCAGGTATCGACTGAGAATGGAGAAATTACGGTGTTGGGAACCAGTTTCAATGTGAGTACTTACCGCGAAGACAACTATTGGCAAACTACTCTGGTGGAAGGAAGTGTCAGGATTGCGGAACAAGGCCGTACGGTTGTTTTAAAGCCTTCGGAACAATATACCGTAGGCCGCTGTTCCGGCCAAAGGAAGGTGGTTTCGGTCGATGCGGGTTTATATACTTCCTGGGTCGATGGAAAGTTTTATTTCAAGGCTTACACTTTCGAAGAGATTGTCAAAAAATTAGAACGCTGGTACGATTTTACGATGGTTTATCAGGACGAAGAGGTAAAACAAATGCGTTTTACGGGTTCCATCAACAAGCATAGCCCGGTCACCGAGGTGTTGCGTTTTCTGGAAATGACTACCGGTATCCGTTTTAAAGTAGAAGGAAAGCAAATCATTGTGAGTAAAATTTAAAAGGGATAAGAGGTCGCGACTCTCATCCCCGATAATCGATAACGTCTGTAAACCGATCCTTGAGCCAGGCTGATTTACAGGCCATTATTAACTTCAATCTACAAATTTATGAAAAAAAATGAGGATTTGACTTGTTTTTGCCGTTCAGGTAAAATAAAAAAATGGTTGCTGCTTATGAAATTGATTACTTTTTTCTTTTTTCTGGGCATATTTCAGGTGAGTGCTTCGGTTTATGGCCAGAGAGGGACTGTTACTCTGAACCTGAACGAACTGACAATGGAAGATATCTTTACGGCCATCAACAGACAGTTGAAATATGATATCTTCTATAGCGACGATGAACTGGATGTTACCCGTAAAATTAAACTGACAGACAGTAAAATGGAGGTGAGTAAGTTGTTGAAGGAAGTTTTGCAGGATGATTATTCCTATGAATTTTTGAATAAAACGATTGTCATCCGTCCGGTAAAACAACAGCAAAATCCGAAAATTGTCATACAGGGAACGGTAAAGGATACGAAAGGAATACCCTTGCCCGGCGTTTCGGTGGTGATTCAGGGGTCTACGGTCGGGGTGTCTACGGATAATGCCGGAAAATTCCGGATGGAGGTTGCGGATCTGCCCGATTTGGTACTGGTATTTTCGTTTGTAGGAATGGAAACGCGTGAGATACCGTATCGTGGAGAAGAAATGTTGAATGTAGTTCTGAAAGATGCTGTTACAGAGATTGGAGAAGTGGTTGTGACCGGTTACCAGCAGATCGAGAAAAGGCAGTTGACCAGTGCTGTTTCGACTATCAAAACAGAAGACCTGAATATGGTAGGGGCTTCCAGTATCGAAGATATGCTGCAGGGACAATTGGCAGGCCTGTCGGTAGTGAATACCTCTGCAGCTCCCGGCGCTGCCCCCAAAATACGGGTCAGGGGAACGGCAACGATAGCCGGTAATGCCGATCCGCTCTGGGTGTTGGACGGAGTGATGCTGGAAAATTCTGTGCCTATAACAGTCGCAGAGCTGAATAGCCCGGATGTCATGAATATGTTCAACTCCGCTATCGGAGGAGTGAGTCCCAACGACATAGAGAGTATCACGGTTCTGAAAAATGCTTCGGCAACGGCGATTTACGGGACAAGGGCAGCCAATGGGGTGATCGTGGTGACGACAAAGAAAGGAAAGCGGAACGGATTCAATATCTCTTATCAACACACTTCAGCTGTCAGCCTGCGTCCTGCTTACCGGGATTTTGACCTGATGGACTCCCGGGAAAGAGTGGAACTGACCCAACAATGCTATGACGATGGTTTGTATATCAATGGAGGGGTAGGAATGGAAGGGCTGATGAGCCAGTATGCCTTGGGTAACCTTACCCTGCAACAATTCAGGGAAGAAGTGAAAAAGACGGAAACCCGGAATACCGACTGGTTTAAACTATTGTACCGGAATGCATATACCCAGACCCATAACCTGAGTGTTTCCGGCGGTTCGGAGAAAGCGGATTATTACGTTTCCCTGAGTTATGACGGGGAGCAAGGGGCCGACAAACAGACGGATTATAAGAATTTCAACGGACTGGCCAAATTGAATGCAGAACTGTTCCGGGGAGTACGCCTGTCTGCCACTTTACAGGCAGGGCGCCGTGACCGGGAAACTTTCCATGCCAGTGCCGACCCGTTCGAGTATGCGGTACGGACTTCACGGACGATTCCGGTATATGATGAAAACGGCGATTACTTCTTTTATAAAAAGACATTCGGAGGATATTACCTCTATAATATACTGAACGAACAGGAAAATACCCATCGGGAATCTTCCCAGACCGACCTGAAAGGGATCCTGAATCTGACGGTAAATCTTTATAAGGGATTAAAATACAACGGTTTGTTCAGTTATGTCTCCTCGCATTCTTCCAGTTCGGATTACGCTAAGGAAAAAAGTGCCTATGCGGCGGAAATCAGAGGGTATGATTTTGGTGACTATACCCAGGAAGAATATGATAAGACCTCTTTGCCTTTCGGAGGAGTGTACAATGAAACGAATTATGAACAGAGAACTTCCCTGATCCGGAACAGCCTGGAGTATAAGGGAAAACTGGCAGAAGATTTTTCTATCGACGCCATGCTCGGACAGGAGTTCAGGACCACCCTGTATAAGGGGCTGACCAGCAATGGTTCGGGATATATGCACGACCGGGGCAATATTTTTTACGAACCTGCATTGGGAGAGAATACCGGTCATCTGGCCAGAAATAAAATGACCCGGAATATACCCGAACGTTCTTATATATCTTATTACGCCGTTCTGTCGGCCATGTATAAAGACCGGTATGTGATCAACGGGAATATCCGTTTCGATGGTTCGAATCTGTTCGGTTCTAATCCGAAGTACCGTTATCTGCCTTTGTGGTCGGTTTCCGGGAAATGGATCATCAGCAATGAGCATATTCTGTCGGGATCGGAACTGGTCAATAACCTGGCCGTCCGGGCTTCTTACGGTTTAAGGGGAAATATCGTGGAGGAGAGTACGCCGCAGATTGTTGCTTCTGCTTTACCTCCGAACGAAGTCAATCAATTGTTGCAGATGGAAATTATACAAGCCCCGAATCCGGAACTGAAATGGGAAACCACTTCCTCGGTCAATATCGGTTTTGAACTGGGCATGTTCGATAACTGTCTGACCCTGGATGTGGACTACTACCGGGATTATAGCAAAGACCTGATTGCATCCAAGAACGTCTCTTCTGTAACGGGTTTTCTCAATAAATTTGTCAATTATGCGGATGTGAAAAACCAGGGAGTAGATGTGTCCGTATCGGGGTATATTATCCGGAAAAAGCAATTTTCGTGGTTGTCGTCCGTCAATCTGGGGTATGTAAAAAATAAGGTCGTAAAATCTAATATAACCCCTCAGGCCGAAAGTCTGGTAAAGAGTATCTATACCCCGGGTGAAGTCTTTCTGGGCAAACCTGTAAACGGTATGTTTTCGTATCGTTTTGCCCGTCTGGATGAAAACGGTATACCCTTGTTCTACGATGAAAACAACAATATCCTGAGCGAAGACGATCCGGAGATCGAAGAGGCTGTTTACAACAATATCTATAACCTGAAATACGAAGGTACCCGGGATCCGATATTGTCGGGCGGATTCAATAACGTCATCCGGTATAAAGATTTTTCCCTGTCTTTCCTGTTTTCGTTCGGTCTGAAAAATAAGGTCCGTCTACCGGAATTTGCCTATAATTCTTTACCGGAGGCAGACCAGAATGCCAACCGGAAAATCATGGACAGATGGAGAAAACCGGGAGATGAAGCAACGAAGATTATTCCGGTCCTGTCCGGACATGCCGGCGGAGACAGCCATTACACCAAAGTGATATTCAATAAGAGTCAGAAAACTGTAGTGCCCGGAGACTACTTACGTCTGCGGAATGTGATGCTGGAATACAGGCTTCCCGGCCGGTTGATACAGAAGATTGTCCTGGGCGATCGTCAACTGGGAGGTATATCCCTGAAGTTCCAGGCTCAAAATCTGTTTGTCTGGGCGGATAAACGGATGAAAGGATATGATCCGGAGACCATTAATTATACAACGACGGCTTACGGTTCACTGCCTTTACCCCGTAGTTTTACCTTGGGATTGAATGTAAACTTTTAATACACAAAAGATATGAAAAAGAGATTATTATATATGCTGGTCGTATTGGGAGGGATTTTTTCCGGCAGTTGTGAGTCTTACCTGGAAGAGGTACCCCAAAATAAATTGAAACCCAATACGACAGACGATTACGATCAGTTGCTGAACTACGGGTATCTGACAGAACAGGTGGTTCCTTACCTGGATGTCCTTTCGGACGATGTGGATCTGATTGCTTCCGACCACTCTATGGAGGGGGACGATTATGGAGATGTGTATGTGGCTGCCTATATGTGGAATAAAGATATCGAGACAACTATGCCCGGGGGGGATATCGCTTTCGGGAAATTCTACCAAAGTGTCTTTTATGCCAATGTGGTATTGGAAAATATCGATCAGGCTGCCGGGATGGAACTGAATGAGGTGAATGTGGAACGTACCCGTCAGAATATCAAGGGAGAGGCTTATGCTTTGAGAGCGTATTCCCATTTCTATCTGGTCAACCTGTATGCCAAACCTTATGATCCGGAAACTTGTGTCACAGATCCCGGTATTCCGCTGAATCTGAGTACGGCGGCAGAAGATAAGGTATATACCCGGAACAGCGTTAAAGAGGTATACGACCTGATTGTCGGAGATTTGAAAGAAGGAGTCCGGCTGATGGAGGCTAATCCGGTTTCCAAGCCTGCCAAACTGAAATTCGATGCTTTGTCGGCCCGTGCCTTGCTGGCCAGGGTGTATCTCTATATGCAGCAATGGGATTCTGCCATTGTGTGTGCTGAACAGGTCATCTGCGAAAATCCGGCGATATTCAATCTATATGAGGCAGGACTCCGCCTCAGTATGGATAATAACTTTGTCAGCAGCTGGAATGCTTCGACGGTGTGGGGAAAGGATTATCTGGCGAAAGATAATGATAATGTGTTGTTTGTAAATGGAATAAGTGAGGTTGTGCCTGCCTTGGGATGGTATCATTTTATTTCAACTTTCAGTGTCAATAAAAAACTGGCGGCTGAGTATGAAGATGAGCCGGACGATGTGAGACGTTATTACTTTATGCAGACTTATTCTTTAAGGGGAAAACCCAAATTGATCTATGCCAAAAACAGATATATCCCGAACATCAGCAGTGTAATGAGACCGGATGCCGGCAGTGGTTATACCCGGGTGATCCGGACTGAAGAAATGTATCTGATTCTGGCAGAAGCTTATGCCCATAAAGAGAACGGGATAGGGGAGGCTGTAAAGTATCTGAACCGACTGAGGGTTGAAAAATTCCGGGAGGGGACTTATACAGACCTGAAAGCTGCGGATTTCGATCAGAATTCCCTGTTGGTATTCATAGAAGCGGAACGCCGCCGTGAATTGTGTCTGGAAGGACACCGCTGGTTCGATCTCAGACGGACAACCCGGCCTGCTATGGAACGTATCGGCTATGAAAATCAGGTGGCCCGTCTGGAAAAAGATGATCCCCGCTATGTATTGCAAATTCCGAAGAGGGAACTGAGTGTGAATCCCGGAATCGGTAGTAATCCACGTTAAAATGATAGAGCTATGAAACGAATGAGTCTATATAAAATGATCTGTTACTGTTGTTTGATATGGGGGACTATGGCCTGTACCAAAGAGGATACCCCCGAAGCCATGTGGGAGTATACAGGTCCTGTGCCTGCCATCCTGGACGGTCCTTCCCAAGCGCAGAAAATGTGTTATGCCCTTTATCAGAAATACGATTTACATATTTACTATAATCTGAGCGGAGAGGAGGCTCTGAAAACGGAGGTAGGTTATGCCCAGGTGAATGGGATTACGGCAAATAATCCGGAAGCGATTCCGATGCAGGCTGCAGACGAAGCGGTGGCTGAAAAATTCCTGACCTTGTTGACGGGTTTCTTCGCCCTGCTGCCTGATGAGATGGTAAGTAGCGGACTTTACAGACGGCAGGTTTTAGTAAAAATCAATCCCGGAAAAAATAAATACAAGGATGAGAATGGGAATAGAATTTTCTCCAATACCAAGACGGAAGAAATGCAGGGGATCCTCTATTACGGCTACCTGGATAACAGCCAGGATACCGACGATAAGTTTACGGATAACCTGAAAGGATGGAAATGGGGGATTTTTTATGAGTTCTTCCGGGGTTTGTCTTATACCACTTACAAAGGTATTCCGTTGCCGGAACGTTTCGGAGCAATCTCCAAAGGATTATATTACTATGAAAATGAAACAGATGAAGATGTTTGTCTGGACTATTCGAATAATTATAACCGGGAAATCGGAAAAAAATGCGGATTTGTGTCTCCTTTCGGGGCTTCTGCCTACAGCGATTTTGCCTATGCAGACTGGGCTTCTTTTGTCGCCTGGATCTTAACGGAAGACAAGACGGAACGGGAAGCGGATATGAAAAAATGGTCCCGCTTGCAGGAAAAATACGATCTGGTCATACAGTATTACCAGCAATATTACCAGCTGGATCTGGAACAGATTGCAAAACAATGTCAGAAATTAACTGTTAAATAAAAGAATTTATAGCTATGAAACTATTGTATTTTATCGCTTTGATCGGATTGTGTATGTGTATGGCCTGTCAGCAACCCCAGGTATATCGGATAAACGGTTCGTTACCGGGAGCTCTGGATGGGTATGTGGTCAAACTGTATAATATTGATACGTATCCCGACGTATTGCTGGATTCTACCGTAATCAAAGATGAAAAATTCCAGCTGGAAGGAACCCGGACTTTCGAGTATCCGAAATATTGCCGTTTAGTAGTCGATATGACTCCCGATGAACCCAATCAGCGCAAAAAGACATTAAAGGCTTATCGTTTTTTTGCGGATAATACGGCTATGGAATTCCAGTGTCAGATGGACAGTATGCCGAGCTATTACTGGGAACCGGTAAATAAGGAGCACAACGTTACGCTGACCGGTTCTCCCACACAGGATCTGTATCAGGCATATAAAACCTCTGTACAGGAGTTGGCAGAAAGGAAAACGGCTTTGTGGAATGAATACCTGAAAGTATATCATGTGCCGGCCCTGGACGGAATTTTCAATACGGAAAAGGGCATGAAGATCGTCCGGGAACTGAATCGTGTCAAAGTCCGGTTGAACGAAGCTACCGGGGAATTTATCAAAGCTCACAACAATTCTGTTGTATCTTTATTACTGGCGGATAATTTGTTGAATTCAACCCGGTCGGAAATGACGGTGGAGGAGATCGACGGGCTGATGAACGGCTTTGCCCCTGCCCTGCAAAATGCCTCTATGATGGGAGATGTAAAAAAGACGGCAGAGCGGATGCGGTGTGTGGCCCGTGGGGTGACTTTTCATGATATCGTTCTGAAAAATCTGAAAGGAGAAAATGTGCCGCTTTCGGAATATATGAAACCAGGTGCTTACAATATGCTTGAATTCTGGGCTTCCTGGTGTGGTCCCTGCCGGGGTGAGATTCCTCATTTGAGACATCTTTATGAAGTGTGCGGCAAAGATTTCAATATGATCAGCGTGTCGATCGATGAGCGGGATGCAGATTGGAAAAAAGCAGTACAGGAGGAGGGTATGGAATGGTACCAACTGTGTGACCAGAAAGGACGTAAAGGACCGGTTGCGATAGAATATCAGGTGAGTGGAGTTCCCTATTGTATCGTGCTCGACCCGGAAGGGAAGATCATATGCGGAGGGGTAAGGGGGGCTGAATTGGACGTCGTTGTGCAGGATTTGCTTGGAGAAAAAGCGAAAGGATTGTAAACTGGAAAGGAAACGGTGCCTGTGTTTTACTGCGGGCACCGTTTTATTTATCAAAGGATTTCAGTTCCTTTTACCTTTATTTTATAGGGCCATTGGGCATCGGTTGGCTGAGGGCCTTGGGGATTCCATCCCGGGTTCATCCGGTGTTCGGCAGGAGCTCCCATGACGACGAACCAAAGATGGCTTAAAGGTTGGTCTTTGGGGGTTTTGAAGCTGACTTTTCCTTTACGGTTTTTGTGTACTTCGCCCCGGATTGTCTGTCCTGTTGCGGTGACTCCGACGACCCCATAACGCCAGCCTGCTTTTTCCGGTGATTGAATGTTATAATCTTGCCCGGCCGGGGTTATGCCCGAAAAGGTGATTTGTACGGTTGTGCCGGCTGCCGGAACTTTCAGGTGGATCGCATTAAATCCGTAATTTTCAGGACACCAGGCTTTCCTCACCTGATACCAGCCGTCTTCTTTTTCTTCCAGACAGCTCCTGAAATCCGGGAAAGAATTGGCCCATGGGCGGGTGATGGAAAATACCCGTTTATAATCGAAATTGATCAGGTGCTGATAAGCATCGAACATTTCGTCATTGAATTGTTCCTGGGATAGATTTTGCATCCGCTTATAAGTCATAACCGGGTCTTCGCCTTTCTTGCCTTGCCGGAATAATTCGCCGATAAACGGTAAACCTTGCCTTTCGCTCCAATATTCGAGTATATAAGGCGAACGGTAAATGTTCTCCGTATGCAGAAAAGCTTTGTGGGTATTCTTTTTAAAAGCATCCCAGTGATAGGTCTCGTCATCGATCCAGTGGGGGTTGACCTGCCAGAGCATCCATTGAGCTCCCATTTCGAAAATCCCGTTACCTCCCCAGGCGACACCTTCTCCGTCGGCGATCGACTGTAATTGAAAACTGTGTCCCAGTTCGTGAGCCACAGCATTTAATCTTTTGTCCTGTAGCCGGTTCGGAGTAGCCCAGAAAGCACCGATCACCTGGTCGTAATCGCCGCCATAGGCCGTCCCTTCCAGAGAATATTGAATCATCGCCATCATCCGGTATTTTTCACTTTGCGATCCTGGTTTGACGAATTTCAGGGAGTCGCGGTAAAATAGGTAAAAACGTTCCAGTTGATATTTCAGATTTTCCAGATCCACATCCATCGGATGTCCCTCTAAATCGGGAGGAGCAGCTAAATCGTTCCCGAATCCTTTTTCCCAGAATATGGCCAGATTATCCGTACAGGACATGCGCCGGTAGGAGTAGCGGGAAGTGTCGGAATACCAATCCTGGCCTGCAAATTCTTTCGGTTGATAAATAGCTTTTCCCGGAGGAAGAACAAAATGATCGGATTGGCCTTGTGCCTGGGCAGACCAGCTGCCGAAGCCGGTCGACAAGATGAAATGGAATAAAATGAAATGTCTTTTCATCAGTTGGTTTTTAGTCAGGAAATCCCGGATTAAAGTGTATGAATTACATTAATTTTGATCTGTGAGCAAAAATAGTTTTTTCCCTTCATAATCCTTAGGCTTTAGGAAAAATAATGCTAGGTTGAATTTTTTTTCTTTCTATTTCGATTCCGGGCTTTATACCGTCAGACCGGGTCGCCAATTCCGATCACCGGAGACGAATGAGTAACGAAATATACCTACCATAAATTAGGAGAAACGGAGAATTAAAGTTTGCTTTTCTTTCATTGTTCCATTTCTCCATTGTTCTCAGAAAAAGGTAACTTGTGAGGAATAAAATCAGTTTTATCATCAATATTCTTCCTGAAAAAAATCATCCTTTGTCTGGAAGCGGCGGAGCTGACGGCGGAGGAAGCTCACTTCCTGTTGCAGCCTTTCCATGCGTTCCAGCATATGATGAATGGCGTCGATGCCTTCGATATTGATCGAGAGATCGTAATACAGGTGGCTATATCTTTCCAGTTCCCGGAGCTGGGAGGCGAGAAGATACCGTTCGCCGTCGACGGTGCGTATTTCGATCAACCCTCCTTCTTCGAGCGAAATGATAAAAGTCGGGTCGGTATGGCTCTTTTGGCAATATTCGTTGAAAATAATTAATTCTGTATCCATAGTTGAACGATCTTTAAGTTAGGAGTTTTGTAATTCCCGGAATAATTCCTTCTGCTTTTCTGTGAGATGGGTCGGTATCTTCACTTCATAAGTGACAAAAAGATCCCCGAACTGTCCATCCTGTTTATATACGGGAAAACCTTTTCCTCTCAGTCGTACCTTTGTTCCATTTTGTGTTTCGGGCTTGATTTTCATCTTCACTTTTCCGTTCAAGGTTTCGATAATCTGTTCTCCGCCTAATACAGCGGTATAGAGGTCGATCGGGACATTCATATACAGATTGTCACCTTCGCGTTTATATACCGGATCGTCGCCGATAACGAAAGTGATATACAAATCGCCTGCCGGTCCACCGTTCATCCCCGGGCCTCCCTGTCCGTTCAGTTTGATCGTCTGTCCGTCGGCTACTCCCGCCGGCACGGTGATCCGGATCTTTTTACCGTTGACTTCCAGGATTTGTTTGTGGGTCTCTGCGGCATCGCGTAAAGAAAGATGCAATTCGGCATTGAAGTCCTGCCCTTTGAATCCAGCCGAACTTCTTCGGCTGCTTCCCCGGCGTTGACCGAATAGGGATTCGAAGAAATCGGAAAATTCACCTTCGTTTCCGTTGAAGTTACCGCTGAAACCTCCTCCCTCTGCAGAGGACCAGTAGCCACCACCCATACCGCCGAAACCGCCACCGCCACTTCGGCTTTGTTGCTGATAACGTTGCTTTTGAGCTTCGAATTCATCTGCATGTTTCCAGTTTTCTCCGTAAGCATCGTATTTTTTCCGTTTTTCAGGATCGCTCAGTACTTCGTTCGCTTCGTTGATCTCCTGAAACTTTTGTTTTGCTGTCGGATCGTTCGGGTTTAAGTCCGGATGGTATTTCCGGGCCAGTTTTTTAAAAGCCTTTTTGATCTCGTCCTGAGATGCCGTTTTGCTGACACCCAGCACTCCATAATAGTCGATATAAGCCATAGTAATATTTTACAAACCATTATTTAATTCTGTAAATTTACGATGGATACTAAAAAATTGTAATGAAAATAAGTTTAAATAAACTTAAAATGATATGAATTTTATTTTTGTGGAGAAATTAAAATTTTCCGAAAATTTGATGGTTTTTATTTTTATTATCCAAAATATATTTTCTAATTTTGAGTAAAATATTACGATATGAAACAAGGGGGGAAATATTTGTTGATTCTGATTTTATTCCTGCTTCCGGGAATAGGATTATTCAGCAAAGATACTGTGGCTGAACGGTTGCTCGATGGGGGGCAGGCAGCGACGGTAAATATCACCCACCAATCGATTACTTCTTCTCAGGATATTTATTCGGCAATGATGGATACTTTCTCCAGTATTTGCCGGGTAGAGACGATAAAAATCGAAGGACGGGATTATTGCCGTGATTTCTTTCGGTTGGCTTTTATCATTTCTAAAAACTTTCGGATTCCTGTCAAATCGTTTTTTTACACGGAAAGTTATAAATGTGTATTGGCCGAACGCTATGTTCAGGGAGCCTATATTTATTTTCATAAATTGATTATTTAGCGGCACGGGAGGAAACTATTCCGTCGGATTTTCTTCGATGATTCCCGGAATTCCTCGGATTCTTTTTTTATTTTTCATAATAATAAGGTGAAAGAATTGAGTCAGGACGATCGTTCTGAGGTGGGGAAGGTATATACTATAATTTTTAAGCTAAAAGTCATGAAAAAAAATATATCGTTCAAAGGAGTTGGCTCCGCAGGTTTTGTCTTAATTGCTTGTTTTATATTGGCTCTGGCGATTTTCCATTATGTGTTGGGAAATCCGGCGAATTTTATGAACAATGATCCGAATAATCAGCCTATACCCGGAAATTTAATGGGTACGATTTACAAAGGCGGGATGATTGTGCCGGTGATACAAACTTTATTACTGACTGTCTTGGTACTGAGTGTAGAACGTTTCTTTGCTATACGGAAAGCCCGGGGCCGTGGTAATTTATCGCAATTTATCCGGAAAGTGAAGGAAAGTCTGAGTCGGGGAGATGTGAAAGGGGCTCAGGAATTGTGTGATTGTCAGAAAGGTGCGGTGGCTAACGTTGTTCGTACGGCATTGCAAAAGTATGCCCTTATGGAGAAAGACGATACGATCACAAAAGAACAGAAAATAGCTAATATTCAAGCCGAGGTAGAGCAGGCGACGGCTTTGGAATTACCGACCTTGGAACAGAATCTGCCGGTGGTAGCTACTATGACTACCCTGGGGACTTTGATGGGATTGTTGGGTACCGTAATCGGGATGATCAAGTCGTTCGCAGCTTTGGCCAATGCCGGTGCTCCCGACTCGATCGCTTTGTCTACCGGTATATCCGAGGCGTTGGTCAATACGGCTTTCGGTATTATGACCGGGGCGCTGGCTGTGATCTCTTATAATTTTTTCACTTCGAAAATCGATAGCATCACCTATTGTATCGATGAGATAGGCTTTACGATCGTACAGACTTTTTCCGCTACCCATAAATAAAAAAACTATGCCTAGGGTAAAGATAAAAAGGAAAAGTACGCGCATCGACATGACAGCGATGAGCGATGTGACCGTGTTGTTGCTTACTTTTTTTATGCTGACCTCGACTTTTGTACAAAAAGAACCGGTTCGGGTAAATACGCCGGGTTCGGTGTCGGAAATTAAAATCCCCGAGACCAATATTCTGCAAATCCTGGTAGATCCGAATGGGAAAGTATTTTTGGGACTGGATAATCAGGAAGACCGGATGAATGTTTTGCAAAAAGTCGGAGAGGAGTATGGGATTACTTTTACACCGGAAGAACTTCATAAATTCAAATTATTGAATTCGTTCGGAGCACCGGTACAAGGAATGAAAGCATTTTTGGCTTTGACCGAGGAACAACAGGATAAAATGTTGCCGACTTTGGGAATTCCTTGTGATTCTACGGACAACCAGTTTAAAATTTGGGTAAAAGAAGCCCGGGGACAAAACCGGGATTTGAGAATAGCGATAAAAGCCGATCAGACAACTCCTTATCCTATGATTAAAGGGATAATGGGTACTTTGCAGGACTTGCGGGAGAATCGTTATAACCTGATCACCTCTTTAAAAGTGGTTGCCAATAATTGAGAGTTTATATTTAATATGCGAAATTATGGCAGAAGTACAAGTTAAAGATGACGGAGCCAAAAAGAAAGGTAAACCCAAAAAGATGGAAATCCATATCGATTTTACACCGATGGTCGATATGAATATGTTGTTGATCACCTTTTTTATGTTGTGTACGTCACTCAGTAAACCGCAGACGATGGAGATCAGTATGCCATCGAAGGATAATATAGAAAATGAAGAGACCGCGGTACAGCAATCCCGGGCGATTACTTTGATTTTGGGTAAGGATAATAAGGTGTTTTATTATTTCGGACAACCTGATTTTAAAGATTATACTTCTTTGAAAGAAACTACTTATCAGGTGGATGGGCTTCGGGCCGTCTTATTGGGGCGCAATCAATTGGTTACGCAGAAAATAAAGGAACTGAAGCAAAAGAAACAGGATTTGCAAATTTCTGAAGAGGAATATAAAAGACAGGCAGCTGAGATCAAGAAAGATAAGAGTTCTCCGATTGTGATGATCAAAGCCACCGACGATGCCAACTATAAAAATCTGATAGATGCTTTGGACGAGATGCAGATTTGCAATATCAGCAAATATGCTATTGTAGATTTAGCCGAAGCGGACGAATATCTGATGAAAAATCTGGAATCTGCAGGTGACTATTCCAAGAAATTTGATGTGGATAGTAAGAGTACTACTCACTGAATGTCGAATATAAAAATGGAATGAAATGGCAAAATTAGATTTGACATCAGAACAATGGTGCGAACTGGTCTTTGAGGGAAGAAACAAAGATTACGGTGCTTATTATTTGCGCCGGAGTTCGTCGGTCCGTCATAATAAAGCGATGTTGATTGTGATGGTGGTGGCTGTAGTATGTATTACGCTGCCTTATTTAATCAAGGCGGTGATGCCGGTACAACAAACGAAAGAAGTGATTACGGAAGTTACTACTTTATCTCAGCTTCCCCCTCCAGAAGTGAAGAGCGAGGCGATCAAAAAGGTCAATGCTGCTCCGCCTCCACCTTTGAAGAGCACGATTAAGTTTACAGCCCCGGTGATTAAAAAAGATGAGGAAGTACGGGAAGAAGATGAAATAAAAACCCAGGAAGAGGTGACTAATTCTAAAGTAGCGATTTCGGTGGCAGACGTGAAGGGAAATGACGATGAAAATGGAGCGGATATCGCCGATTTGAAGGAAATTGCACAAGATGAGCCCCAGGATACACCGTTTCAGGTCGTGGAACAGATGCCGGAATATCCCGGTGGACGGGCGGCTATGATGAAATACATCGGGAAAATGATGAAATATCCGACAATTGCTATGGAGAACGGCATTGAGGGGAAAGTGATCTTACGCTTTGTCGTTTTACCGACCGGGGAGATCGGGAATGTCGAAGTATTACGTTCCCTGGATCCTACTTGCGATAAAGAGGCGGTTCGGGTGGTACAGGGAATGCCCAAATGGATCCCCGGCAAACAAAACGGAACGGCGGTATCGGTTTATTTCACGCTTCCAATTGCCTTTAAACTGAATAGCTAAATGAGAAAAACATGGGGCGGAATAAAGGATTATATGTCTTTGGTTTATTGATGCTGCTCATTTATTGGGGAATGGCTTTTTTGTTGCTTGGCTCTTCTTTGTTTGTCGAACAGTTGACCCCTGCTGTCCGGTATGGGATGGGAATTGTCTTCTTCGGATACGGCTGTTTCCGGGCATACCGGCAGTTGAAAAGGGGAGTATATTAAAAATTAACGATATGTTGGAAAATAAAATAGGATGGATAGGCGTTTTTATCCTTCTTTTGGTCGGGGCTTGTCGGTCGAAAACAGAAGATAACTGTATCGATACACCGACTTCGGGGGTTATAAAGATTGCAGTAGATGAAAGTTTTCAACCCGTTATTGATCAGGAAATCGGAGTATTTGAAAGCATTTATACTCTGGCTGGGATCATACCGCAATATTGCAGCGAGGTAGAGGCGATCGACCTGCTGTTGAAAGACAGTGTCCGGATGGCCGTTACTACCCGTAAATTGACTTCGGAAGAAAGGGTGACCTTAGAAAATAGGAAATTTTTTCCAAAAGAGATAAAAATAGCGACGGATGGAATAGCCTTGATCGTGAATGACCAAAATCAGGATAGTCTGATCAGCCGGGAAGAGATACAACAAATCGTTTCCGGAGAAATCACTTCCTGGAAGGAATTGGGAATCACCTCTTCACCCGGGAAATTGCAGTTGGTTTTCGATCACCCGAATTCGAGTACCGTGAGGTATGTGCTCGATTCATTGTGTCCGGACCGAAAATTGTCCGATTGTTTAAGGGCAGAGAAGACCAATCGAAGGGTGATCGATTATGTCGCTCAGAATCCGGAAGCAATGGGAGTGGTCGGTGTCAGTTGGTTACAAAACCCGGAAGATTCGACGAATCTTTCTTTCCTGAAACAAGTGAAAGTATTGGGAGTGAGCCGTCATCGTCCTGCTATGTCCTTCAATAGCTTTAAACCCTGGCAGGCCTATCTGGCTTTGAAAGAGTATCCCCTGATCCGGGATGTGTATGTTATCCTCACCGATCCTCGCCAAGGCCTGGCTTCCGGATTTACCGGTTTCCTGACTTCGGACAGAGGACAACGGATTATTTTAAAAGCTGGAATCGTTCCGGCTACCCAACCGGTGCGGATTGTCAATGTGAAAGAAAAATGGTAGGTGTAATTTGTTTATAAAGTTTTAAAAATTTTATGGACTTTATAGACTCTATAGACTGGTTATGCCTGGAATAATAAATAGACTGGTATGAAAATAAAGATAAAAATAAGTTTGGTTTTACTGTCCTGCTGTTTGTTGTCTATGGTTTCATGGGCGGATAAAGTGCAGGAAGGGATAGAATTGTATAAATGTGGCCTGACGCTTCCGGCCAAACAAGTATTATTGTCCGAATTACAGAAAAATGGTCCCGAAGCGGCCGAGATTTGTTATTATTTGGGCGAGATCTATTCGCTTATACCTCGATCGGATTCTGCTCTTTTTTATTATCGGCAAGGTTTGGCGATAGATCCGGCTTATCTTCAAAACCGGGTCGGGGAAGGCAAGTTGATGTTGGTAGAGGAGCCATACAAAGCAGAAGAGATATTTAAAGAGGTATTGAGTGGTAAAAACAAAAAAAATGTCGGATTGATATTGGCCGTTGCCCGGGCTTATGCGGAAAACGATCCGGAGAAGGCGACGGAATATTTGCAAAGAGCTAAAAAAATAGACGATCAGCAGGCCGGAATCTATGTGTTGGCCGGAGATTTGTTATTGGAAAAAGGAAACAATGGTGAAGCCTGTAACCAATATGAACAGGCTATTTATTTTGATCCGTCCTGTACGGAAGCTTACGTTAAATATGCGAGAATTTATGCCCGGTCGAATGTGCAGAGTGGGATAGATATGCTCCGGCGTTTATTAGATAAAAGGTCGGATTGTATGCTCGCTCATCGGGAATTGGGGGAAATCTGTTACGAACATTCCCGTTATCAGGAGGCTGCACAAGCTTATGAAAAGTGTATCTCTTCGGTTTGTTGTTCGACCAGAGAACAGACCCGTTATGCGACGGTTTTATTTTACTATGGGGATTATAAGCATTCTTTGGAAGTGGCCAGACAGGTGGCGGAACTCGAGCCTCAGAACCAGGTTGTACAACGCCTGATGATGTACAATTCCTATGCACTCAAAGCGTATAGGGAGGGATTGGCACAGGCTGAAAAATTTTTTCAATCCGTCTCTCCGGAGGACATTATCGGGCAGGATTACTGGTATTACGGGCGTTTGTTGAAAGCTACCGAAGCCTATGAACAGGCGATTCCCTGGTTAAAAAAATCTTTGCAATTGGATTCGGCTAATACGCAGATATATAGGGAAATCGCAACATCCTGGGAAAAGTTGAACTGCTACGACAGTGCGGCTGTTTATTATTCCGGTTTGATTGCTTTGGGTGGGAAAGAACTGACCCTGGCCGATTATTTCAAACTGGGTCAATGTCATTATCTGGCTTCGGCAGAGGCAGATTCGTCTGCAGCAGGAATAAAGCACCGGAATGAACATCTGAGGCTTGCCGACAGTATATTCGGCTATGTGGCGGCTCAAAAACCGGACAGTTATTTGGGGAATTTCTGGCGCGCCCGGGTCAATTCAGCCTTGGATCCCGAGACAGAGCAAGGTTTAGCCCGCCCCTACTACCAGGCTGCTGCCCAAATACTTGAAAAAGATACCCGAAAAAAACTGAAATTGATTATAGAATGCTATAGTTATCTGGGGTATTACTATTATTTACAAAAAGATATTCCTGAATCGAAAACCTATTGGAATAAAATATTGAATTTGCAACCCGAAAACGAAGTGGCCCGGAAAGCGATCGAGGGTATGAAATAATTTTAACGTCCGGGAACTGGTATACTAACCGATAAATTTGTTCAGGAGTACTGTCGCCGATTGTATTAAAGGTTTACGGAGGCGTTATGGACGGAATGGAGGCGGGAGATATCGTACGGCGTTCGAGATTGCCGGGCTAGCTGGATATCCGGGTTTATGCTTCGGTGAAGCGTGTCCGTCTGAGGTATTTCATCAGACTGAAACTGACCGGTGTGTACAGAAGGCGGCAGGGTAGGCCCTTCTGTTATCTTGTACCGACGATTCCGGGGAGGATGAAGAAATTGTTAAGACAGGTGAAACTGAATGGGAAGGCTTATTTTGAGGTGGTCCGGAACGAATACCGGTCTTTCATGGTAGAGACCGATGTCCGTCCCGGGCAGGGGTCAGGGGAATAACCAAAGTAAGAGAGTGGCCGGTAAGTAATCTTTCAATTCTTTCTTCAGATTTTTTAAAGCTATTTCCAGGTGTTTTTCGACAGTACGGGGAGATAAACCGAGTTCCGCTGCTATCGTTACAGCCGTTTTACGGTCAAAACGGTTCATCAGGAATATTTTCCGGGCTTGGGGAGGTAAATGATCGATGGCGGTTTCGATATGCTGCCGGAGTTCTGCTTCTACATAATATTCCCAGGTTAGCATTCCCGTAATATCCCTTTTTTGCAGGATTTTTTCCTGATATTCATTCCGGATTTTCAAGTGATCCAGATAGTTCAGACAACGGTGGCGGATAGATGTAAATAAATAGGCTTTTATATGATCCGTTCCCAAAATTCGGTTGTCTTCCCAAATGTGGATAAAAAGGTCGTGTACAAAATCCTCGGCATTTTCTGTGTTTCCTGTAAAACGGCTGGCATAAACTACCAGACCACTGTAATATTGTTTGAACAGGGTTTCGAATTTCTGGTATTCATCGGTTGAGCTAAAGGACATCACATGTAAATTTTTCCTCTTGATGCAAAGGTAAAAGATAAAATCAGGGTACTGCAAAAAAATTATTCTTTTAACTACGTATATTTTTGTTTTGAACTGTTTTCATGATATAAGTCGGATAAAAATGGATAAAATTATGAGAACAGATCCGAAACAATCGGATGAGAACCGGGAAGAAGCCGGACTGGAAGAAGCTTTGAAGTTGTGGATGGAGATCCGTCAGGTAGATCGAAAAAAAGGTTGGGAGCGGTTGGAGGCAGAAATAGGCCGGCAATACGGATTACGCCGACAGGAAAGGCGTCGTCGTTTGGGTTACTTTCGGTGGCTGGCTGCTGCCGTTATTTTATGCTTCGGGATCGGTGGGCTGCTTTGGCTTCAATCGGTACGAAAGCCTCAAACCGAGCTATTAGCCGATTGGGATAAACAACCTCGTCTGATATTAGAAAATGGAGAACAAATTTTGTTAGGCGGGGAGCAGGAAGTGAAGCCGGAAGAAGAAAACAGGAATTTTGTGATCGATCGCCGGAAGAAAAATATCGTTTATACTAACCGGCAGGGAGGAGAACAAAAAAAATGGCAGTACAATACCCTGGAAGTTCCCCGGGGGGCTGAATATGAATTGATCTTGGCAGATGGAACCCATGTGTGGCTGAATGCCGATACCCGTTTGCGTTATCCTACCTGTTTCAATACAGACGAACGGCGTGTGTATCTCGAAGGAGAAGCTTATTTTCAGGTGACGAAAGATACCGCACATCCTTTTCGGGTAGAGTCGGAGGCACAGGTTGTAGAGGTGTTGGGTACTCAGTTTAATGTGTATGCTTATGGACATGAGGAACAAACATATACTACATTGGTAGAAGGAAAAGTTGCTGTGACCGCGTCGGCTTCGGGGCAGCACGTGCAGCTTATGCCCGGTCAGCAAGCCTCGCTCGGCCGGCAAGGAGGGGAGATCGTTGTCGGTGAAGTGAACATTCAGCAGGTGGTAGATTGGAAAAATGGCATGTTTGTTTTCGATGATCTGAGTTTGGAGGCTATTCTCCGCAAAGTGGCCCGTTGGTACGATGTCGAAGTATTTTACCGGAATCAGCAGGCTAAAGCGATTGTTTTTAAAGGAAACCTTCCCCGTTACGGAGAATTGCCGGAATTACTGAAAGTATTGGAGAATAGCAGTGAGGTACATTTTTCGTTAAAAGGAAATGCTTTGATTGTAGAATAGAAAAAGAGGAAAAAGTTGGTCGCTTTTTCCTCCTGAAAAGAAAACATCTGTTGGTCGCAGATGAATTGTTTAACTAATGTCTTTACAAAATTATGAAAAAAAACGCAACATGCTGGCTTTTCCCTTCGGGAAAGTGGTGGAAAATTCTCTTAATTATGAAATTGAAGATTTTTTTTCTTCTTGTCAGTCTCGGTACTTTACAGGCTGCCGGTTATTCCCAGGACAGTCGGTTCAATCTGAAGAAAAATGATGTGTTGCTGACAGAGGTACTTCAGGAGCTACAGCAACAGTCCGAGTATCGTTTCTTTTATCAGAAAGACATCTTTCAGCAGGCAGACAGAGTGAATGTGGATATGAAAAATGTTTCCTTACGGCAGATCCTGGATGAGGTCCTGATACGTCATGGATTCAGTTACGAGATGATAGATAAAGTGATTACCATCCGAAAGATACAGCAACAAAAAACTGCCGGACGGAAAATTACCGGTATCGTTATGGATACACGCAAGCAGTCGTTGCCTGGAGTTACCGTGAGGATAAAAGGGACGACGGTCGGAACGGTGACCGATGCGGACGGAAAATTTGGATTTACACTTCCTGAAGGGGGAACGGTGGAGTTGGTATTTTCCTTTGTGGGAATGAAAACGGTGGAAATAGAATATAAGGGAGAAGAGGAGTTGAAGGTTATTCTGGAAGAAGAGGTGGCTGAAATGGACGAAGTGGTGATTACCGGTATTTTCACCAAAGCACGTGAGAGTTATACCGGTGCCGTGACGACGGCCACTTCGAAAGAACTCCGGAAATTCGGTAACCGGAGTATTCTGAGCCAGCTCCGGAATATTGATCCGAGTTTCAATATCGTAGAGAATAATACTTTCGGTTCCGATCCGAATAAATTACCCGATATCCAATTGCGTGGAAATACCAGTCTGGGGGTGGATGTGAAGGATATACAGACGGATATGTCTTCTCAGCAACAAAGTAATATGCCTTTGTTTATTCTCGATGGATTTGAAATATCCTTACAGCGGGTGATGGATATGGACGATAATACCATTGCGTCTATTACAGTTTTAAAAGATGCCATTGCGACGGCTATGTATGGTTCGAGAGGGGCTAACGGGGTTGTGGTACTTACTTCTGCAAGACCCGAAAAGGGAAGGTTAAGAGTGACATACAGGGGAAATCTGAATCTGGAAATGCCCGATCTGACTTCCTATAATTTATTGAATGCCAGAGAAAAACTAGAGTATGAAATGGCTGCCGGAATTTATACCTATGAGGTAGATCCCAAAGAGCAACAAGCCAGAAACGAATTATACAATCAGCGTTTGCTGGAAGTTGAACGGGGGGTGGATACCTACTGGCTGAAATATCCGGTCCGTACTGGGGTTGGCCATCGCCACAGCCTGCGGATCGAAGGAGGGGATGAAAGTTTTGTTTACGCTGCCAGTATCGGATACAACGATATTGCCGGCGTGATGAAGGAATCCGGACGTAAAACATTCGAGGGGAATATTTACCTTTCGTACAAATACAAAAACCTGAGTTTCCAAAATGATCTTACTTTAACGCAGAATAAAGGCTTCAATTCTCCTTATGGCAATTTTTCGGAATATACCCAGGTCAATGCCTACCTGAAACCTTATGATGACGAAGGCAACCTGATCAAAGTGATGGAAGATTATTACCTTCCTGAGAGATATGGGAGTATTTTTCAATACAATCCCTTGTATAATGCCTTTTTACCCTTCAAAGATGAACAGAAATATTTCAATGTTCAGAATAATTTTGCCATCGAATGGTATATACGGCCCGAACTGTTTATCCGGGGACGTTTTACCTTAGTGAAAGAAACGGGGTGTTCGGATAAATACCTGTCCCGGGAACATACTTCATTTGCCGAATATTCGGAGGAGGATTATCCGCGGCGCGGAAGCTATGAATACAGTACTCAGGAAAAAATGAATTATGAAGGTGAACTGACTTTGAATTACAGTAAGACATGGAATGAAAAGCATCAGGTATATACCGGCCTGAGTTATAATATGGCTGAGGAACAAAGCGAGTTTTACCAGATTAAAGCCGAAGGATTTCCGGCCTCCCATATGGATGATCTGGGGATGGCGACGGCCTATGAGAAAAATGGGAAACCCTATAGTTCCGAGGGTATTTCGCGGCGTTTGGGAGGAATCCTCAATGTAAATTATACTTTTGATCATCGGTATTATATCGATCTGTCGGGGAAGTTAGAAGGTTCTTCCAGGTTCGGGGCGGATCAACGGGTCGCTCCTTTCTGGTCGGCAGGGATCGGTTGGAATATCCACAACGAGCATTTTATCGGGAACAAGGAATCGGTCAATAGTTTACGTTTACGTCTGTCCTACGGAGTAACCGGTTCGCAAAACTTTAATCCTTATCAGGCACTGACTACTTTTAAGTATTTTGGCGAGGAGTCCTACCGTAATTGGATGGGGGCCCGTCTGATGGGGTTGGGAAATTCAAATCTTAGCTGGCAACAAACCGGGCAGACGAATGTGGGGATAGAAACAGTTTTATTCAATGGAAGAGTACGTTTCACTGCTGATTTTTATAATAAGCTGACGGACGATCTTTTATCGGATATTACTTTGCCATTGGCTGCCGGTTTTAATAGCTATAAGGAAAATATCGGGAAAGTTCGTAATCGGGGAATCGAATTAAGTGCAAATGTCAATTTGGTCCGGGACATGGAGCAAGAATTGGTTTGGTCGGTGGGTGGATCTTTGGTACACAATAAAAATAAGATCATGAAAATCTCCAATTCCCTTGATTTCCTGAATGATGAATTGAACAAAAAAGCCGATGCAAATCCCAGTTTTTTGTATAAAGAAGGCCAATCGATGAATACCATTTTTGCTGTACGTTCTTTGGGTATAGACCCGGGTAACGGGCAGGAAATTTTTGTTAAACAAGACGGTAGCCAGACTTATATCTGGGATGCAGACGATAAAGTGCCGTGTGGGGTAACCGATCCTAAAATGTGGGGAAATCTGAATTCAATGCTTCGTTACCGGGGGTGGTCGCTGAATATGGTATTTAGCTATACTTATGGCGGATATATTTATAACCAGACGCTTATCGATAAGGTTGAAAATGTGGATCCCTGGTTTAATGCAGATAAACGTGTGTTGTATGACCGCTGGAAGGAGGCAGGAGATGACGTATTCTTCAAAAGTGTCACTAACCGGACGACTACCAAAGCCTCGTCGCGTTTTGTACAGAAAGAGAATTCCCTGACCTGCCGTTCGGTTAACCTCAATTATGAAATGAACGGGGGATGGATAGAAAAGAAACTGGGACTGGAATATCTTTCAGTAGGCGTGTATGCCGAAGATGTTTTCAAAGTCTCTACGATAAAGCAGGAACGAGGGGTGGCCTATCCTTTTGCCCGGAAGTATTCCTTATCTCTGACTGCCCGTTTTTAAACCTGTAAAAGAAAAGCGTTATGAAAAAGATATTTCGATATATGATGTTAGCAGGATTCCTGTTTTGCCTGGGATGTAACGACTGGCTGGATGTGAATCCAAAAACGGAATCCCGTGAAGAAGTACAGTATTCCACCGAGAGTGGTTTTAAGGATGTATTGACCGGTGTGTATATTCAGCTGGCCTCTGAAAATTTGTATGGAAAACAGATGACGATGAATTTCACAGAGCTGCTGGCCCAACATTGGGCGACAACGGCTTTCGACGCTTCTGCCGAACACTATATCCGTACTTACGATTTTACCCAATCGAAAGCAGAAACGGTGAATACAACGATTTGGAAACAGTATTTCGAAGCTATAGCCAACCTGAATAATCTTTTAGTCCGTTTGGAGGACAAGAAAGAGATATTGTCCCCGGTGAATTACAAATTATTGAAAGGGGAAGCTTTGGGATTAAGAGGATTTTTACATCTGGATATTCTGCGTTTATGGGGGCCTGTGCCGGGTGTTGCCAGTAGTAGTGAGGAGGCGATTCCGTATGTCACCGAGATGACGAAAGATCTAGGCAGACTGCTTTCTTTACCTTATAACCAAGTGGTGGGATATATTCTTCGGGATCTGAACGACGCAGAAGAACTGTTACAAGATGATCCGATAACCGGTTACAGTATGACATATTTAAACAATCCTGCCAATGCAAAGCAAGGGGAATTGGAGGATGAATGGCATTATTACCGTCAGAATCGGTTTAACCTTTATGCCGTTAAGGCTACAAAGGCCCGCTATTATCTTTGGATCGGCGAGAAAGAAAAGGCGGGAGCATATGCGAATGAAGTGATTACAGCCCTGAATCCGGACGGAAGCGAAAAGTTCCGTTTGGCCCAGGAATCGGATGCTGTTGCCGGAGACCTGACTTTTACGACAGAACATATCTTTTCTTTGCACAATCCGCTATTGGAGAAAATTGTTGCTCCTATTTTCGTCGATTATGAAGCACTTACCCAAAATGAAAAAAAGTTGGCGCTGGCCTATGAATCGACACTTCATCCTGACGATATCCGCTTTAAAGGAAATCGTTTTTGGGAGAAACGTTCACAGCCGAACAACCTTGGATCTGCTAAAATGTATTTTAAGAAGTATTGGCAAACGGAGAGTACGAATTCGGGTTATTTGCAATTGGTACCTGTCATCCGTTTGGCAGAATTGTATTTCATTGCAATAGAATGTGCTACTTCGGCCGAAAGTAACCGCTTATTCCACAAGTTCCGGATTGCCCGTAATATGTCAGCATCGATAGACAATAGCCTGACAGACGAAACAGCGTTGTATAACCGTCTGGAAACGGAATACCGGAAAGAATTTTATGGTGAAGGACAGATGTTTTATTTCTTTAAACGGAATAATAATCCACTACTGACCTGGCCGGAAGTTATGACTATGTCGGCTGAAAAATACCGGATTCCCAAACCCGAAGGACAAATTATATTTGAATAACTAAATAGAGAAGCTATGAAAAAGAATTTCATATACTTAGGAATTATATTGTGTGTAGGGTTGTTGGAAGTTGCTTGCGAAAAACAAGAACCCGTTCATTACGAGAATAATCCGGGATTGTATTTTTATAAACGTACCATTCAGGGGGCTCCTGATTTTCAAGATGATAGTATTGCTTATTCCTTTTTTCTACAGAAGAGTAACGTTGTCCGGGATACCGTTTGGATCGATGTCAGAGTAATGGGATTTCCGGTAGATTTTGCCCGGCCTGTAAAAATGGTACAGATACACGATAACCCGGATACTGATCCGAAGCCTGGTGAACATTATATTGGATTTGATGATCCGGAGATTGCTGATTTGGTAAGTGTGCCTGCCGGGGCTGTGCAAATCAGGTATCCGGTGGTCCTGTTACGTACCCCTTCTATGAAAACAACAGAATACCGCTTGCATCTGTCCATACAGGAAAATGATTATTTCGGTATTGGAATTCCCGCTCAATCGGAGTTTCTGGTGAAAATTTCCGACAAAGCGATGAAACCTACCCTTTGGGATAAAAGCTGGATTTATATTTTCGGAGATTGGGGACCGGTAAAGATGAAATTTATTATCGATTATGTTGGGATTACCGATTTCGATACGACAAGCGGTATGGATACTGAAACAGAAAGTTTTTATACCGCAAAGGCCATCGAAGCTCTTGAGAAATATAACAGAGAAAACAATACCATATTGATGGAAGATGATAAAATAACTATTGTTGAATTTCCAAAAAATTAAAATGATGAATATCCTATATAAACTGACCGCAGTGGGGTTATGGGTGATTTTTACAGTTGCTTGTGTAAAAGATCCTGGCAATTACGACTATAAAGAGGTTACTGCGATAGAGCCTTTTCAGTTGGAAGGAATCGAGGATCGGTATGATGCTGAGACACTCACCCGCTTTGAATTGCCGGATCTGGCTTTGCCGCAGGGAATCGACAGCGAAGATTATGAGTTTCTATGGTATCTTTATCCGGAGAGTAATATGGCCGGGGCGATCAAGAGCGATACGGTCTGTAAGACGCTGAAACTGGATTTTCTGGTCACTCAGGCGTCCGGGAAATATGTGTTGGTCCTGCAGGCGAAAAATAAAAAAACAGGAATATGTGCTTACCGGAAATCTGTATTGGATATTATGTCCGGTTTTGCTCGGGGATGGTATGTAACAAAAGATGAAAACAGAGTTACGGATATCGATTGGGTGGATCTTCAGGGAGAAGTACATCCGAATGTATTGGCTTCGATCAATGGAGAAGGTGTGACAGGTGAAGCCCTTAAAACCACTTATATGGGAGGAAGATATAATTATGAACAGGAGAATCCGGACGGTACCGTTACTCTGATTGAAGGGCAGAAGGTACTTTTCACTCTGAGTCGTTCGGATATGCGGGTATATAACAGTGAAAATCTGCAACTTATCCGGAAATTCGGAGATATATTTGTCAGTACTCCTGAGGTGGCTGCTCCCCGGGATGCTGTACACGGTTTTTTTATGGGATCATTTATCCTGAATAATGGGAAAGTACATAGTCTGAGTACGTTTACTTCTCCCAGTTATGGAAAGTTCGGGGCTGAAAAAATAGGCGATTACCGGGTTGCTGACGATTTGATCCGGTGTCCGATGGGGGAAATTATTTTGTTCGATACTCAAAGCCAGTCCTTTTGTTATTCGACAGTCCCTAAAAATACTATCCAGTATTTTTCTTATGATCCTTTAGAAGATAAGGCCGATCCTAACCGAATGAATTGTGATTTGGTGTTTATGAAGGAACGAAGGTTCGGTAGCTATTCCCTGAATACTTGTTTTGCCATATTGAAAAAACGGGATAAAAATGAATATTATTTTGCTGCGATCGATCCCGATGCGACGGCATCCGGGGCTCATCTGTTCGAAAGCTACGGGATGATTCCGCAAAAAAATGAAGTAGGGAAAGCAAAGGTATTCGGAGTACATAACATAAGCAGCACCTTGTATTTCTCTTCCGGGGATCATGTGTTGAAATCATTCAATACCGTCAATTTTACCGAGAATCCGGAAGTCTTCACTTTTCCGAAGGATGAAAAGATTACCTTTATCGGGCATATTGACTACAATGAATATTCCGATCCCTCCGGAAAAATGGAATGTCTGGTTGTGTTGACGAATACCACTACCCGTTGGAAGCTATATTGTTTTGATTTTGTCGGTCAGACTTCCGATATTGTTACTACCGGATATAAAGAATATTCCGGAAACGGACATGCTGCTTCGGTCATTTATCGAGGTCCCGGGGCGATGTATATCAATTAAAGGAAAACAAAGGGACGGGGATATTGTTCTATTTTTTGGAACAATACCCCCGTCCCTTTGTTCTGACGATCTTTAATCCAATAAAGTATGTTCGATCAGTATTTTAACACCGATTACAATTAAGATAAGGCCTCCGAGTAGTTCTACTTTGAGGCCTTTGATTTTTCCGAACCGGAAGCCACAGATCACTCCGCTGAAAGAAAGGAAGAAAGTAGTGAAAGCGATAACTGAAGCCGGAAACCAGATGCCCGTTTTCAGAAAAGCCATACTCACGCCGACAGCCAGGGCATCGATACTGGTCGCTACGCCGAGGGTGAAAAGCATCCGGCTAGAAAAGGTAATCAGGTGGCTATCCTCTTCTTTGAAGGATTCGTAGACCATCTTTCCACCTAAATAACTCAATAAAACAAAGGCGATCCAGTGATCGAAATCGGTGATATAATTACTGAAATGAATACCCATCGCCCATCCCAGCCAGGTCATACCCCCCTGGAATATCCCCATGGTCAAAGCCATTTTCAGAGACTTCTTGATACAGAACGGTTTCATACATATGCCGCCACTGATACTGACCGCTAAACTGTCCATAGAAAGACCGATTGCAATTAATAGGATGGTGATAAAGCTCATTGTACAAAAATTGTTCTGCAAAGATAGAAAATAAAGTAAAAAGTAAAAGGTAAAAACGAAAAGGTGACTTACCTTTGTGATGAAATTAGTGGAAAAAATGGAACTACAGACTGTTGTCAAATTGGATAAACCTTCGTTTCGGATCGATTATTCGACCCGGCTCATGATGCTGGGTTCCTGCTTTGTCGAAAATGTTGGAGCGAAGCTGGAATATTTCAGGTTCAAGACGGATATCAATCCTTGTGGTATTGTATATAATCCCCTGTCTGTGGCTGATACGCTGGAGTTGTTATTGGCCGGTAAACGATTCTCGCAGGCCGATTTATTACGAAACGGGGAACTGTGGGTGAGTCTGAGCCATCATGGACGGTTTTCCGCCAGGGAAGCCGGGGACTGTTTACAGCGTATAAATTCCAGATTAGAAAAATCGGTAGCTCATTTAAAAACGACAAATGTCCTGGTGATTACCTGGGGAACTGCCTGGGTATACCGTCATCGGCAGTTGGGACGAGTCGTTGCCAATTGTCATAAATTTCCGGCCACTGATTTCGAGCGTTTCCGATTAAGCCCCGAAGATATCGAACAGGTGTATACCGATTTATTGTCCCGCCTGCACAGTCGTTATCCGGATATGAGGGTGCTGTTCACCGTGAGCCCTATCCGGCATTGGAAAGACGGAGCACATGCCAACCAGTTGAGTAAAGCGGTATTGTTGCTGGCCATCGATAAATTGAAGCAAAGGCTGGATTATGTCTCTTATTTCCCTTCTTATGAGATCGTGATGGACGAGCTTCGGGATTATCGTTTCTATACAGAAGATATGTTACACATCTCTCCGCAAGGAATCGAATATATCTGGGAGAAGTTTCAGTCCCTGTATATGACTTCGGCAACCGAAGCATGGATGAAGCGCATCGATAAAATAAACAAGACTTTATTACACCGACCTACAGATCCTGATTCGTCTGTTTATCAGGAATTGATGAAAAAAACAGCTCAGGAGCGTGAACGGATTGAACGTGAACTCAGTATTTCTTTCAGTTGATTCCGGTTATTCCGCTGTTTCTGTCCCGGTCACGATATCCTGCATCGGGATTCGTTTCAGTTCATTCAGGGAAATCTCTGTTTTTACGGCATAACTGGCCGGATAAATTTTACGGATCCGGTGTAAATCAGGAATACATTCCAAACGGTTTCTGTAATTACCTACCCGGATTTTGAAATCCGGATCGAAATATTTCAAATAGGCTGGAATGTCTTGGAAAGTTTCTTCGAACTTATTCCGCATTTCCTTTAGGTTTTCGATGTTGCAGCCGAACGAACTGACCGAATGAATTTGAATCCGGTAACCTGTAAAAGTTTTCTTTTTCTCATTCAGATGGATGTGCCATTGCAGCAAATTGTCTATCGGTGTGTCACTGTCGAGGATTACCTGTCCGCCGTTATGACTTTCCGTCCTGAGTTCCTGAAGAATATCGTAATGCGGTTCTGCTTCCACGATCAGGGTATCTGCTTCTTGTGCAAACAAATGGACCGGAAAAAGGAATAATATAAAGAATAAATATTTATTCATGATTTAAAATTTTTTGCGAAGATAAGGAATTTAGAGTAAATCGTGAAATATTTTCTTGATCTTGCCGCCTGGATAAAGTGTGTTTGTTCGTCAATAAAATGATTATTCAGAGATTCGGAGGGAACATTGGGGTCGACTCGCAGACGGGTTAAGGTGTGCTTTTGAGAGTGACGATATTGGTCATTGTTTGTGTTGGAAATCCCCGGGAAAAGACTACTTTGGTGATGTAAATCAAGTTAAAAAAGCGTTAATACAGGAGGTCGGAGGAGTGGATATGATAAAAAGAAATAATTTTGCTTCATCAATCAAAAATAAAATTTTATGTGTCAGGCTACAGATAAACAAATCATAGAAGTACTGAAAATGGAAACGATTCCGGCATTAGGTTGTACGGAACCGGTTGCTTGTGCCTTAGCTTGTGCCCGATGTAAAGAGGAATTGGGTGGTGTTCCGGAACATATCGAAGTGTTCGTCAGTGGAAATATCTATAAGAACGGAATGGGAGTAGGTATTCCCGGTACCGGTATGACCGGACTGCCTATCGCCGCTGCTTTGGGTGCTGTTTGTGGAAAGACTGAATACGGCCTGGAAGTATTGAAGGAAGTTTCTGCTTGTAATAATTTGGCTGTTGCTAAATCTTTATTGGACAAGCAGGCTGTCGTTATCCATTTGAAAGAAGATGCTCCCGATAAATTGTATGCAGAAGCCATCTGTAAGAAAGGCAACGATACGGTAAAAACAGTGATTGTCCACGGACATACCAATATTATTCTGGTTGAAAAGAACGGGAAAGCAGTTTATCGTAAAGATTTTACGCCGGTAGCTGCCGAAAAGAGCGATCGTGCTGAATTAAGTATAGCCCGGATCTGGGAATTTATCCACCGGATCGACGTTGCAGAGATCGAGTTTGTATTGGAAGGTGCTGAAATGAACAAAGCGATTTCGGCTGAAGGTTTGAAGAGTGAATACGGTCTGCAGATCGGTAAGACCTTAAAAGAAAATATCGACAAAGGGTTGCTGGAAAACGACTTTTTGAACAATGCCTTGATTTGTGCCACCGCAGCTTCCGATGCTCGGATGGACGGTTGTGAAAAACCGGTGATGACTAATTCCGGTAGTGGAAATCAGGGAATTACGGTTTATCTTCCTGTCGTCGTGGCTGCCGAACAATTCGGTTGTTCCCGGGAGCAATTGATCCGGGCCTTGGCTTTGAGTAATCTGGTAGCTGCCCATATCCATTATTATATGGGACACCTTTCTGCTTTGTGTGGAATTCTGATTGCCGGTACGGGGGCTGCTTCGGCGATTACTTATCTGATGGGGGGAACCTACGAACAGGTAGTCAACACTATTAAGACTATGTGTTCCAACCTGACCGGAATGATGTGTGACGGAGCGAAACAAGGTTGTGCCCTGAAAGTATATTCCGGCGTTTCTGCTGCCGTACAGGCCGCTCTGTTATCCATGAAAGGAATCAAAACTCACAATGACGGTATTATTGAAGAAGATATTGAAAAAACGATCCGCAATGTCGGAATCATCGGTACCACCGGTATGGAACAGACCGATAAGACGATTCTGAACATTATGTGTCGGAAACAATAATAATTTTTCTCTACATACTATTCCCCGGAATTTTGGTGTTTTACAGACCACGATTCCGGGATTTTTTTATTTGATTTTCCCGGATTAATTCCAGATTCAATTTGTACACAACAAATTTAATATGTATCTTTGTTCCCTGTTCTTACAAAGAGATAATCAAGTAGTTCGGATGTTAAAAAAACGAACGATTAAATTTGTAATAAAAAATAGCTGGGGAGGTTAATGAATA
>ERZ1673738.451-NODE-451-length-74953-cov-7.997423_pt1 | contig 74953 bp, 70 predicted proteins | sample MGYA00580198_ERZ1673738 | MGnify/ENA primary metagenome ERZ1673738 (study PRJEB41218, sample SAMN15661784) | gut metagenome | host: Homo sapiens | place: Canada: London | collected 2015-08-20/2019-03-30 | study: EMG produced TPA metagenomics assembly of... | reverse complement strand
GAGCTTGGACTTGATCTCCTCGCCCTCTTCCTTGGAGACGGCTTCCTTCAGCTTGGCGGGGACGGCTTCGACGAGAGCCTTCGCCTCGGCAAGGCCCAGACCCAGCAGGCCGCGGACTTCCTTGATGACCTTGATCTTCTCAGCGCCGAACTCGGTCATGACAACGTCAAACTCGGTCTTCTCTTCGACCGGGGCAGCAGCGGCAGCGGCGGAAACGCCGAAGGTCTCCTCAAGGGCGTGGACGAGCTCAGCCAGCTCCAGCACGGAGAGAGCCTTGACTTCTTCGATCATAGCGGTAACTTTTTCGCTAGCCATTTGTAATTTTCCTCCTAAAAATGAATTGTGTCTGCCGGATTATTCGGCAGCGGCTTCGGCGGTCTCGAGAGAGCCGCCCTTCTGCTCCAGGATCTGACCGAGAACGACGGCCAGGCTGGTGATGGGTGCGAGCATGGTGCCGAGGACCTTGGAGTACAGGGCATCCTTGCCGGGAAGCTGAGCGATCTCATCGATGTCGGCCATCGGAAGGACTTTACCTTCCATGAAGCCGCCCTTGACCTCGAACTTGCCGTTCATCTTCTTGGCGAACTCGCTGACGATGCGGATGGGCGCGATGGGATCGCCCTCGGTGGTGGCCAGAGAGGTGGTGCCGTTGAGCACGGAGTCAAACTCGTTGAGATTGCACTTGTCAACCGCGAAGCGGAGCAGAGTGTTCTTCACAACGGTGTACTCAATGCCGGCAGCACGCAGCTCACGGCGCAGAGCGGTATCCTCCAGAACGGTGATGCCCTTGTAGTCCACAAGGACGCCCGCCGTGGCGTTACCGATACGCTTGGTGAGTTCCTCGACGATGGCCTGTTTCTCGCTGAGTACTTTCGCGTTAGGCAATGATTTCACCTCCGGGGTAAATTTCTGCGCCCGAAAGAAAAACTCCCTCTGCCGAAAGACAGGGGGAGACACAATACAAGTATCGTGCTTTCCTCGGCAGGATTTACGGCAAAAGCCACCTGCTGTCTTTGGAGCGCCATGACATAATATCATAAATCCCAGGAAAGTCAATACTTTTTTCGTATTTTTATGGAGAAAAGGCCCCCTTGTGTAAAGGGGGCTGGCAGCGAAGCTGACTGGGGGATTGTAGTCTTCGGAAAACGACAATCCCTCCGTCAAACCCTTCGGGTTTGCCACCTCCGCCCCCCTCTCTGTCGCCTTCGGCGACATCTCTCCCCCCCGGGGAGAGTCTGCCCTTTGCACAAGGGAGGCTTACCGCAGCAGCGCCTCCAGCGCCGAAAGGTCGGAAAAGTCCGGCAGATACACCGCAACCCCGGCGCGGATCGTTTCCGTATATTCCTTCATGCTCTCGTCGTATACGCCGACGCCCGAAACGCCGAGCGCCTCCGCCGCGGCGAGATTGCGCGGCGCGTCCTCCGCGAGGAGCATTTTCTCATACGGAACGCCGAACCTGTCCCGGAAAAACGCATACGGCGCTTCGGTACGCTTTGAGCCGGTCTCCTCCTCGGCGTAAACACCGTCCACGAGCGGCGCGACGCCGAGCCGCTCAATGGCCGGATCGAGCAGCGCGTGGCGCGTCGCCGAGAGGATGTACACGCGCAGCCCCGCCGCGCGCAGCGTTTGCAGAAGCTTCTTTGCTCCCGGCTTGAGAGGGATCTCCCGCGCGTAATGCGCCGCCATCTCCGCGCTCCAGCGCACGGCGAGCGGCGTTTCCGCTTCAAGCTGCGGGTACTTCGCGCCCATGTCCCGCGCGATCTCCCGGATCGGCACGGAGCGGATGTATTCCGCAAAGCCCTCCGGCTGCGGCAGCCCCGCCGCGCGGAGCGTATCCGCCGGCAGACGCAGCCAGTACGGCATCGAATCGGCCAGCGTGCCGTCGAAATCCACGAGTGCCAGAGAGAAAGCCATGCGCGTTACCCCCGTTTTTTTCCGAAACTTACCGCCCGAAGGCGGGTAAATCCTATTATATGTTCCGCTCCGGCAGGATGCAATTGCTTTTTTCGCCGGGATGCGTTAAACTGAAAAAAGTATGTCGATATCCGTCGGAAAGGAGGCAGGAGGGCATGAAGCAGAAACCGGCAAAGCGCGGTGCCCGCGCATGGGCGATCGCGATACCGGCAGGGATCCTTCTTTTGCTGCTGCTCGCGGCGTTTCTCATCGGCAACGGCGGCGCCTCCGCCTTTCGGGACGATGTGGACGCGATCCTCGCCGCGCCGCGCAGCGAAGAGCTCGGCGAGCTCTCCTTTGCCGACGACGGCAGCGCCTTTGTCCGGCTGTATAAAAACGATCTTTACGTTCTTGCCGACGAGAGCGGCGTTCTGCCCGGTCTCCGGCGGCAGATGCGCGAGCGGTTCGGCGATCTCGATTTCGGCATCCGCCTGACCGGCGGAAAGATGCGCGTATGCATCTCGCAGCGCGTTCTCGGTCTCGTGCCGGTCTCGATGCAGATCGTCACCTCCCTCTCGTGGGACGGCACCGGCATTGTGATCCATGCCGAGAGCGTTCTTCTCGGCAGCCGGACGGCGCTGCCGAAATCGCTCTGGCCGGACAGCGTGCGTGAGGACTTCCGCGTGGACCTTACCGCGACCGGGCGCACGCAGGAAGTCGCGGACGTATATCTTGACGGCAGCGCCGCCGTGGTGGAGACCGTGCCGCTGCGTCTTCCGGCGGGCGACAGCCTTCATCCCGATGCGCAGCTTCTCGAAAAGATCCGCTTCTTCGGCGCGGACGATAAAACCGAGAGCGCCGCGGCGCTTCTCGACCGGCTCGCCGCGGGAGACGTCCCCTCGGAGGACGAGCTGCCCGCCGGGAGCCGCGCGGAGCTTCTCGCGTGGCTGCTCGCACTGCAGACCGACGACGGCGACAGCGCCATGTTCTCCACCTTCTTCGCGCGCCGCAGTGAGCGCATCCGCGAGGATATTGACGCCGTTCTTTCCGCAGAGGAAGGAAAATACGTAAAGCTCCTGACCTCCGTGCGCGAGCTCTATAAAAGCCGCGCGCTGCGCATCGAGCAGAACGGGTTTTATGTGATCTCCACGAACCGGCAGTTTGACCCATTCGCCACGACCGAGCTCTCGGCCACGGCGACGGACGCGCGCGTCGTGCTGCTCACGAGCGGCAGCGGTGCGCCGGAAGTGAGTCAGGCGGACATGCCGGTGCTCAAAAACGTAGAGCGCCGCGGCGCCAAGGCGCTGGACGGGCTCGACCCCGAGCACACCTACGATGTCGGCGTCGTCCTCACGACCGACGGCGGCGTTCCGGCGCTGCTGTACCGGCGCTCCGGCGGCGAGATCGTCGTGCGCGAGCTCTCCGCAGCGCAGTATGTGGACATTCTCGTTTCCGGCGGCCGGCCGCTCATCAATGTGGACACGCTCCCCGCCCCCGCGCAGGAGCTCTCCGGCTCCGAATGCAAAATTCTCCCGCTGAACTAACAAACTACAGCAAAAGCCTCGCAGAGTTTGCGCCCGCAGGCGCAAAGAAAGTTTAAAACATTTTTGCCGATGACATGTGCATCGGCAAAAATACTTCTCGGCTCGCAAACGTGCGAGCGAAGCGAGTGCGCTGCGGCGAGCCGCAGCCTTTTCAAACGAGAGCCCAACGAAGTGGGTCTCGTTTGAGAGCTTGTCAAAAATACTTTTTTGACAAGCTCAAGAGCCAATGGCACACAAATGCCATTGGCTCTTTTTTATCACCGCATCGGTTCGGCGCCGAGGGATTCCATGCTGCTGCCGAGCGCGCCGAGACTTCGGAGATACGCCGTGAGCGCTGCGAGATCGCGGTAACAGCGCACCGTGCCGCGCTCCGGCGCCGGCGGTGGTGCCGAGACCGTCTCGCCGCGGGCCTCCGCCTCCTGCGCGGCGACGGGAGCGTCGCGGTAAAAGTGGTCCCGCGCCATGTGCTCGAGCTCGTGCCGCAGCGTTTCGCGCCGCGCGTCATCGCCGAGACGGGCGTTGATGTATACGGAAAATGTGCCGTCGTCGTTCGGGATCGTCGCGCCGAGCACCGTCGGCGGAAAGTCCACGAACCGGACGTAATAGTCAGGTATCCTCATGCTTGCTGCGCAGCGCTTCGAGGATCGTCACGGCAGTCTCCACATCCTCGCGCGTGGCGTTTTGAGAAAGGCGGAACAGCGCGCGCATCTCCGGCCTGTCGCGCAGCGCTTCCAGATACGCCGTCAGCTCCGGATCGTTGTTCACGAGCGGCTCGCCGCGGCCAAGCAGGACGTTCATGTCCACCTGGAGGAGATCCGCCATTTTTTCCAGCAGATCAAACTCCGGCTCACGATTGCCGCATTCGTACATGCTTACCGAACTTTTGGAAATGCCGAGCTTTTTCGCCAGCTCTGCCTGCGTCATCCCCGCGCCCCTGCGCAGCGCCGACAGTCTTTCGCTGAAACCGGACATTGCTATCACCTCACCGTTACCATAACACGCGGCGTGAAAAAAGTCAACCGGAATTCCACGAAATGTGTTGACAAATCCATCCCCAGATGGTATAACGTTAATACACGAAGCGTGTAATGCAGGAGACCGACTTTCTTCTGTTTTTATTTTTTGCTCGCTGTATTCACGTTTTGTGTCCTATAATACAAAAGGGGGTATGGATCGATGGGATATCGGAGCTTGTCCTGCGGCCGTCCGGCGGCGGAGCAGCGGTACATTCTGGCGATGCTCCGCGTGTTTGCGCAGCTTCCGCCGGAGCGGCGGGAGGCGGTCCGCGCGCTGATCGCGTGTCTTGCGGAGACGCCGGAGGAGGGACGGGCGCTTTTCGGCGTGCTCGTGCAGCAGAAAACGCTCGAGGCGGCAGCCGGGGCGGCGGGCGTCTCGCCCCGGAAGCTCTCCCGTTTGCGGAAGAAATTTCTCGAGCAGATGCCCCTGTGAATACGAAAGGAGGGTCCGAATGAAGGACAAAACGGCGCTCACGGCGCGGCAGAAGCGCTTTGTGGAGGAATATCTCGCCTGCGGCGACGGCCCTGAGGCCGCCATTGCCGCCGGATACAGCCCCGCCACAGCGGAAGAGCGCGCCCGGGAGCTTCTGCGCGACCCGGCGGTACAGCGCTGCCGCCGCGAGAGCGAGCAGCGGCTTTTTGACGCGATGGGCGTTTCGAGCGCGTGGATCGGACGGCGGCTCGTGGAGATCGTTGACCGGTGCATGCAGGCGACGCCCCATCTCACGCGCAACCCCGAAACAAAGCAGCGCGAGCCGGACGGCATCTGGGAATTTGACCCCGCGGGCGCAATGCGCGCGCTGCACGAGCTCGACGAGCATCTCCGCGCCCTGCGCGAGGAGGAAACGGAGGACGGCGCGCTCTCGCTTGAGGAATGGCTCGCGCGGCAGGAGGGGGCGAGCGCGCTGTGAATCCGTGCGTTGCGAGAGAATACATCGAATCGTGCCTCAAAATACGCACGAAGAGCGGCGCGGTCGTGCCGTTTCGCCTGAACGCCGCGCAGCAAAAGCTTTATGCCGTGGCCAAGCGCCAGCAGGACGAGGGCAAGCCCGTGCGCATCATCATTTTAAAGGCACGTCAGCTCGGCTTTTCCACGCTCACGGAGGCGCTGCTCTTCCACGCGTGCGCCACGCGCGCAAACGTGAACGCGCTCGTCGTGGCGCACCGCGAGGACGCCACGGCCAATCTTTTTCGCATGAGCAAGCTCTTTTATGACGAGCTGCCCGCGCCGGTCAAGCCGATGCTGCGCACCTCAAACGCGCAGGAGCTGGTGTTTGAAAACCCGTCGCGCGCATCGCGCGGCGCGCTGCCGGGGCTTCGGTCGCGCTTCCGCTGCGCCACGGCGGGCGGGCGCGGCATCGGGCGGAGCGACACGCTCCAGTGCGTGCATCTTTCGGAATACGCCTTCTGGCCGGAGGGCGGTGAGAGCAAGGCCGCGACGCTCGCGGGCATATTGCAGGCCGTGCCGAGCCGGACAGGGACGATGGTCATCATTGAAAGCACCGCCAACGGCTGCGAGGATTTCAAGGACCGGTGGGACGCCGCCGTGGCCGGGGAGAACGATTTTGAGCCGGTCTTCTTCGCCTGGTTTGAAAACCCGGATTATGCGATGCCGGTCGAACCGGGCATCGAATGGACGGCGGAGGAGCGCGAGACGCGCGAGCGGTATTCCCTCTCGTGGGAGCAGCTGCGCTGGCGGCGCTGGTGCATTGCGAACAACTGCGGCGGCAGCCGGGATATGTTCCGCCAGGAGTACCCTGCGAATCCGGACGAGGCGTTTCTCCACAGCGGCTCGGGCGTTTTCGATAACGCCCTCGTCATCCGCCGCCGCGAGGAGGCCGCGCCGCCCGTGCGCCGCGGGCGGTTCGTCCCCGGCGATAAAGACGGCGAGAGCGTCTGGCAGGATGACGGCGCGGGCGAGATCTGCATTTACCGCGAATGCGAGCCGGGCCATCCGTATGTGCTCGGCGGCGACACCGCGGGCGAGGGTTCGGACTGGTTCACCGCGCACGTCATCGACAACAGCACCGGCGAACAGGCGGCGTGCCTCCGGCGGCGGTTTTCCGAGCCGGAGTATGTCCGGCAGGTGTACGCGCTCGGGAAATATTATAACGACGCGCTCGTCGCGCTCGAAACGAATTTCTCAACGTATCCCGTGATGAAGCTCCTGGAGCTCGGCTATCCGAACCAGTACCGCCGCGAGCGGGAGGACACGTTCACGCACCGGCTGCGCGAGAGCTGCGGCTTCCGCACCGACCGGCAGACGCGCCCGCGCGCGATCGCCAATCTCGTGGAGGTGTTCTCCCTGCACCCGGAGTGGTTTTCCGACCGCGAGCTTCTCGGCGAGATGCTGACGTTCTGCTACAACGAGGATCACCGCCCGGAAGCGCTCGCCGGAATGCACGACGATCTCGTCATGGCCGCGGCGATCTGCTACGCCGCGCGCCATCAGCAGCGCATGACCGCGGCCGGCGCCCCTGTCAGCCGCGAGGAGGCCGTCCGGCAAAAGGAGCGCCGGCGCCGCATCCGCCGCGGGCGGATATGAAAAGAGACGGATACCTCTGACACAATGTCAGGCGTATCCGTCTCTTATTATTACAATGGGCAGGGTGCGCAGCCGGTCAGGTCTCGTCGAGCAGGGCGGCTGCCGTATCCAGATCGGTTATCAGGACGTTGACATAGCCTCCGCGCAGCGCCGCGCGGATCGCGGCGAGCTTTTCCGGCCCGCCGGCGATGCCGATGCGCGTCGGGATGTTCTTGTAATCCTCGCGGGAGATGGCCAGAATACGGTTGGAAAAGGGAAACTCCACCGGCTGTCCGTCCGCATCGAAGCAGTGGGTACATATCTCCCCCACCGGAGCCGCCGCGCCGGCGGCCGCAGTGCCGGGCTGCCGGTTTGCGCCGGTGATATACTGCTCATAGGTGGTGGCCGTGCCGATGCCGACGACCGCAACGGTGCACCGCTTCATAACGGCGTAGGCCTCCTGATAATAGGGCTCGCGGACAATGGATTCGCGCAGCTCGGCATTGCTGACCAGCACGGGCGCATACAGCGGCTGCGGCAGGGCGGAGAGCTTTCGCGCAAACCGGTGGAGGATGCTGTCAACCTCCAGATTATACTCTCTCCGGCTCTCGCTGCCCATGAGCTGCGTTACCGTAAGGCCGGTCCGCTCCATCTGCGGCATGTTATCCACCAGCCCGGCCACGCCGCGGCCGGGAACGCAGCCGATGATATCTCCCCGCTTGACGATGGACTTGAGATACTGTCCGGCAACAACGCCCAGATTCCCATACAGCTGGTCCGCCCCGAGGCTGTGCGCCAGCCGAACGGCCTTCAAACGGTATTTTTCCTCCAGCGCCGATTCGCTCGCGAAATACTCCTCCGGGCTCCGGTCGACCGTGATGCGAACGATGCCCCGCTCAATGCACTCCGCCAGGATCCGGTTCACCCGCTGGCGCGAGATCCCCAGCCGCTGTGCGATCTGATCCTGCGTCTGGCCGGCTTCATAGTAGTAATAGGCGATCCGGGTATATTCGTTTTTCTGTTCCGGCGTCAGGGGATGCAGATTCATGGCCGATACCATCCTTTTTTGATACCTCCATTTTACATGGCCCCCGGCTTTTTTCAATCCCTTTTTTAGGGCTTTACGATAATACGGTAGGTGTTGGGCTCCACGGCCTCCCGGAAAGCGCGGTCGATCTCGGCCATGGGGACCCGGTCGGAGATCAGAGAGGAAACGTCGATGAGCTTCCGGCTGAGCAGGCGCGTCGCCGTCAGGAAATCCACCGGATTCGGATTCACGGAGCCGGTGAGGATCTGCTCGCCCGAATGGAGCTTTGTGGGACTGATCTCGATCGGAAGATCGGGGAAGAACGAGGTATACATCACGACCCGTCCCAGTTTTCCGGCCATATCCACCGCCTGCTTCGCCACGGCGGACGTGGCCACGGTGCAGAACACCGCGTCGGTGCCGCGGCCCTCGGTAAGCTCCTTGACCTGCGCGATGGGGTCCGCTTCGTTGGCGTTGATGACGATGTCCGCGCCCATTTTGCGCGCAACATCCATGCGGACAGGATCGAGCTCGCTGACAATGACGCGCGCCCCGCTCATTTTTGCCAGCCGGATGTGCAGCGCGCCCATGATGCCGGCGCCGATGACTACCACATCGTCGCCCAGCTGGATCCTGGCGTTGCGGATGCTGTGAACGCAGCAGGCGAGCGGCTCGGCCAGCGCCGCGTGGTCCAGATCCACATCGTCGGCGAGCTTATACACCGCCTTGGCGCTGACAGTCATATACTCGGCAAAGCCGCCCGCTCCCATAACGCCGGAATGCGTATGCGCCACGAAGGACGCCACGCACAGGTTTTCGTGACCGCTGCGGCAGTAGTAGCACTCGCCGCAGGAGTTCAGCAGCCGGACAGCCGCTTTGTCGCCGGGCTTTACGCCTTTCACGTCCGGGCCGACGGCCTCTACGATCCCGGCCGCCTCGTGGCCTCCGGCATACGGATACCGGGCGATGACGCCCTTCCAGATACGCTGCTCGAGCGTGCATATGGCGCAGCTCGTTACCTTCAGCAGCACCTCGCCGCCGGCAGGCTCTCTCTTTTGCAGAATCCGCGTTTCCATTTCGCGGACGCCGGAATGAATGCTTACTTTATATGTTTCCATTTCCGTCTATCCCCTTTTTCAGTAAAGCCGGTTCATTTCCTTCAGCGCCGCGTCCACGCTGCAATCCTCGTGGATCAGCTTTGCGATCGCCGCGGCATAGCGTACCGGGTCTTCGTTCCCCCAGATGTTCCGCCCCATGGCGACGCCGGAGGCTCCGGCATCGAGCGCATCGCGGATCTCCTGCAGAAGTTCCCGTTCGGGGACCTTTTTTGCGCCGCCGAGAATAACGACCGGGGCATAAACGCTTTCCGTCAGTGTCCGGAAGCTCTCCGGATCGCCGGTATAGACGGTCTTCACGATGTCCGCGCCGAGCTCCGCGGCCTGACGGCAGGCAAACGTTATGTTTTCCGGCGTGCGGGAATCCTCGGCCTTTTCAAAGCCGCGGGGGAGCGCTTCGGCCGTGACGGGCAGACCCCATTTGTGGCAGTCCAGACACACCCGCGCCAGATTGCTCAAAACCTCCGCCTCGTGTACGGAGCCGGGAAAGCTCATCGTGATAACGGAGTCGGCGCCCAGACGGAGCGCGTCCTCCGCCGTGGCAACGATCTGCATCGGCGCTTTGTGATCGCCCAGAAAGGAAACGCCGCCGTCGATGCGAAGAATGATGCCCTTGCCCAGAAAGCTGCCGGCAAAGTTTTCCGCCATGCCGATGGTGGACAAAAAGGCGTCCGCGCCCGCCGCGGCCAGCTCGCGGATCAACGTTTTCGTGTCCTTCATGGCGGGCAGCACGTTGAAATTGGAGCCGTGATCCATGGCGAGAATGAAGGTTTTCCCGTCGGTGCCGAAAATATGGTTCATTCTGCTTACGGTCTGTGCCATATCGTTGCAGCCTCGCTTTCTATATGTCGTAATTACATTTGTAACTTGTTTTGGTCATTTGTCGCACCGAATCATATCATAGCGGTATTGGGCTGTCAAGCAAGCCGGTGAAAAAACCGAAGGCGGTAAAGAAGATTTTACCGAAACCTTACAAAAAAGGTGTTTCTCTCTTTACCGTGCGTGCGATACAATCCGATTTGTCCGGGAAACGCGGAAAATGCCGCGTTGTACATTTCCCGAACACGGCAGAACGCGGTCGGAAAAAATTGGGCAATTTCATGATTTGCGGATTTTACGCAAAAAAGAATTGAACTTTTGTCAACACTATGTTACAAAATACACATAAGGTACCGCAACAAGCAGACAAAAGGCCGCAGCACGCGGACGCGCGTTCCGGCGGCCGCCGGGTTTCGGGAAAACGGGAGGATACAGGATTGAGCACAATAACGAAAGACGCCGCATACGGAAGGCTGCGCGAAGGCGGCCTCCGTCCCAACGCCCGTAAGAATCTGAAAGTCGCGGCCTTTATGGCGCCGATTCTGATCTTTGCGCTGCTGTTTGTCTATTATCCGTTTTTGAAAACGCTGGTCAACAGCCTTTGCGCGGTCAACGACAAGGGCGAGATCCTGCGCTTTGTGGGACTGGAGAATTTCAAATATGTCTTCGGGCGGAACGACTTTAAAAAAGCGCTGCGAAACTCCATTGTCATTACGCTGATCAACGTGCCGGTAACGCTGGTGCTGACGATCTCTCTGGCGCTGCTGGCTACGAAAAAGCGTAAGCTCAGCCCGGTATACGAGACCATGTTCACTCTGCCCATGGCCGTATCCATGTCGGCGGCCTGCATGATCTTCAAATCCATGTTCAGCCCGACGCTGGGCTGGGTCAACGCGTTCTTCGGGACGAATCTGGGATGGTTTGAAAGCCGGGATACGGCGCTGTACACCTGCATTATCCTTACGGTGTGGATGGGCATCGGCTTCGATTTTCTTCTGTTCCAATCGGCGTTCCGGGGGATCCCCAAGCACATTATGGAGGCGGCCGAGCTGGATGGGGCGGGATTTTTCACCCGCGTATTCAAGATCCAGCTCCCCATGATCTCCTCTACCATTTTTTATGTGATGTGCACCAACACGGTCCTGGCGATGATGACATCCGGCCCGATGATCATTATTACGCAGGGAGGCCCGTCCCGCGCGACGACAACGCTGATGTACATGATGTTCTCCTCCGGCTACGGCAGCTCCAACTACGGTCTGGCGGCGGTCGTGAGCATGGTGGCTTTCGTTCTGACCTTCGGGTTTACGCTGGTGTCGTTTGTTTATGAGCGGAAGAAGGTGTTTTATCAGTGAAATATACAGCCGGAAAACGCACGACCGACATCGTCGTATCCGTCGTGGCCATCGCTCTGGGTCTGGTGCTGATCTTCCCGGTGATCTACTGTGTTCTGGGCGCCTTCAAAACTCCGGCGGAATTTCTCTCGCCGCGGCTGCTGCCGAGCAGCTTTGCCTATACGCAGAACTTCAAGGACGCCATGCATCAGGCGCCCATGCTGCGCTATATGCTCAACTCTCTCATCATGGCGACGCTCGGAACGGTGGTCCGTCTGGTGTTTTCCATCTGCGCGGCCTTTGCGCTGACGCACTATGAGTTCCGGGGGAAGAACTTCTGCTTTTTCCTCATTCTCGGCACAATGATGATGCCCGGCGACACGCTCCTCATCACCAACTATGTGACCGTGTCCCGGCTGGGGCTGCTCAACACCTATCTCGGCATGTGCATCACCGGCTTTGTCAGCGCCAGCCAGATGTTCATGCTCCGGCAGAAATTCCTTTCCGTTCCGAAGGATCTGCGCTATGCTGCCATGATCGACGGCTGCGGCGATCTGCGGTATATTCTTACGATCCTGATGCCCATCTGCAAGCCGATCATCACGACGCTTTTCGTGCAGAGCTTCATCACGATCTGGAACGCCTATCTCTGGCCGCTGATCATCACCGCCAGCGCGCCCGATATGCGTACCATCATGGTAGGCATCACCAAGCTGAATTCCTGGGAGGACACCAACTATCAGCTCGTGCTGGCCGGCGTGACGATCTCCCTGATCCCGTCCTTCATCCTTTTCGTCATCATGCGGCGGAACATGGCAAAGGGCGGCACCGAAGGGAGTCTCGTCGGCTGATCCGTATTCCCCGGCAGGGGCAGCAGCGCCCTGCTTTTCTGGAATAAAATCATTTTAGGAGGATTTACACATGAAAAAGATGCTGTCATTGCTTCTGGCTCTGGCGCTTGTTTTCTCTCTGGCCGCCTGCGGCAGCACGGGAGCGCCCGCGCCGGCCGAGCCCACCGCGGCCCCGGCCGAGGAGGAAGCCGCGCCGGTCGAGAGTCTGCTCGGCACGCAGCCGGTGACCATCACGTTCTGGCACTGCGCCTCGGACGAGGCCGGCGTGCTGATGGACAAGTACATTGAGGAATTCAACAGCACCAACGAATACGGCATCACCGTGAACGCTGTGTATCAGGGCCAGTACTCCGATGCCAGCACCCTGCTCAAGGCCATCATCTCCGGCGGCAACTTTGAGGAGCTGCCCGACCTGATGCAGCTGGACGCCACGGGCAAAATGACCTACTACAATTCCGGCAAAGCCTTCACCGTGGATCAGGCCGTGGCCGCCTACGCGGAGCCCGGCTGTCTGGACACCTATCTCTCCGCCGCTCTGGCCAACTGGCAGTTTGCCGGCAGCCAGCTTGGTCTGCCGTTTGCAACCTCTACCACCGTTTCCTACTACAACATGGACCTGCTGAAGGAAGCCGGCTGGGACAAGGTCCCCGAGACGTTTGACGATGTTATCCGGCTTTATCAGGACATGCAGGCCAAGGGTCTCACCCAGAAGGTGCTGCAGACCGTGCCGAACACCCCGACGCTCGCCAACTGGCTGGGTCAGCTCGGCAGCTACGTCGTCAATGAAAAGAACGGCTCGGAAGGCACCGCCACGGAGCTTGCCTGCATCGACAACGGCGCGCTGGCCGCCTTCCTGACGCAGTGGAAGGCCATGTATGACGCCGGTGCGCTCATCAACGAGAGCGGCTCGGCCGATATGTTCATCGCCGGCGATCTCGTGATGATGACCAATTCTTCTTCCAACGTGGCTCCGGTCCTCGAAAAGGTCAACGGCGCCTTTGAAGTCGGCGTCGGTAAGTATCTGCGCGTTTCCGCCGACGCTTCCGACGGCGCCACCGTGGCCGGCTCCTGCCTGTCCATGTTCGATTCCGGCGACGATCTTCGCAAGGAAGCCTCCTGGGTCTTCATGCAGTATCTCGCTTCCGCGGCGGTGCAGGCCGACTTTGCCGCGAACACCGGCTACATTCCCTCCAACACGGCGGCTATGGACGAGGATATTTATAAGACCGTGACGGCGGAGTATCCGCAGTATCTGGTGGCGTATGATCAGCTCATCTCCACCCCGGCGGATATGCGCAGCGTTACCGTCGGCCCGTCCAAGGATTTCTACTATGCGATCATGCAGGGCGTGTCCGACATGCTGGAAAACGACCAGACCGTCGAGGAAACGGTAGAGATCATGTCCGACGAGATGCAGAATCTGCTGACCGAGTACGCCCGGAACAACGCGGTCGCCTGATCCCGAATTTCTAAGAAAGGGCCGCGAAAGCGCCCCTCTTCTCCATTTGATTTTAGGGCAGCGCCGCGCAGCACCGGCGTCCGGCGGCGCTGCCCCTGAATAAAAAAGCAAAGGAGCGCCAATATGGAGATTTCTACCTCTACCAACATCTGTGCCTTTACCCCCGGACGGGAGCGTAACGGCTTTGATTTCTGCATTGCCCAGTGCGCCCAGGGCGGCTATAAGGTTTTGGACATCAACTTCTGTGAATCCATGAATCCGCACTCCCGCATGCGAAACGACGACTGGCAGGACTATGTGAAGGACATCGCGGAAATGGGACGCCGCTGGGGCGTCGTGTTCCGCCAGTCCCATCTGCCCTATTACGACATCTTCGCCGAGAACGACGAAGAAAAAGTCAAAACCATGGAGGAGCTGATCCGCCGCTCCATCATCGCCTCGGCCGAGCTGGGCGTGGAGTGGACGGTAACGCACCCCGGCACCGTGTATTCCGCCGGGCCGGACGTTTCGGTTTCCAAAGAAAAGAATCTGGAATACTACAGCCGGCACGTAGCCACCGCCCGGGAAAACGGCATCGGCATCTGTCTGGAAAACGACTTTGAATACCGTCCCCGCCAGCCCATGCAGCGCATCTACTGCGCCAGCATTTACGAGCTGGTCGATCTTGTGGACGCCTTCGGCGACCCGGAGCACGTGGGCGTGTGCTATGACTTCGGCCACGCCAATCTGGGAGGGCATGACTTCCACCGGCAGAATCTGAACATCATCGGTTCCCGGCTCCACGCTATCCATGTGCAGGATAACCACGGCGTGGCCGACGAGCACCTGATGCCCTTCCACGGCAACATTGACTGGGCCGAGGCTATGGCCGGGCTGGCGGATATCGGCTATGACGGCGATCTGACCTATGAGATCCAGGAATTCGGCCGCTATCTCCCCAACGACCAGAAGCATCTGGTCGTGGAGTATTCCATAAAGATCGGCAAGGTTTTGATGGATCTGTACGAAAAGGCCAAAGCCGCAAAATAAAGTTAAAGCCACCGGTTCGTCCGGTGGCTTTCTTATTATCCCTCCCCGCCGTTCTCCGGCGGCATGGCGAGAAACGCTTCCATGGCGCGGGTCTTATACCGGCCGCGCTTCCAGAAGAGCCGGATATCCCGGCGGCTCTCCGGCTCCGGCAGGCGGTAATAGCAGATACCGGGGTTCGGCGAGAGGCGCGATACGAGTACGCTGCTCACGAACGTGATCCCCGCGCCGGAGCATCCGGCAAGGTACGCCGTCATCTGCTGGTCAAATTCCATCGCCGTTTTCGGCTCAAAGCCGCCGAGACGGCAGAGCGCGTCCGCCCGGGCGCGGGTGTCGTTTTCGGGCTTTAAAAGCACAAAGCTCTCGTCCTTCAAAAGCTCCATCGGTACGCCCGGCGCAGCGTTTCGCGCCGCAGCGCTGATCTGCTCCGGTGCAATGCGGTACGGTGCGAGACGCGCGTTGACCGCCGCCGCGCGCGGCACGGCGAGAATGAGCGCGTCCTCCCGGACGGTCGCGGAATCATAAAGCTCCATGTTCGGGATCGTATAGTCCACCACGAGATCGACCGTTCCCTGCCGCAGCATCTCCTCGAGCCGGGGCGTTGTCTCCTCCGCCAGCGTGAGCGTGATGCCTGGGTAGCGCTCCCGGAACGACGCCATCATCGGCGGCAGCAGCAGCGAGGAAAAAAGGCTGCTCCCCCCGACCGCGAGCTTTCCGCGGCGAAGCCCCTCCCAGTCGTTCACATACTCCGTAAAGTCCCGCTCCATGGCGAAGATCTTCTCCGCGCAGGCGATGTACGCCTCGCCGCACTCGGTGAGCGCGAGCGGCTTCCGGCTGCGGTCGAACAGGCGGCTCCCAACGCGCTCTTCCACCCGGCGTACTGACGCGCTCACGGACGGCTGCGAAACGAACAGCTTCTCCGCCGCTTTCTGAAAGCTCCCTTCCCGGTACACGGCATACACGTATTCCATGCCGTCAAAGACTCTCTGCTTCATGCTGTCGCCCCCTCTTTCCGCCATTATATAACTTTGAAGTTATGGAGACAAGTATTGACTTGATATTTGACTATATTATATCCCGCTCTATAATCAAATTGAGCTTCATCACAGGAGACGCAGGAGAAAGAGAAATGGAAAATCATACTTCCGATTACCGCGTAGAAAAAGACTCCATCGGCACGAAGGACGTGCCGGCGAACGTATATTACGGCGTGCAGTCGCTGCGCGCCGCGGAAAACTTCCCCATCACGGGGCTGCGGATGAACCCGGAGCTCATCCGCAGTCTTGCCTACATCAAAAAGGCGGCGGCACTCACGAACCTTGAGGCCGGACTGCTGAACGAGCGTATCGCAAACGCCATCGTGCGCGCCTGCGACGAGATTCTCGCGGGAAAACTGCGTGAGCAGTTCATTGTCGATCCCGTGCAGGGCGGCGCCGGCACATCCATCAACATGAACGCCAACGAGGTCATCGCCAACCGCGCCATCGAGCTGCTCGGCGGCGTCAAGGGCGACTACTCGCTCGTCAACCCGAACGACCACGTCAACTGCGGCCAGTCCACCAACGATGTCATTCCCACCGCCGGAAAGATGACGACGCTGCGCCTTCTGAAAAAGCTGGAGACCGAGCTGGACCAGCTGCGTGCCGCGTTTGAGGACAAATCCCACGAATTTAACCACGTCATCAAAATGGGCCGCACGCAGATGCAGGACGCCGTGCCGATCCGGCTGGGGCAGGAGTTTCGCGCCTATGCCGACGCCGTGCGGCGCGACACCGTGCGCATGGGCAAGGCCATGGACGAGATGCGCTCGCTCAATATGGGCGGCACGGCCATCGGCACCGGCATCAACGCGGATGAAACGTACCTGCGGCGCATCGTCCCCGTGCTGAGCGAGGTATCCGGCATGGAGCTCACGCAGGCGGGCGATCTCATCGACTCCACGCAGAACCCGGACCCGTTCGTGGCGGTGTCGGGCGCTGTCAAGACGTGCGCGGTGACGCTCTCGAAAATTGCCAATGACCTTCGTCTTATGTCGTCCGGGCCGCGCACCGGCTTCGGCGAGATCAATCTCCCGGCGCGGCAGAACGGCTCGTCGATCATGCCGGGCAAGGTGAATCCGGTCATTCCGGAGGTCATCAATCAGGTGGCGTTCCTCATCATCGGCAACGACATGACCGTCACCATGGCCGCCGAGGGAGGACAGCTCGAGCTCAACGCCTTTGAGCCGATCATCTTCTACTGCCTGTTCCAGTCGATCGGCACGCTGACCTACGCCGTGCACACGTTCGTGGACAACTGCGTCACCGGCATCACCGCGAACGAGGAGCGCTGCCGGGAGCTTGTCGAGAGCAGCGTCGGCGTCATCACGGCGCTCACGCCGCACATCGGCTATCAGCACGCCGCGGACATCGCCAAGCGCGCCATCGTCACCGGGCAGAGCGTCCGGAAGCTCATACTGCAGGAAAAGCTCCTCACGGAAGAGGAGATCGACACGATCCTCGATCCCATGAATCTCACAAAGCCGGGCATCCCCGGCAAAGAGCTTCTCGCGCACAAGTAAAAAACGGCGGGGCTGACGTTCGGTCAGTCCCGCCGTTTTCTTGTTTCAGAATGTGATCGTCGGCCTCGGCGCTTCCTTGCTGTATAGGATCACGGTGTCGCCCTCGGCGAGGACGAGCTTGCCGTAGGGTACGATCAGCTTCTTCCCGCGCCGCACCATAACGATGAACGACTGGCGGGAAATGTCGATATCCTTGATGGCAACGCCGTTCCAGTCGTGGTTTTTGCGCAGCGTGATCTCACGCAGATTGACCGGCCGGTCGCCCTTCAGGTGCTCGGCGCCGATGACGAGCCGGTCTCCGGCCTTGAGCGCCACGTCGCCGCGGGGGATGATCGTATCGCCGCCGCGCTGGATGACCGCGAGGATCACGCCCTGCGGCAGATGCAGCTCGCGCACCGTCTTCCCGACCCAGAGATCGCCGCGGTGCAGCTCGGTCTTGATGAAATGCAGATCCTCTTCCTCGGCATAGTCGCCGAGACGCTTGAGGCGCGTGTACTGCTCCACGAAGCCGGCGGAGATGATACCGGTCGGGATCGCCACCATGCCGACGCCGAGGAACGTGATGAAAATGCCCATCGCTTTTCCGGCGGGCGTGATGGGATAAATGTCGCCGTAGCCGATGGTGAGCAGCGTCGACACCGACCACCACACGCCGGAAAAGGCGTTTTTGAACACCTCCGGCTGCGCGTCGTGCTCAAGCGAGTACATGCACAGGCTCGAGCCGAGCATCAGCACGAGAATGATGAACACCGACGATAAAAGCTGCTGCTTTTTGCCGACGATGACCTCGGTGATGACGTTGAGCGAATCGTAATACGCATTGATGCGGAACAGGCGGAAAATGCGCGCCACGCGGAACAGCCGGAACGCCGCCGCGCCGCTCGGGAAAAAGAACGGCAGATAAAACGGCAGGAACGACAAAAGATCGACGATACCCCCGGCGGACAGCATGTATTTGGTGAGAGAGCGCCCCTCGGTGAGCTGCGGGTACAGGCACTTTGCCGTCACTAGCCGCAGCGCATAGTCGAGCGCGAAGAAGGCGACCGTGATCTCCTCGGTGAGATTGAGGAGCGACGCGTACTGCGCACGCACGCCGTCGAACGTGTTGGCAAACGCCCCGATAAGATTCACGATCAGCATCAGCGTGCTGACGATGTCGTACCCCTGGTTGATCGGATCGTCCACCACGCCCACCGACACCATTTTGAAAAGGCGCATGCGTATTTCGTTCCATTTCTTTCCGCGATCGGTCTGCATCGGCGCTCTCCTTCCGTTCGACGCGATTTGACAGAATATTTTATCATATCCCGCCCGCCGGCGGCATAAAGAACGTGTTAGAAAAGAGAGCTCCGCTCCGCGGCAACGCCGCGGAACGGAACTCCCCTTTATTTTATGTATCGGGTTTTACTTCTCCTGCACTTCCTTGCCGCTGATGTGCTCAATGTCGATCACATACATCTGCGCGGCCCTTCCGGCGTCGGCGATCTCGGCGTCCACCATGCTCTCCTCGGGGTAATACTTCATGGCGAAGCGCTTGAGAAGTGCCATGCTCTCCTCGCCGTACTCCGGCAGGCGGCAGCGTCCGAACACGACGGCGCTCTGCATATACGGCGCCCAGGCTTCGTCCCGGATCGTCTCGTTGCCGTACACGGTAAAGCATACCTTGTCGCTCTTGCGGACGGAGTCGATCTTGTGTCCGGCGCGGGAGCCGTGGAAATAGATCCGGTTGGCCTCCTCGTCATAGAAGAAGTTGACCGGGACGGCGTAGGGGTAGCCGTCGTCGCCGTTCACGGCGAAAACGCCCCGGCGCTCCGTGTGCAGGAGCTGCTTTGCCGCTTCTGCGCTGATCTCATTTTTCTTTTTTCGCACGGGTCGGAACATGGTTTTTCCTCCTTAAAAGAAGTCTCAGTTCAAAAAGTCGCGGAGCTTCTTGCTGCGGCTGGGGTGGCGGAGCTTGCGCAGCGCCTTGGCCTCGATCTGGCGGATACGCTCGCGCGTTACGTTGAACTCCTTGCCGACCTCCTCGAGCGTGCGGGTGCGGCCGTCCTCGATGCCGAAGCGCAGGCGGAGCACCTTCTCCTCGCGCGGCGTGAGCGTGGCGAGCACGGACATGAGCTGCTCCTTCAAAAGCGAGAAGCTCGCGGCCTCGCTCGGCTCGGAGGCGTCCTCGTCGGGGATAAAGTCGCCGAGATGTGAGTCCTCCTCCTCGCCGATCGGCGTTTCGAGACTGACCGGCTCCTGCGCGATCTTGAGAATGTCGCGCACCTTCTCCACGGGGATGTTCATCTCCGCGGCGATCTCCTCGGCGCTCGGGTCGTGGCCCAGCTCCTGCAGCAGCTGGCGGGAAACGCGGATGACCTTGTTGATCGTCTCGACCATATGCACCGGAATGCGGATCGTGCGCGCCTGGTCGGCGATGGCGCGGGTGATGGCCTGACGGATCCACCACGTCGCGTAGGTCGAGAATTTGTAGCCCTTGGTATAGTCAAACTTTTCGACGGCCTTGATGAGGCCGAGATTGCCTTCCTGAATGAGATCGAGGAACAGCATGCCGCGGCCGACGTAGCGCTTGGCGATGCTCACGACAAGACGGAGGTTTGCCTCCGCCATGCGGCGCTTGGCCTCCTCGTCGCCCTGCGACATGCGCACGGCGAGCTCGATCTCTTCCTCCTGGGTGAGCAGGCTGACCTTGCCGATCTCCTTGAGATACATGCGCACGGGGTCGTCGGTCGAGTAGGAATCCACCATGCTGTCGGCTTCGGCGATCTCTTCTTCGGTGACCTCATCGATCTCCTCGAGCTCGTCGAGCGCGGGAAGGAGCTCGTCATCGTCGATGGGCGGCAGATCCTCGCCGACGGTCTCGATGTTCAGCTCTTCGAGCGTATCGTAAAACCGGTCCATCTGCTCCTGCGAGAGATTCAGCCCGTCGATGACGTCCGCGATCTCCTTGAGCGTCAGCTTTCCGGCCTTCTTGCCCTTTTCGATCAGGTTGGACAGGCGCTCCTCGCGGGATTTCTGCGTGTCCTCCGGCTTTTCCTTCTTGCCGCGCGCGCCGTGGGTGGGCTCAAGCTCGTCATCCTCGGGAACGTCCGCGATCTCTTCCGGCTCGTCGGTCGCGAGAATGGCGTCGGCCAGCGCCGTAAGAGCCTCTCCCTCGCTGACGGGCGCGGATTCGGGCAGCTTCGCCTCCGGCAGCTTTTCTTCCGGCATGTTCTTTTCTTTCTGCTCGCTCATCGTTTATCCTCCAAAACTTTTTGTCTTTCTGTATTTTTCCGCCAGAGCGCGGAGATCGTCCTCGGCGTCCTCCGTGCGTCCGGTAATAACGGCTATGTAATCGGATATGGCCTTGTCCGCGTGGGAAAGATCCTCCGGCGCGCCGAGCACCGAGGTGAAGTGGCTCATCTCGTCGCCGGTGAACTGTCCGGCCAGCACCGCCATGGAGATCGTTTCGCCGGTCTGCACGCGGCGCAGAAGCTCGCGGTAGAGCCGCGCGAGCACGGGAGAGGAAAAGCTCTCCGGCGGCGGCAGGGTCTTGCCCTTCGCCGCGCCCGGATCGAGATACAGTATCCGGATCAGGCCTTCCTCGGCGCGCGCCGAGCGCGGATCGTCGTACCGGATGGAGCGCTGCGCGGGCTGCGCCGTCTGCGTGGGGCGGGCGGCGTCGCGCGCTTCCCGCTTTTTCGCGTCGGCAATGCGGCGGCGGCGCAGCCGTTCGGCCTCCTGCAGCACCGCCTCGCGCGATACGCCCGCCTTTTCCGCCACGCGCGCGGCGTATACCTCGCGCTCGACCGCGCCCGGCAGCGACGCCAGAAGCGAGGCCGCGCTCTTGAGATAGTCCACGCGCCCCTCGTCGGTCGTGGGCGGGTTTTTCGCCTCCACGTCGCGCAGCCGGTATTCGATCTGTCCGGCGCTCGCGTCAATGAGATTGCGGAAGGCGTCCGCGCCGTTTTTCTTGATGAACTCGTCCGGATCCTTCGCGCCCGGCACCTGCAATACGCGCACCTTGAGATCGAGCTTTTCGAGAATGCCGATGCCGCGCGAGGCCGCCTTTTTTCCCGCCTCGTCGCTGTCGTAGCAGAGAACGACCTCGTTCGTGTAGCGCGAAATAAGCCGCGCCTGCTCGGGCGTGAGCGACGTGCCGAGCGAGGCGACCGCGCCGTCAAACCCCGCCTGATGCAGGGAGACGACGTCAATGTTGCCTTCTACGAGAATGATATACCCGTTTTTTGACTTTTTAGCCAGATTCAAACCGAAAAGATTATGGCTTTTGCTGAAAACGGGCGTTTCGGGGCTGTTTAAGTACTTCGGCTCGCCGTCGCCGAGAATGCGGCCGGAAAAGCCGATCACGCTGCCGCGCACATCGATGACCGGGAACATGAGGCGGTTGTGGAAGGCGTCGTACACGCCGCCGGACTTGCCGTGCTTCACGAGGCCAGCCTCGAACATCTCCTGATCGCTGTACCCCTTCCTGCGCATCGCGTTCGCGAGTGATTCCCACGAATCGGGCGCAAAGCCGAGACCGAAGCGCGTGACCATCGCCGGGGAAATGGCGCGGCGGCGGACATAGTCCTGTGCCGGGGCGCCCTGCGGCGATTTGAGCATATCATGGAAAAACCGCGCCGCGTCCCGGTTGAGCTCCAATAGCCGCGCCCGGCGGGACGTATCCTCGCTCTGCGCTTCCTCCGGCAGAGGCATGTTCGCGCGCCGCGCCAGAAACGCCACGGCGTCCGGGAACGAGAGATTTTCGATCTCCATGATGAAGTTGATGACGCCGCCGCCCTTGCCGCAGCCGAAGCAGTGGTAGATCTGCTTATCGGGCGCAACGGAGAACGATGGCGTTTTCTCGCTGTGGAACGGGCACAGGCCGAAGAGGTTCGCCCCGCTCTTTTTTGTCAGCCGGACGTACTGACTCACCACGTCCACAATGTCGTTGCGCTCGGTCAGCTCGTCGAGAAACCGTTCGGGAAATGCCATGATACGTCCGCCTCCTATTGCAATAAATTTTGGTTGGAAGCCCGGCATCCGGCCGGGCTTCTTTCGTTTGCTGCGCAGCGCTTATTTCACGCTCCACGCCATGGGGATGAATATCTCGCCGTACTGATAGATCGCGTAGTCGTCCGTCATGCCGGAGACATAGTCCGTCACGGCGCGCTCAAGCCCGTCGCGCTCCATAATGCCGCGGAAATCGTCCGGCAGCTTCTCGGGATACCGGCAGTAATGCTCCCAGATGCCGCGCAGGATGTTCTTGACCTTGGCCTCCTCGCCCTTGGCGACGGGGTTGTGGTACACGCGGTCGTAAAGAAATTCGTGGAACACGTCCCAGACTTCCTGCATATCGTCCGAAATGCCGACATTTCCCGCGCTGCTCGTCCGGATGATGTTATCGACGAGCGAGTTGATGCGGCGGCTGTTGCGCGTGCCGAGCCGCTTTACGATGATCTCCGGCAGCTCCGACTCCGCGACGATGCCGGCGCGTATCGCGTCGTCCAGATCGTGATTCAGATACGCCACATGGTCGCACAGCCGCACGACGACGGCCTCGCGGCTCTCCTCGGGATGGCCCTTTGTGTGGGCAAGAATGCCGATGCGCGTCTCCTGGCAGAGATTGAGCCCCCGGCCGTCCTTTTCGATGCAGTCCACCACGCGCAGCGACTGCTCGTAGTGCCGGAAGCCGGGGCCGTAAATTTCGTTGAGCGCCCGCTCCCCGGCGTGGCCGAACGGCGTGTGGCCGAGATCGTGGCCGAGAGCGATGGCCTCGCACAGATCCTCGTTGAGCCGCAGCGCCCGCCCGACGGTGCGCGCAAGGCGCGTTACCTCCAGCGTGTGCGTGAGCCGGGTGCGGTAATGGTCGCCCTCCGGCTGGAGAAAGACCTGCGTTTTGTGCTTGAGACGCCGGAACGCCTTCGAGTGCGTGATGCGGTCGGCGTCGCGCTGAAAGCATGTGCGCACGGGGTCCTCTTCCTCCGCGCGGCGGCGGCCGTGGGAATCGGCGGCGCGCACGCCGAAGTCACCCACCAGAATTTTTTCCAGCTCCTCGCGTTCCTGCCGCGGACAAGTCATGCGCTCCGCCTCCTTGAAAGCAAAAAAGTAATGCAGAAGACCTCTGCATTACTTATATACGACATTGCCCGCGATTTTCCCTGCTTTTCGGAGAAAAAAATTTTAAATTATTCTTCCTCCCGCTCCGGGCGGAAAACGCTCTCGCCGAGACGCACCTCGGCCTCTCCGGCGGTCGCGTCGCGCAGGAGCGTCACAAAGCTCTCGCTTTGCGTCTCTGGCGCGGAAAAAACGATCTCGACCTCCGCGCCGAAGAGCGTTTCCTCAACGCGCGCGCCGCGCTCTTCCAAAAGGCGGCGCAGCCGTTCGTACCGGGCGTAGGAGCACGCAAAGCTCCCGCGCCGCCATGGGCGCATGACGGCGGTGCCCGCCTCGCGCAGCGCGGCGCGGGCCGCGGCGGAGTAGGCGCGCACGAGCCCGCCCGAGCCGAGCAGCGTTCCGCCGAAATAGCGCGTCGTGACGCAGCAGACGTCCGTCACCCCCGCGCCCTGCAGCACGGCGAGCGTCGGCTGGCCGGATGTGCCGCCCGGCTCGCCGTCGTCCGACCAGCGGAGAATGTTCCCATCGCGCAGGACGTAGGCGAAAACGTTGTGCGTCGCGTCGGCATACGTCCGGCGCATTTCGTCGATGAACGCCTTTGCCTCGTTCTCCGATGTCACGGGCTTTATATGGCCGATAAACCGGCTTCGTTTGTCCTCATATTCCGCCTCGCCGTATCCGGCGGCGGTACGGTACGGCGTCATTGCTTCAGCTCCTCCGTGATGCGTGCGAGCAGCGTGTCCACGCCCTCGCCGGTGCGCGCGGAAATGCACACGCCGTCGCGCGTGTGGGGAAGCTCCGTAAGCGCCGGGATCGCGTCGCACTTATTATAAATGCGCAGCACCGGCGTGGCGGACGCTCCCAGCTCGCGGATGAGCGCGTCGGTGACCTTCGCCTGCTCCTCCCAGTCGGGCGCGGAAACATCGATGACGTGCAGCAGGAGATCGGCGTACCGCAATTCTTCGAGCGTGGCCTTGAACGCCTCGATGAGATTCGTCGGCAGCTTGCGGATGAAGCCGACGGTGTCGGAGAGCAGGATCTCCCGCTGAAGCTCCGGCAGCCAGAGACGGCGCGTCGTCGTGTCCAGCGTATCGAAAAGGCGGTCGTTCGCCGGGATGTCCGAGCGCGTCAGACGGTTGAGCACCGTGGATTTTCCGGCGTTCGTATAACCCACCAGCGCAACCATCGGCATGGCGTTTTTCTCGCGGCGGCGGCGCTGCGTCGAGCGGACGCGGCGCACCTGTTCGAGATCGGCCTGCAGATTCTGGATGATCCGGCGGATATGCCGCCGGTCGGTTTCGAGCTGCGTTTCGCCGGGGCCGCGCGTGCCGATGGGCGCGCTCGTACCGGCCTGGCGCTTGAGGTGCGTCCACATGCCGGTCAGCCGCGGCAGCAGATATTCATACTGCGCGAGCTGCACCTGCAGCCGGCCCTCCTTTGTGCGGGCACGCTGGGCGAAAATATCGAGAATGAGTCCGCTCCGGTCCACGACGCGCACGCCGAGCTCTTCCTCGATCGCCCGCGCCTGCGAGGGCGAGAGCTCGTTGTCGATCACGACGAGATCGCACTCGTTGTTCGTTACGATCTCCTTTATTTCCTGCAATTTGCCCGCGCCGAGAAAGCTGCGCGGGTCGGGCGACTGGCGGGTCTGCAAGACCATGGCGACCGTGTCCGCGCCCGCGGTATCCACGAGCGCAGCAAGCTCCTCCATCGAAATTTCGGTGGAGCGCTCCTCGGCGTCCATGCTCGATGCGGAAAGCCCCGCGAGCACCGCCCGTTCTCTTTTCTGCGTCAAGTCCTGAATGGGTAAACCCTCCCGGTCAATCGTCCGTTTCATCCTCGGGCAGCTTTTCCACGAGGATCTTTTCCACGCGAAGACCGTCCTCGCCCATGGCGAGCACCTTTACGCGAAGACCGTCCGCCTCCACGGTATCGCCCACCTTGGGGAACGCGCCGAACTTCTCGATCGTCCAGCCGCCGGCGGTGGCGCTCGCGGTGTCGAGCGATTCCTCGGTCACGTCCAGAAGCTCCGCAAGATCGCCGATGGGGAGATCGCCGTCGATCTCATACATGCCGTCCGGCCGTTCAACGATCTCGTCTTCGACCTCGTCGGTCTCGTCCCAGATGTCGCCGACAAGCTCTTCGAGCACGTCCTCGAGCGTCACGATGCCGAGCGTTCCGCCGTATTCGTCCGTGACGACGGCGAGATGCTGCTGGTTTTTGCGCAGCTGCGCGAGCACGTCCGGCAGCTTCACGGTCTTATAGATATACAGCGGCTTCATAAGGTTGCTGCGGATGTCCGCGTCGGGATCGTCGAGCAGCGCCTTGTAAAAGCGGTTGAGATACAGTACGCCGATGACATTGTCGATGCTGTCCTCATACACGGGGATGCGCGAATACGGCAGATCCTCGCCCGAGAGCAAAAGCTCGCGCCAGTCGTCGTCAATATCGAGCGCCTCGACGTCCACGCGCGCGGTCATCACGTCCATGACGGCGATCTCGGAAAAGTCGAGCGCGCTGCGCAGAAGCTCGCTGCGGTCCTCGTCGATGACGCCCTCGTCCTCGACGGTCTCAATGATGGACTGCAGCTCGGCGGCGGCTTCCTCCTCGGTATTTTCGCCGCTGTGCTCGTCCTTGAGCGGAAGCGTAATAAGACGGATGAGCAGCGAAACGAGGAAGATGACCGGCGAGAGCACGATCATAAGAAAACGGACGAACGGCGCGACCGTCATCGAAAAGCGGTTCGCGTTTTTCTTTGCGGCGATCTTCGGCGCGGATTCGCAGAACACGATGATGATCGCCGTCATGCAGAGCGTAATGAGGACCGACACCCAGCCGTTATATTTTTCTCCCAGCAGCGCAATGCCGAGCACCGTCACGATCGAGTCCGAGCCGATGTTGCAGAGGTTATTGCCGATGAGAATGGCGGAGAGCGCGTTTTCGTATTTGTCGATCACCTTGCAGGCGATCCCGGCGGCGCGGTTCCCCTCCTCGGCGGCGGACGCAAGACGCATCCGGTTGGCCGACGAGAGCGCCATTTCCGATGCCGAGAAAAACGCCGAACCGCAAAGCAGCGCGAGCATCAAAAGCACATAGATCCACGTTGTCATGCCTCCTCGCCCCCTTCCTGCGTCTCTTCGGGCAGAAGCCGGATGAGGAGCTTGCGGATGCGCCGGTGGTCAATGGCCTCCACGGTCACCTTCAGCCGGTGCCAGGTGAAGCTCTCGCCCTGCGCGGGGATCATGTCGAACTGCTCATACACCCACTCGCCGACGGGCTTGTGCTCCCAGTCGGTATCCTCGGGATCGTCGTAGCCGAGCTCGTCGAAAAGGTCCTCCATGTCCATGTCGGCGCTGACCTCGTAGGTATCGCCGCCGAGCGCGCGGACTTCGACCTGCGCGATGAAGTCCTCATCATACTCGTCGTCCTCGTCCCAGATCTCGCCGACCAGCTCTTCGATGATGTCCTCGACGGTCACGATGCCCATCGTGCCGCCGTAGTTGTCCGTGACGACGGCGAGAGAGACCTTCTGCCGGTTGAGCTCTTCAAGCAGCTCGTCAATGGACGTGCTCTGGTGCACGAAGCACGGCGCGTCGAGCAGGCTGCGAAGCTCCGGGTATTTCCTCTCACGCAGGTATACGCGGACGTATTTGCGGATCTGCAGCACGCCGATGATGTTGTCGATGCTTCCCTCGTACACCGGCAGGCGGCTGTGGCGCTGCTCGCGGATGAACGAGAGGATCTTCTCCGGCGGCGTGTTCACATCGAGCGCCGCAACGTCTACGCGCGGCGTGAACACGCGCTCGACTGTTACGTCCGCAAACTCCAGCGCCGAGTGGACGAGCTCCGCCCGGTCCTCGGGCAGCTCGCCCTCGTCGGTCATCGTTTCGATGATGTCGTAGAGCTCATCCTCGGTCACGGTGATCTCCGGCTCGCCCTTGGCGAGATTCGAGAAGAATTCGCCGATGTGCGAAAGTGCCTTCGCCAGCGGCGCGAAAATGCGCATAAAAAAGCACAGGGACGGCGCCGTCGCAAGGGCGCACCGTTCACTGTAGCGCTTGGCGATGCTCTTGGGGAGCATCTCTCCGGCAAAAAACACCGCGATCGTGCACACGATCGTGCCAAGCGCCACCCAGCTCGCGCCCCAGGTGCGCGTAACGAGCACCGTTGTGAGCGTAGCGGTGGAGATGTGGACGATATTCGTGCCGATGAGGATCGCGGAAATTGCGCGGTCAAAATTGTCCTGTACGTAAAGGGCTCTCTTCGCCTTCTGGTCGCCCTGATCGAGCCGCGTCTTGAGCCGGATGCGGCTGACGGACGTGGCGGCCGTCTCTGCCACGGCAAAATACGCCGCCATGCAGAGAAGAAAAACGATAGGTATCCAAGACAGCCAACTGTCGCCGTCCATGTGGGGTCATCACACTCCATTTTTATATAGTTATGACAGAATACCATATTGTGCCCCGCGCGTCAAGCGCTTACCGGACGCTCCGCCGCTTCTGTCTGCGGAAGCCACGCGCCGGGCGCACGCACCGCGCGGGCAGCGGCGTGTGCCGCTATCTCCGCGACCGCGCGGAGAGCGCCCGCTGCGAGCACATCCGTGCCGTCACGCATCATGTGGAGCTCAACGCCAGCGCCGAATTCATGGAGCAGTACATCATGAACATGAATTTTAATGTTCTGTAATCGACCCGACAAAAAAGGTGTCAGCCGGAGCGATCCCGCTGACACCTTTTTTCTTTTCCGCCGAAAACGCGAAAACGGGGCGTCCGGCCGAAACGGCACAGACGCCCCGAAAGGAGAAAAGAAACGATCACTTATTCCGCTTAACAACGCCCTTCTGCAGGATGATGTTCGCATACTGCGAGGTCTCGCCGCTCTGCACGATGTAGCAGGCCTGCTCCGCCTTATCGTAGAACGCGTACCGCTCCAGATAGCCCGTGCACGCCTCGCCGCGCTCGTCGTACTTCTCGATGATCTTTTTGTATTCGTCCAGAATGGGAAGCGCAAGATCGCAGTCACACTCGGACTTTGCCATGTACAGCACCGGCTTTTCGGCGTAGGTGTCCAGCGGCATGAGCGCCAGAATGGCGTCGAGAAGCTCCGGGATGCCGTGGCCGTCCGCGCGGATGATCTCCGCCGCGCCGCGGCGGCTCACCCCGTCCGAGGGGAAGTTCCCGTCCGCCAGCACAATCGTGTCCCCGTGTCCCATCGCGTAGACCGCAGCGAGAAGCTCCGGAGAGAATACCGGTGAAATGTGGTTGAGCATGGCTTTTTCCTCCTTATATCTTTGGCTTTTTTACGGCTTTTCGGGATGGTTGGGGCCGAAGTGTTTGAGCATGACCAGCGGCTCGCACGCATGATCCCCGATCGTGCCGTGCCCCTGCGTCAGGATGCAGCCGCAGGCGGCGGCCCGGCAAAGAGAACAGACGCGGCGCAAAGATCGGGATCCGACGGAAGAAAGGATCTCTCGGCTGCTCCTATATCGTTTTTCTTTATTTTATCGTACCCGGCGCTCAAACGCAAGGATTTGTATGATCCATTTCCTCCGGCCGTGCCGGCAGCGCTTCCTCCTCGGCGGGGGCAAGCGTCGTCAGCGGGGAGCGGAGCATCCGGTGCGCGATCGCGCCGCGATGATCGGGAAATCGGGCGCGGCCGACTCTGAACGGCGGCTTCTGCCTTATCTCCGCACCAGATTGGCGCTGATGCCGCGCATGGCTTCGGCAAATTCGGCGTCGAGCTTTTCGCGCCGGGCGAGATCGCACGCCGTCACCATGCCGACGAGCCGCCCGTTTTCCGCCACGGGCAGACGGCGCAGCTGCTCGCGCGCCATGAGCGCGGCGGCGCTCTGCACGCTGTCGCCCGGCCGCGCCGTCACGACCGCGCGGGACATGACCTCCGAAACGCGCGTGTCCGCGGGGTCGTTATCCAGCGCAAGACAGCGCAGCACGATGTCCCGGTCGGTGAGCACGCCGCGCAGCCGCCCGGTGCTGTCCGTCACGGGCAGCGCGCCGAGATTCCACCGCCGCAGCAGCCGTGCCGCCGCCGTGACCGGCTCGTCCTGTCCGACGGTGATGACCTTTGCCGTCATGATCTCCTGAACTTCCATAAGAAATATATCCTCCCTGTTCGGTTTGTTCCTTACAGGGAGTATGGACAATCGGCGCGGCTCTTAACCCGACGCGGCGAGAGAGGCGAGCATTTCCCCCGCGGCGCGGCCGAAAAGCTCCGCGGCGGCGAGCGCTTCGGAGAGCGTGTTGCCGTTCGTGCCGACTTCTATAATGAGAGAGCCGGTCGTATACTGCTGGTTGTACCTCTCCGGCGCGAGATGGATCGGGCGCATGAGCGCGCCGTTTGCCGATACCGCCGCGGCCTGCATCGCGAGCGCGAGCTTGAGATTTTCCCGCCAGAGCGGGTGCTCGAGATATTCGTCCGTGCCGCACACGAGCATCACCTGCGCCATGCCGCTTCCGGCGGCGCAGGTCTTATAGACGGTCGATTCGTCGCCGATGGCGTCGCGGTGGACATCCAGCACGAGCGCGATGTCCGGATACTCGGCAAGATACGCCTCGATGGACGCCGCGGCGCGCTCATAAGAGCCCGCGTAGCTCGGATAGTCGTAGAGCGTGCGGTCGTGCAGCACGCGAAGACCGTATTCCCCGAGCACGGAGCACAGCACGTCGCCCACACGGATGACCGAGCGCTCCGGATCGGTCGTGCGGAAGGGGTCGCTCGGCGTATATTCCTCGCCCGCCGCGGGGAGATATGCCTCCGTGCCGTGCGTATGTATTATCAAGATCTGCGGCCCCTCCGCGCCGAGCTTCTGCACGAGCGGCTCGGCCATGAGCGCGGCGATATCCGCTTCAAGGTCCGTTTTGTTCCGGATCTCCATGCCGGTGTCGTCCGTGAACGGCACGATCTCCGGCGTCGGCTCGCTCGTGGGCTCGGGCGTGATCTCCGGTGTCGGCTCCGGCGTCGGTTCCGGGGTGGGTTCGGGCGTCGGTTCCGGCGCTGGTTCCGGGGTGGGTTCGGGCGTCGGCTCCGGCGTCGGTTCCGGTGTCAGTTCCGGCGACGGTTCCGCCGTCGGCTCCGGTGTGATCTCCGGCGCCGACGCTTCGATAGGAAGGTTGTCCGCGAGCAGGAGCTGTCCGGAAGCGTGCGCGTCGCCGAGTTCGAGCGCGAGCAGCGCCGCGCCGAGACGCCCGCTTTCATATGTCTCGGCGACGCGCTCGACCGGCTGGGCCAGCGCCCCGGCATGGAACACCAGCTGCGCCGCCATAATTGCCGTGCACAGCAGCTTTCCCTTCCGTTTCATCGTTCCGCCTCCCCTGCCCATCGATACTATCTATCTTATGGCGCGGCGGCGGAGAATATGCCAACGGCTTGTTGACGCCTTTCGCTCCGGCATGATAGAATTATAAAATATCCGGACGAAAGGGGGGCGCGGACTATGCGGACACGGCTGAATATGTTCATGCTCGGACGAAACGGCGTGGACTTTCTCAATAAGCATCTCTTCCGCATTGCGGCCATCATCGCCGGGCTGAACCTGCTGTTTCTGGGGCGGATCGGCTCCGTTCCGTTTCTTATAGCGGGCTACGCCCTGTTCCGGACGCTCTCCCGCAATCTTCCCATGCGGCAGGCGGAGGATATGGTCGCGCGCGAGAAATACGACCGCGCAAAGGAAAAGATTTCCGGTGCGCTGCATCGCGCGAAGCAGAGCCGCGATTTCCGGTTTTTCTCCTGTCCCGGCTGCAGCAGCTATCTGCGCGTGCCGCGCGGTAAGGGCCGCATTCAGGTCACCTGCCCCCGCTGCGGGCACCGGTTCGACCGGAAGAGCTGACGGGAAAACCCCTCAGTCAGCCTAACGGCTGCCAGCCCCCCTGTTAGGGGGGCCAAGATAGTAATTCACAAACCTGCTTGCCTCCCCTCGTCAGGGGAGGTGGCAAAAACGAAGTTTTTGACGGAGGGGTTTATTCTCCGTTCATAGCAACGCTCTTCTGGAGGGACACCATGACCATGGAAGAAATACTCACATCCGGCCTTGCGGAGCTCGGCGTCCCGGCGACGGCGGCGCAGCTCTCGCAGCTCCGGGCCTACTATACGCTGCTTGACGAGCGCTCGAAGGTGATGAATCTCACCGCCATCGAGGGCGAGGAGGCGACGGCGCGCCTGCACTTTCTCGACAGCGCCGCGCTGCTCCGGTATGTGCGTCTCTCCGGCAAGACCGCCGCGGACATCGGCTCCGGCGCGGGCTTTCCGGGACTTGTCGCGGCGATCCTCGCGCCGGACGCGGACATCACGCTCATCGACAGTCTTCAGAAGCGCGTGACGTTCCAGCAGGAGGTGTGCGATACGGTCGGTCTCGGGAACGTCACATGCCTTGCCGGACGTGCCGAGGAAGAGAGCGCGCTGCGCGAGAGCTTTGAAGTCGTCACATCCCGCGCCGTGGCGCGCATGACGATGCTCTGCGAGCTCTGCCTGCCGCTCGTGCGCGTCGGCGGCGTGTTTGCCGCGATGAAGGGGCCGGAGCCGGAGGAAGAGGTGCAGGAGGCGGCGCGCTGCATCCGCACGCTCGGCGGCGGAAAACCGCGCATCGAGAAATACACCGTTCCCGGCACGGACGCCGTGCACAGCGTCGTTATCATCCCGAAAACCGCGCCCACCCCGGCAAAATATCCCCGCCGGTTCGCCATGATCAAAAAGCAGCCGCTCTGAAAAAAGACAGCAAAAAGCGAGACTTCTATGGAAGAAGTCTCGCTTCATTCTGTCGAAAAAGCCTCGCAGAGTTTGCGCCCGCAGGCGCAAATAAAGTGCAAAGCATTTTTGCCGATGACATGCGCATCGGCAAAAATACTTCTCGGCTCGCAAACGTGCGAGCGTAAGCGAGTGCGCTGCGGCGAGCCGCAGCCTTTTCAAACGAGAGCCCAACGCAGTGGGTCTCGTTTGAGAGATTGTCAACGTTTTACCGGTGTTTTCTATCCCTCACGGCCGGTATCTCCGGGAAAACGTCTCTTCCAATACGCCGACCCACGCGGCGAGATTTTCCGGCGATGGCTCGTGCAGGGCGCGCTCATAGACCGCGGCGTCGTCCGGCGCGGTCTTTGCCATCCGGCGCAGCGCCTTTTTCGGCCCGAAGTAATACTCGCCGCGCAGATCATAATAGATGCTCAGGCTGTCCGTGAGCAGCCAGTGCAGCCGGTAGCAGCCTTCCGCGTCGCCGCGCTCCGTGCGCCGGAGCATTTTCCGGCACCACGAGAGCGACTGCGCGTTTTCCTCCTCGGTCTTTTGCGGGGCACTCTCGATATGGGCGTTCACCTCGGCCCGCAGCGCCGAGAGCCGCCCGGTCGCATCCTCAACGATCACGCTGTCATGGAGCTGCAAAAAATCCTCCGCGTCATACGGCGCGGCGAAATGCGCCGCGCCGTAGAGCCAGACGTCCAGCTCCGTACCGAAAAGCACCGAATCGTCGTGTCCGGTCTCGCCGTCCGGCAGCAGGAGCAGCGCGTCAAAGTCGCTGTTTTGGTTGTTCGAGCCGTCGGCAAACGAGCCGTATACGGCGATGCCGAGCGGATGGTATTTCTCCCGCAGCGCTTCGATGATCTTATCCGCGATACCCATCGGCGCTTGAAGCTCCGGGGCGATATCGATGTTTTCGCCGCGCAGCGCGACTGCCGCGCCGTTCTTCGCCTCGGCGCTTTCAGAGTGCGCGAGCAGCCACTTGTTGCAGGCGGCGAGATATTTGTCCTCCGGCGAGCCGCCGCGCAGCGCGGGCTTTTCCGTATTCGTCCCGCGCGGCAGCGCGACGAGCACGCGAAAGCCCGCCGTTTCGTCCGTGTGGCAAGGGGCATAGTGCAGCGTCGTGGCGTATACCTCCACGAGCACCCCGGCAGGGACGCGGAACGCCTTCACCTTCGCGGTATCGAGCACGCCGTCTTCGATCTCGTCCTGCTTGGCAAGCAGAAGGATAAAGTCGCCGAGACCGAGGTTGAATTCGCTGTCGCGGTGGTATTCAAGGCAGTTAAGCTTTGTATTGCGCCCCCAGCACATGCCGAGCTGCACCGGCATGCCGCCGAACACACTCGTCCGATAGTCCGCGAACGCTTCGCACGCCTCGAGCGCGGCGATGGACGGCTCATACGCCGTGCCGCTCTCCGGCAGGGGGATCTTCTCCATTTCGCGCAGCAGCGCCGCGCTCTCTATACCGGAATGCACACGCCCGTAGCGCGCGAACTCCGCATCGTATACCGAACAGATCTTCATAGCGGCCTCCCTGTTTTTTATAGCCCCATCGTATCAGAAAAAGCGCCGCAGGACAAGAGAGAGGTCTCTTGCTCCTGCGGCACTTTTTATCGCTTTATTTTTTAGGCAACACCTCTCGCCGAATTATGTGGTGCTGCCTTTATTCTTTTTCGCCCACGACCTGATACATTTCGTCGGTCGAGATAACATCCGTCACGCGAAGGTGCCGCGCGAAGATCGCCGCGAGCGCTTCGGCCTCCATGAGCCCGTTGGAGACACGGCTCGCCGCGCCGTGGTGGTGCGCGTCGATGTCCGCGCGCGAGCTGCCGTGCGCCACGGTGAGCCTACCGCCGGGGGCGAGCAGCGCGGCAAGGCGCGCCACGAGCCGCTCCGGGTCGGGAAAATGCGGAAAGGCGTTATAGATGACGATCGCGTCAAAGCCCTCGCCAAGCGGCGCGGTCTCCGCGTCGCCGCAGACGAAGCGCACGTTCTCCTGCGGGAATTTTTTGCGCGCGATGCGGATCATCTCCGGGGAGATGTCCACGGCGGTGACACTTTCCACGTTCCGGCGCAGATAGTCGCCGATGAGCACGCCCGTGCCGCAGGCAATGTCCAGCACGCGGCTGCCCGCCGTCACCTTCGCGTTATCGAGAATGCGGCCGATCTTCTCGTCGCTGCGGACCATACCGGCGTCCCATTCTCCGGCGCGCTCATCGAAGAACGCGATCACATCCTTCTGCTCGATCATCCCTGCGTCCCCACAAAGAACGTGGCGGTGTCGATCTTCTGGTAGCCGCCGAAGCTGTTCGGGCAGGCATAGATCTCTTCGGCCAAAGGTTTTCCGAGGAACGCGGTCGTGACGCGGTCCGTCACTTCGGTCATGTCAACATCCTCAAAGCGATCGGGATAGGCGGTCTTCGCGGCGAACCACGTGTTGATGAGTGCGATCTCATAGTTGGTATAGTAGGCGTTGTAGGCAAGCTGGAGATACGCCTCGCCCTCGCGCCAGGCACGGCAGGTATCGAACATCGTGGGATCCTCGGCGTAAAGAGGCTTGATGTTCTTCACGGCGGCGGCGTCAAAGATCATGGCGTCCATGTCCTCGCCGAGCGCGACGAATTTCTCCGCCTCGATCGGCTGCGCGCCGGGCGCTCCAAGGTCGGAGACAACGTTCTTCACGTTCGCCACGCGGAAGGAAACATAGTCCTGCGCGGTCATCAGGTGGTTCGTCGTGCCCCAGTTGCCGAGACCGCAGATATAAACGGCGGGCTTGTCCTCTTCGGCGATATCGGCGGTACGCGCTTCGATCCCGGCGCGCTCGGCGGCGATGAAGCCGATGAGAGTTTCTGCCTTCTCGCTCTCTTCAAAGATCGTACCGAGGAGACGGACGCTTTCGTTGAATCTCTCGTCAAACACGCTGTCCGGCCCGCTCATCAGCGTCACGACCGGGACGCCGAGCTGCTCCTGCAGGGCGTTGGCCTTATCCGCATCGCCGTAAAGGGAGATGACGATATCCGGCTCGCAGGTGAGGATCTTCTCCGCCTCGGGGCTCTGGGCATTCGGCCCGCCGACGCCGCAGGAGGGCAGCGACGCGAACATGTCGCTGTGGGCGAGCACATAGGGCCGCGCGACGGAATCGAACATCTTCGGGCGCTCGGAGAGCGTTTCGTTGTCGATATCCTCCACGCCGCAGAGCAGGGATACGTCGCCGATGTAGCTGTAGAGCCGCAGCGCGCCCGCGCCGATGCACACGACGCGCTGATACAAGCCCGGCTTCACGGTGATCTCCCGGCCGATGAGGTCGGTAACGGTGATCTCCGCGCTCTCGGCGGGCGCTTCCGCCGGCGCTTCCGTCGCTTCGACCGGTGCTTCCGTGGGAGCTTCCGTGGCCGCCGGGGTCTCGGCCGGGGCCGCGCCGCACGCGGCAAGCGAAAGGATCATTGCAAGCGCGAGCAGCAGGGAAAGGAGCTTAGCTTTCTTCATAGTATTTTCCTCCCAAAATAACTTTCTTTCCGTCTACGGTGATGATGCGGGATTGAATATCGAAAATGTCCCCGATCACTTCGCTCGTGAGTACGCTCTCGTCTCCGGCGTAGCGCACCGCGCCGTCCCGGAGCAGGAAAAACTTATCGCCCAGACACAGCGCCTGGTTGAGATCGTGCAGCGAGCTCAAAATGGCGACGCCGCGCTGCCGCGCCGCCTTTTTCGCCTCGTCGATGATGAGCTCTTCGTTTGCGATATCGAGATTGCCGGTCGGCTCATCGAAAATGAGCAGACGCGGCTCCTGCACGAGCGCGCGGGCGATGGCGATCTTCTGCTTCTCGCCGCCGGAGAGTTCCTCCGCGCTGCGGTTGGCGAGCGGCTCAAGATGCATCTCGGCGAGAATGTGCTCAGCGGCCTCGATATCCTCGCGTCCCGGCTGCATGCCGAAGCGGGAGACCCGCCCGAGCAGGATCGAGTCGAACACGCTCAGCGCGCCGAAATGGATGTGCTGCGGCACATAAGCGACGAGCTTTGCCCTCTCGCGCCGCGGCATTTTCAAAAGATCCCCGCCGTCGAAGCGGATCGAGCCGCTCTCCGGCGCGGCAAGGCCGAGAATGCACTGAAAAAGCGTCGTTTTGCCCGCGCCGTTTTTGCCGAGAAGGATCCCGATCTCGCCGTCGTTGAGCGTGAGCGAAACGCCCCGGAGCACCGGCTCGGCTCGGCGGGAATACCGAAAGACTACATTTTCCAGCTCTAACATTGGCCGTGCTCCTTCCGCGAAAAGATGATCGTAAGGAAGAACGGCGCGCCGAGCAGCGACGTGATCGCGCCGACGGGCAGCGCGCTGCCGCTGCCGAGCGAGCGGGAGAGCGCGTCCGCGCAGAGAAGGAGCAGGCTCCCCAGGAGCGCCGACGCGGGGATGGAAACGCGGTGATCCTGCCCGAGCAGACGCTTTGCCACGTGCGGGCAGATGATGCCGACAAAGCCGATGATGCCGAGGCTCGATACGCACGCCGCCGTCATCAGCGAGGCGAGCAGCAGCGAAAAAAAGCGCAGGCGCGAAACGTTCACGCCCATGCTGCCCGCAGCGGCGTCGCCGCTCAAAAGGGCATTATACCGCCACGCGAGCGCGGAAAATACCGCCAGCCCCGGCGCCGCGGCGCAGAGCATGAGAAGGTCGGTCTTATATGTCGCGCGGCCGAGATCGCCGAAATTCCACACGACCGCGGCGGAAAGGCCGACGTCCGTGGCGTAAAACTGCAGAAGCGTCGTTGCCGCCGTCCAGATCGCGCCGACGGCGATGCCCGCGAGCACCACGACGTTCGGCGAGAACGCCTTCACGCGGCAGAGCGCGAGAATGAGCAGAATGGAAAGCGCCGAGAAGAGAAACGCCGTCACGCTCGCGGCGAACGGGTTCACCCCGGCGGTGTAGCTGGCAAGATTGTTGCCCGTGGAGAGAAAGCCCCCGGCAAACACGATGATGGAGAGATTCGCGCCGAACACCGCGGCATTGGACACGCCCATCGTGGAGGGCGAGGCCATCGCGTTCGAGAGCGTCGTCTGCATGACGAGACCGGAGACCGAAAGCGCGGCCCCGGCGATGAGCGCCGCGAGCACGCGCGGCACGCGGATCGAGCGGAGGATGCGCACGTTGGCGGCGGAGCCTTTTCCGAAAAGAGCGGCGACGCCGTCCGAAAAGCTCATGCGCGACGCGCCGACGAAAAGGCAGACGAGCGCCATAATAAGCACCGCGAGCGCGAGCGCTGCGATAATATACCGGGCGCGGGACTTTGCTTTCACGGCCGTTCGCTCCTTTCTCTTTTTGATCGGCGTCTCTGTATAATGGTCTTTTAATTATAAAGCTATCCACCCCCGGAGGGAAGCCCCCCAGGGGGATAAATTCTTTTCGGTTTAATATAACAAAGAGCCGGTGACTTCCCGTCACCGGCTCTTTGTCGTATAAATTTTCTTACGCAAGGAAGCCCTTGAGGATGCGGTCCTCCGCTTCCTCCTCGGTGAGGCCGAGCGTTTCGAGTTTCAAAAGCTGGTCGCCCGCGATGCGGCCGATGGCGGCCTCGTGGATGAGCTGCGCGTCGAGATCGTTCGCCGCGATCTCCGGCACGGAGCGGATCTTCGCCTCGTCCATGATGATGGAGTCGCACTGCACATGGCCGAAGCACTTGGCGTTGCCGACGACACACGGGCGGAACACCTGCACGGAGTCGTTTTTCGCAACGCTTCGGGAGATCACGCGGCCGCGGGAGTTCTCGCCGTTGAGCTCAATGACCATGTCAGACTCGGCGCGCTGACTGCCGTGGGTGAGAAGGCGCTCGGTAATGACGACGTCCGCATCCTTGCCGCAGACGATGCGCGTATCGCGCCGCGTGGAGTCGATGCCGCCGATCTGACTCATGTCCATCTGTATCGACGCGCCCTCTTCAAGATAGACGATCGTCGTGGGGTTCATAACGTTTTTGCCGTTGCCGTCGCCCTCGCCGTAGTGCTTCTCAACGTACTTGACGCGGGCGTTTTTGCCGACGTAGAACGTATGCACGCCGTCGTGCTCGGAAGCGTCCGAGCCGCAGTTGTGGATTCCGCAGCCGGCAATGATCGTGACGTCCGCGCCCTCGCCGACGTAAAAATCGTTGTACACCGTTTCGCGCAGGCCAGACTCCGTGATGATGACCGGGATATGGCAGCTGTCCTTGCAGCCGGGGACAAAACGGATATCGATGCCGGGCTTATCGGTTTTCGTGGTGATGGTGACGTTTTCGGTGTTGACGCGCCCGGCGCAGCCGGAGTCCTTGCGGATATTGAATGCGCCCTCGGCCTTGCCGTCCTTCATGCCGGCAATGACTTCCAGAAGCGTCGTATCGACGCGGTTGAGCTCGCTCATTTCTTCGCCTCCCCGTAGATGACCGGGCAGCCGCCCGTGGTGCTGTGAACGATGTCGGTAAAGACCTCGTCGCGTGTGCCGCGGCGCGCGATCACGCCCTTGTCGATCACAAGGATCTCGTCCGCCAGCGAGATGATGCGCTCCTGATGGGAGATGATGACCATCGTGCAGTCCTGCCGGGTGTGGATCTCCTCAAACGTTTCCGTAAGGCGCGCGAAGCTCCAGAGATCGATGCCCGCCTCGGGCTCGTCGAGGATCATGAGCTGCGGCTGCCGCGCGAGGATCGTGGCGATCTCGATGCGCTTGACCTCGCCGCCGGAGAGGGAGGCGTCCACCTCGCGGTCAAGATAATCGACTGCGCACAGGCCGACCTGCGTGAGATACTTGCAGGCCTCGCCCCGCGGCAGGAACTTCTGTCCCGACGCGATCGTCAAAAGATCCTTCACGCGGATGCCCTTGAAGCGCGGCGGCTGCTGGAAGCCGTAGCTGATGCCGCGGCGCGCGCGCTCGGTGATGGAAAGGCCGGTCACATCCTCGCCGTTCCAGAGGATGCTGCCGCCTGTCGGCATCACAAGGCCCATGATCGCCTTGGCAAGCGTCGTTTTGCCGCCGCCGTTCGGCCCGGTGAGAACGATGAGCTTTTTGTCCGGGATGGTGAGGGAAATGTCCCGCAGTATCTCGGTGCGGCCCTCCGGCGCGTCCACGGAATAGTGTATATTCTTCAGCTCCAGCATGGATGTGTCTCCTTCTCGGCGGTATGCTTGGAAAACTTGCATCTTTCCAAATAAAATGGTATAATATTATGAATTTTCCGCATACCCGCATAAAATCGTCCCCGCCCGCCGGCAGCGGCGCAGGGATAGTACTCGATATTATATAAAGTATTCGCGGGGAATGTCAACCCCGCTCTTCCCGTTCCCGCGCTTTTTCTTCCGGGAACGCCCCGCTTCGCGCGGGGAGAAAGGAGGCTATATGCGAATCAAACCGAAAAACCCGAAGGTCCTCCGCGCCCGGCGCATCATCGTCGGCGGCGTGGCGCTCGCGGCGGTGCTGTTCGTGCTGCTCCGTCCGAATACCGACAGCTCTCTCTCCACGGAGGAGAGCGCCCCCATGCCCGAGACCGCCGCGACCCCCGTTCCGGAAGCGGAAGACGCGCAGGGCGAGCTCAACTGGCAGTATCCCCCCGGCTGGGTCGATTATTCCGATCTTCCGGACAAGGAAACGCTCGGCGACGAGGAACAGCCCGGTCTTTCCAACTGGCGGTATCTGCTCGTGAACGGCCTTTCGCGGGAGAACTACCTGCGTGAAAACTACTACCCCGACATGGTCGAGATCGAAAACGGCTACTTCTTCCAGCGCCGCGCCGCGGACGCGCTCAAGGAATTTCTCGCCGCGGCCCGCGCGCAGGGCTTCACGGTGAGCATTTCCCGCACCTACATGTCCTACCCCGACCAGCGCACGCGCTTCAACGGCATGGCGAGCACGCTTTACGATCAAGGCGATATATCGCTCGCAGACGCGGAAAAGAAGGTCACGGAAATGGGCTACTACCCCGGCGCGGACGAGCACCAGACCGGCCTTGCCGTCAACTTCGTCGGCGAGGACGCCGAGGCGAAATTCTCCACGCCCGTGCTGGAATGGATGCGCGAGCACTGCGCGGAATACGGCTTCATCCTGCGCTATCCCGAAGGTCGTGAGGAATATACCGGCCGTGACCCGGAGCCCGGCCATTTCCGCTATGTCGGTGAGGTCGCCGCGGAATACATCATGCGCAAGGGCATCACGTTGGAGGAATTCAAGGACGCCTACGACGAGAGCAAAAACGACCCCTGGGCAAAGAAGGACGATAAATGAGTGATACCATTGCCGCCGTTGCGACCGGCACAGGCGTTTCCGCCATCGGCATCGTGCGCGTATCGGGCCCACTTTCCGTATCGCTGATGGACGCGCTTTTCCGCCCGGCGGACGGAAAGGCCATGTCGCAGCACCGCAACCGACAGCTCGTTTACGGCAAGCTGCTCGACGAGAAGGGACGGACGCTCGATCTCTGTCTCTGCACGCTCTCCCGCGCGCCGCGAAGCTACACCGGCGAGGACACCGCAGAGCTTCAGTGCCATGGCTCGCCCGTCGTGCTGCGCTCCGCGCTGGAAGCTCTCTTCGCCCTCGGCGCGCGGCAGGCAGCGGCGGGTGAGTTCACCAAGCGCGCCTTTCTGAACGGGCGCATGGATCTCACGCAGGCGGAGGCCGTCGTCGATATCATCGACGCGGAAACGCCTCTCGCGGCGCGAAACGCCGCCAGTCAGCTCGGCGGGGCGATCTCCCGCCGCACGGAGGAGATCTATCAGAATCTCACGCACATCTGCTCGCACTATCACGCGGTGCTCGACTATCCGGACGAGGATATACCGCCGTTCACGCTCGCGGAATACGCTGCCGTGCTCGATGCGTCGATCCGCTCGCTCGAAGCGCTGCTCGCCACGTTTTCCCGCGGGCAGTTTCTCGAAAAGGGCGTACGCACGGCCATTCTCGGCCGCCCGAACGCCGGAAAATCTTCGCTGCTCAACGCGCTGCTCGGCTTTGAGCGCGCCATCGTCACCGACATTCCTGGCACGACGCGCGACACGCTCTCGGAGCGGTGCCTTCTCGGCGGCGTGGCGCTGCGGCTGACCGACACCGCGGGCGTGCGCGAAACATCCGACGCCGTGGAATCGCTCGGCGTGGAGCGCGCCATCGCCGCGGCGGAGGAAGCGCAGCTCGTTATTGCCGTGTTTGATCTCTCCCGCCCCTGGGACGCCGAGGACGAGGCGGTGCTCGCCATCGCGGAAAAGGCCGCCGTGCGCATCGCCGCGGCGAACAAGAGCGACTGCGCCCCCCGGTGGGACGTCTCGCGCCTTTCGGCGCATTTTGACAGCGTCTGCGTCGTTTCCGCAAAGGAAAAGGCGGGGCTGGACGCGCTCGGCGCGGCGGTCGCGGCGGCGTTCCCGATGCCGGAAGCGGACAGCGGCGAGATACTGACGAACGCGCGCCAGGCAGACGCCGTGCGCCGCGCGCTCGAGTATCTTCGCGCCGCGCGCGAGGCAATGGCGTCGGGCTTTGCGCCCGACGCGGTGCTCACCGAGTGCGAGGGCGCGATGGACGCGCTCGGCGCGCTCTCGGGCCGGTCGGTGCGCGAGGATGTGACGCAGGAGATCTTCTCGCGCTTCTGTGTCGGCAAATGACCCCCTGTCCCGCACCCGCGGGCGCAGGCTTTGCGAGGGTTCTTTCAAAATCAAAAAATAATCCGTGGAAACGATTTAAAAATTTCATTTTTGGTATTGGTTTTTGTCCGAAATAATGATATAATGCGAAACTGATTTCGGGCATAATGATTTGAAAAGTAAATCTACCCTGGGAATCGTCCGCAATACTAAGTAATTTATATACAGGAGGTTATCCCATGAGCCACAAGTACGTTTACCTGTTCAGCGAGGGCAACGCTTCCATGCGCGAGCTTCTCGGCGGCAAAGGCGCGAACCTTGCCGAAATGACCAACATCGGTCTCCCTGTTCCGCAGGGCTTCACGATTTCCACCGAGGCGTGCACCAAGTACTATGAGGACGGCCGCAAGATCAACGACGAGATCATGGCGGAGATCATGGAAAACATCGCCAAGATGGAAGAGATCAACGGCAAGAAGTTCGGCGATCTCAAGAACCCGATGCTCGTTTCCGTCCGTTCCGGCGCCCGCGCTTCCATGCCCGGCATGATGGACACCATTCTGAACCTCGGCCTGAACGACGAAGTCGTCAACGCCATGATCCAGGGCAACCCGGATCCCAAGTTTGAGCGCTTTGTTTACGACTCCTACCGCCGCTTCATCCAGATGTTCTCCGACGTCGTCATGGAAGTCGGCAAGAAGTACTTTGAGCAGCTCATCGACGAGATGAAGACCAAGAAGGGCGTCAAGCTCGACGTTGAGCTGACCGCCGCCGACCTCAAGGAGCTCGCCGAGCAGTTCAAGGCCGAGTACAAGAAGCAGATCGGCGAGGACTTCCCGTCCGACCCGAAGACCCAGCTGTACGAAGCCATCAAGGCCGTGTTCCGCTCCTGGGACAACCCGCGCGCGAACGTTTACCGCCGCGACAACGACATCCCTTACTCCTGGGGCACTGCCGTCAACGTCATGCCGATGGTGTTCGGCAACCTGAACGACAACTCCGGCACCGGCGTCGCCTTCACGCGTGACCCCGCCACCGGCGAGAAGAAGCTCATGGGTGAGTTCCTCACCAACGCGCAGGGCGAAGACGTCGTCGCCGGCGTCCGCACCCCGATGCCCATCGCCCAGATGGAAGAGAAGTTCCCCGAAGCGTTCCACCAGTTCGTGCAGGTCTGCTCCACGCTGGAGAACCACTATCACGATATGCAGGACATGGAGTTCACCGTTGAGAACGGCAAGCTCTTCATGCTCCAGACCCGCAACGGCAAGCGCACCGCGCAGGCCGCGCTCAAGATCGCGTGCGACCTCGTCGATGAAGGCATGATCGATGAGAAGCAGGCCGTTCTGATGATCGACCCGCGCAACCTTGACACCCTGCTCCACCCGCAGTTCGACGCCGAAGCGCTCGCCAAGGCGAACCCGATGGGCAAGGGCCTCGGCGCCAGCCCGGGCGCTGCCTGCGGCAAGATCGTCTTCAACGCCGACGACGCCATCGAGTGGAAGAAGCGCGGCGAGAAGGTCGTTCTCGTCCGTCTCGAGACCTCCCCCGAGGACATCACCGGCATGAAGGCCGCCCAGGGCATCCTCACCGTCCGCGGCGGCATGACCTCCCACGCGGCGGTCGTTGCCCGCGGCATGGGCACCTGCTGCGTCTCCGGCTGCGGCGACATCGCCATGGACGAGGCGAACAAGAAGTTCACCCTCGGCGGCAAGACGTTCCACGAAGGCGATTTCATCTCCATCGACGGCTCCACCGGCAAGATCTACGACGGCATCATCCCGACCGTTGACGCCACCATTTCCGGCTACTTCGGCCGCATCATGGGCTGGGCCGACAAGTACCGCCGCCTGCGTGTCCGCACCAACGCCGACACCCCGCGCGACGCGAAGAAGGCCCGCGAGCTTGGCGCCGAGGGCATCGGCCTCTGCCGCACCGAGCACATGTTCTTTGAAGCCGACCGTATCGCCGCGTTCCGCGAGATGATCTGCTCCGACACCGTCGAAGAGCGCAAGACCGCTCTGGCGAAGATCCTGCCGTATCAGCAGGGCGACTTTGAGCAGCTGTACGAAGCTCTCGAAGGCATGCCGGTAACCATCCGCTTCCTCGATCCCCCGCTGCACGAGTTCGTGCCCAACACCGAGTCCGAAATCGAGCTTCTCGCCAAGACGCAGGGCAAGACCGTCGAGCAGATCAAGAACATCATCGCCTCCCTGCACGAGTTCAACCCGATGATGGGTCACCGCGGCTGCCGTCTGGCCGTCACCTTCCCGGAGATCGCCGCGATGCAGACCCGTGCGGTCATCAAGGCTGCGCTGAACGTCAACGCCGCGCATCCCGACTGGCACATCGTGCCCGAGATCATGATCCCGCTCGTCGGCGAGGTCAAGGAGCTCAAGTACGTCAAGGACGTCGTCGTCGAGGTCGCTGACAAGCTGATCGCCGAGGCCGGCAGCTCCATGAAGTACAAGGTCGGCACCATGATCGAGATCCCGCGCGCCGCTCTGACCGCGGACGAGATCGCCAAGGAAGCCGAGTTCTTCTCCTTCGGCACCAACGACCTCACCCAGATGACCTTCGGCTTCAGCCGTGACGACGCCGGCAAGTTCCTCGGCGCGTACTACGACAAGAAGATCTACGAGAACGATCCGTTCGCCCGCCTCGACCAGGTCGGCGTCGGCAAGCTGGTCAAGATGGCCGCCACTCTCGGCCGCCAGACCCGCCCCGACCTGCACCTCGGCATCTGCGGCGAGCACGGCGGCGATCCTTCCTCCGTCGAGTTCTGCCACAAGGTCGGCCTGGATTACGTGTCCTGCAGCCCGTTCCGCGTGCCCATCGCCCGCCTCGCCGCCGCCCAGGCTGCGATTCGCGATCAGCACTAAGCAGAGTTTCAGCGCTGCATAAAGCAAAGATAAACCAACAAACGGCCACATCACCCAAGCGGTGATGTGGCCGTTATTTTATACCCCAAAAGGGGAAAAGGGCCGGTTATCCCGTTCTGGATGACCGGCCTTTTCGCTTATAAGGAATTTTTATATTTATAAAGGAGTAAAGCCATTGGACAGCTATATCTGTATTCGACCATCGTACCCGTTCCGCGCTCTTCCTTCACCGTGGGGCTGCGACGTTTATGAGGAAAAGAAATGAAACCGTCTTTTTCCATAAGATTTTAGGAAGTAATTTGTCGCAATCTCTTAAAAAACTATGGAGACAAAAATTAGTATTGCATTTCTGAATGCGAGGTGTTATATTTAACCCAGAAATTAGACCGTGGTCTAATTTTAGGATAAGAGAGACCTATGACGGAGGTGAAAAAATGAAGGTTACAAAGGCGGAACTTATCTGGGCAATCGTGTGTATTCTGGGGTATTTCTTTTACAATTTCCCCGGCTTCCCCGCGTACGGAGACATGCATACGGCCATCATCCACGGCGTAATTTCCCTGATCTGGTGCTGGGGCGGAGCATACATCGGCTTCATCCTCATCAACAAAATGTATCGGCTGAAAGATGTCAAGCGCAAAGAGGACTAATGAGAACAAAGCTCCAAAAGAAAGAATCTGAGAGGTGACTTCATTTGCTGAAACCGAGCATCATGTGGGTCTGCATCATACTCTATCTCGCGTTCGTTATGGGCCTGAGCTGGTTCATTTCCTGGAACACGAAGCGTAAGCAGGGCCACCACAATGTCTTTAAGGCAGCGCTTCCCTGGCCCCTTCTTGTTATGACGTATATCGCGTCCCTGATGTCCGTCTGGGTCTTCTTTGCCGGCCCGGGCGGTTACTATCGCGGCGGTCTTACGTACTGGTTCTCCGAAATGACGTACTTCCCCCTGTTTGTCGTCGTCATGTACTTCTCCACCAATAAGATCTGGCTCGTCAATGCCAAGCGGAACTACACGACTCCGTCGGACTGCTTCTGCGACCGCTTCAACAGCAAAACGCTGCGCGTTGTCACGGGTCTGATCTTCCTCGTCGCTTCGATTCCCTATGTTACATCCGTCATGGTATCCATCGCCCAGGCGGCGGAAGTCGCTACCGGCGGCGCGGTGAGCTACCGCGCGGTCATTCTGGTCATCGGTCTCTGCATGGTTCTGTTTACGAGCATCGGCGGCTTCAAGTCCGTGGCCTGGACGGACACCATCCAGGGCATTGCTTTCATGATCGCCCTCGCAGTGATCGCGTTCGTTGCGTTCAAATATGTCGGCAACAGCTCTCTTACGAACGTTGTCAACAGCATTCTGGAAACCACCGGTGAGAGCTGGTTCAGCTATCCCGGCCCCTATGAGTGGACGACATACGCCTCCCGCTTCGGCTATCCGTTCAGCTGCCTGATCGGCTATACGATCATGCTGCCGCACGTCTTCGTCCGCTCCGCTTACTCCGGCGACGATCTGCGCACACAGCGCAAGGTCATGTGGATCACTCCGCTGCTGCAGGCGCTCGTCTGGTCGCTCACGTTCCTGATTGGTGCCGTCGGCATCGCCGCGCTGCCCGGTATGGACTCGAGCGTTACCGAAATGATCATTCCGTATATCGTGGAAAACATCATCAACCCCGTAAACGGCGGCCTTGCCACCGTGCTGATGATCCTCTTCTTCATCGGCGCGGCCGGCGTCGGCATCTCCACGGCCGACTCCTTCCTGCTCGTTGGCGCCTCCGTTGTCTCTGACGACTTTATCATCACTCTCTTCGGCCGCAATCTCGACCAGAAGAAAAAGGAGACCATCGGCCGTATCGTAATTCTGGTTCTCGGCGCTATCAGCGTTCTTATGGCGCTCGATCCCCCGGATCTGGTCTACACGCTCATCATGTTTGCCATCTCCATCTGCATGCCGCTCTTCCCGATCCTGATGTATGGCATTTACTGGAAGCGCGCCACCAAGAAAGCGGCCGTCATCTGCTCCATCGTGGGCAGCGTGCTCGTTCTGATGACCTACTTTGTGTGGAACATCGGCGGCTCCTGGTACGGCGCCATCGGTTTCGCGGCCAACGTGATCCTTATGCCGGTGATTAGCCTGCTCGACAAGCCGGACGATCCCGCGGAATCGGCGGCCTTCTTCGAAGCGCTGAACGACGGTCACAAGAAGTTCTTCAATCTTGTCCCGCTGCGCTCCCGCGAAAAGGCCTGATCCATAATTAAGTACCCCCTGCTTTACAGCTGCTCTCTCACGCATACACTCCCATGCATACGCTGCCCTGTACTCATCTCCTATCCTCCGTGCCGCGCTGCCGGTACAGGGCACGGCAGCGCGGCGGCGAACAGACAGTACGTGACATAGTATTGATTTGCTTTTCTTCCATCCCCCTTACGGCGGAACACCGCAGCCCGGTCAGCTGCGGTGTTCCCTGGGGAGGGCGGAAGCCTCCGGCGTGTCCGGACGAACAGCAGAAAGGTCGGCATTATACGAATTATGGGAAAAGCATACAGAATAACAGAAAAATGTGTCGGATGCGGCATGTGCGCTAAACAGTGCCCCACAGGCTCCATCCGGCTGGAAAATAAAAAAGCGGTGATCGCCGCTACCTGTGCGGGCTGCGGGATCTGCTTCCGCGTCTGCAAGGTGAAGGCCGTTGAGGTCTGCCAGAGAGAGGACACGGCGGCGGTCTGCAATTCCTGCCCCATCCATTGCAGCATTCCGGAGGGACAGACCGGCGCCTGCCTCCGCTTTGTCAACACGAACGGCACGCTCGTGCGTAAGGAACCGCTGCGCATCGTGGACAAGCAGGACATTCATTTTGACGAGGTCACCGGGCTCCCCTCCGCTCCGCTGATGCTGGGGCTGGGCGCGGGCTCAAACCTGTACAGTGCGGACATTCCGGCGCGGTATATCGGCAAGGATACGGTGGACGGCGTCGAGGTCGTCACGGCCGTGACGGAGGCGGTGCTCTCCTTCAGCGGCGCAAAGGTCAAGCTGGATACCGACGATGAGATTGGCCCCGCCGGCAGCGCTGTCCGGCGCGAAGGGAAGATCGTCGGCTTCATTGCACCGTCGGAGTACGGCTCGCGCATGATCTACATCGGCGGTTCGGAGCTGGTCACGGGGCCGGACGGCTTTGTCGCAGCAAAAACGATCATTGATCTTCTCAACAAAAAGCCGGTCACGCTGCGCACCGAGGCCGTGAAGGAGCTCGTCGTGCAGCAGGGAAAGCCTCCGATCGTCGATGGCCGCTGCCCGCCGAAAATGCGCGTCGGCTGCGGCTCCATGATCGTGGAGGGCTTTGCCAGACAGTGGATGGACATCGGCATCGACGAGGTAATCGCCTGCGACTTTGACGTAACGGCAGCGCTTTCCACGCACACGACCTGCGGCGTCCGGTACGGGATGAAGCCGTCCGGCATCACGCCCAAGGGCAGCTACAGCTCGCCCGGCCGCTGGTTCGGCACGCCCGGTCTCGGCTGGGGCGGCTCGGACGTGATGAGCGCGCGCGAGGCGATTGCATCGGTGGATAAGACGAAGGCTTGGCCGGGCGAGCGCATCGTTGTCACGGAGACGACGGCCGAGCGCGCCGGATATTTCGAGCTGGACGAGAACCTTGAGCCGGTCGAGAAGCCCATCCCGGCGGATGTGGAGGGCGTGCTCGAGTTTATCCGGAGCAACTGCGAGGACTGCTGCGTGAACATCACGGCGGTCGCGTGCGTCGGCGGCGGCGTGCGCAACGTGCTCTCGGCGCAGGGGCCGATGAAGGTCAACGAGGCGCTGCGCAACGGAAAGGTCATGTTCACCATGTGCGGTCAGCCCGGATACATCCTGCCCGGCGGCGGCATCACCATTGAAAGCAGCATCGCCGGCATGCCGGAAAACTCCTTCGCCTGGGTCGCCACGCCCGCCACGGTCATGCCGGTCGAGATGACGACCACAATGGAGAACTATAAGGCGATGGGCGGCTATGTAGACGCCGTCCGTCCTATGGACGAGATCCGCGCGGAGAGCAACACGCGCACCGTGCGGCTGAAGGGATAAGGCGCTTTCCTGAGTGGGAACGCCCGAAAAAAAGGGGGAAATAACATGGAATACTTGCTTATCAACGGCGCGCAGTATCCGCTTGAGGAGAAGGATTACGACAAAACACTTCTCCGATATCTGCGCGAGAATCTTGACCTGACCGGAACGAAGTGCGGCTGCAACGTCGGTCAGTGTGGAAGCTGCAACGTTATCATCGACGGGAAGATCCGCCGCTCCTGCGTTGTCAAGTGCGGCAGGGTGATCGGCCAAAGCATCCGCACCATCGAGGGGTTGGCACAGGACGGCAAGCTGCATCCCGTGCAGGAGAGCTTTCTCAAGTGCGGCGTGATGCAGTGCGGCTACTGCACGCCCGCGCAGGTCATCACGGCCGTGGCACTGCTCGAACAGAATCCGAACCCGACGCGCGCGGACATTGACAAGGCCTTCAAGGGCACGCTCTGCCGCTGCGGCGCATATGTTCGCGTTCTCCGGGCGATCGACCGGGCCGCGGCCATTATGCGCGGCGAAACGTGGGTCGATGAGGAGAAGAACGATCCCGGCAAGGTCATAGGCAATTCGTACGATATGCCGGACGCCGTTGAAAAGATCACCGGAAAGACGAAATACTGCGGCGATTATTATTTCCCCAACATGGTCTACGGCAAGCTCGTTTTCGCCGACTACCCGCACGCGAGGCTCCTCGACATAGACGTGGACGCCTGTCTTGTGCTGCCGGGCGTGGTGTGGGTGCACTGCTTCAAAACGGCGCCCGTGCCGATCATCGGCTCGCTCGAGGCGGATATGCCCATTATCGGCTGGAACAAGGTCCGTCATACCGGCGAGATCGTAGCGATCGTCTACGCCGAAAGCCAGGAGGAGGCGGACTACGCCGCCAGCCAGCTCAAGGTGACCTATGAGCCGCTTGAGCCGGTCCTCGATCCGTACGAGGCCGCGAAGGAGGGTGCGCCGGTCGTCCATGAGGAAAAGCCGGACAACGTGGCGGTGCACTGCATGATCCGGAAGGGCGATGTCGACGGGGCGATCCGCGATGCCGTTGCGGTCGTGGAAGGCACGTATTACAGCCAGCGCATCGAGCACAACTACATTGAGACCGAGTGCTTTGTCTCCAACCCCGATGGGAAGGGGAACATTGATCTCTATGTCGTCAGCCAGAGCTATTACCACGAGCGGAAGGCCGCGGCGGCCTACTGCGGTGTTCCGGAGGAGCGCATCAACGTTCACCAGACTCCGCTCGGCGGCTCGTTCGGCGGCAAGGAGTGCCACCCCGTCCCGGCGCTCGTGGCGTATGCCACGTTCCATATGAACCGGCCGGTGCGCCTGTTCCTGGACAGAAAAGACTCCAACCGCTTTTCCACGAAGCGGCATCCGTGGTTCAACGAGGTCACGATGGCGATGGACAAGGACGGCAGATTCCTCGGTTACCGCAACCACATGATCTCCGACGGCGGCGCCTATAAATCCTTCTCGCCGCGCGTTCTTCCGCAGGGCGTGTCCTATGCCTCTGGACCGTATATCATCCCGAATCTCGATCTGGTCGGGCGTGTCATGTATACGAACAACCTGACCTCCGGTGCCATGCGCGGCTACGGCGCGCCGCAGACGGAGCTCGCCGTGGAAGTGGCGATGGACGAAATGGCGCACAAGCTGCACATGGATCCCTTTGCCATCCGCCGCATCAACGGCATCCATCCCGGCGCGGAGAGCGGCACGGGCGCAATCATCCCGGAGGGACACGCCTATCTGAAAACGCTTGACGCGGCCGAAAAGCAGTACCGCGAGGTGTTCCTGCCGATGAAGGAAGCCGATCCGACCATCGGCATCGGCGTGGCGAGCGGCTGGCGGCATATTACCGGCGGCGTCGGCCCGGCCGAGGAATGCGGCGCCGGACTGGGACTGCTCGACAACGGCCATGTCTATGTGAACTGCGGCTGCGCGCAGATGGGCAATGAAACGCTCGTCGGCCTTGCGCAGATCGCGGCCAAAGAGCTCGGTATGCGCTTTGAGGACATGGAGATCAACTATGACCTCCAGACGGACAACACCCCTTGGGGGCAGGGCGTCATGGCCAGCCGCGCGCTTCTCATGTGGGGCACGGCGGTACAGGCGGCCTGCAAGAGCTTTGCCCGGCGTCTGACAGCGGAGGGAAAACGCCTGATCTCCTCCGACTGCGAGTTCCGCAACGGCAAGCTCTATAACGAGAACACCGGCTGGGTCATCGCAACGCTGCAGGAGCTCAAAAAAGCCTACGGAAAGGCCCCACTGGAGGTCGAGGAGAAGATCCGTCTGGCGAAGACCTATTACCCGCTTGAGGACGGAAACCGCTCGCATTCAATCCCGAAGGACGAGTACCGCACCCATGTAACGAGCTCTTATGTCACGACCGTTGTCGCGCTCAAGATCGACGAGGAGAAAAAGACAGCGCGCGTGCTTAAAATGTATGCGGCCTATGACGTCGGCACGGTCATCAACGAGGAGGCCACGCGCCGGCAGGCGGAGGGCGGCATGCTCATGGCGATGGGCATGGGCCTGCGCGAGGAGTTCGTTCTGGAAAACGGATATATCAAAACGGCAAATCTGGTGCAGTACAAGCTGCCCGACATGTCCGACACACCGGAGACTATTGTGGAATTTGTGGAGAATTATGATCCCGCAGGGCCGCTCGGCGCAAAGGGCATCGGTGAGATCCCGCTGCTGAGCGTGCAGCCGGCAATCCTCAACGCCTACTTTGATGCAACCGGCAAGCGTGTGCGCACATTACCGCTGCAAAAATACATGTAATCCCGGAAAACTGCTGTAAAATCAAGAAAGGAAGTAATAGTCATGGCAGTCGAAATCAGAAAAATCGTCACCACGAAGGAAAACGTCACCTTTGAGGGCTTCACCCCCACGGAAAAGCCGATCCGCCGCGTCACGGTGGCGGCCGTTATCAAGAACCCCATGGCCGGACGCTATGTTGAAGACCTCTCCCCGCTGTACGAGATCGGCGCGGAGCTCGGCGACATGCTCTGCAAGATCGGCATGGAGGAGCTTGGCGCTCCCGTCGAAAACTACGGCAAGGCCTGTATCATCGGTCTCAGCGGCGAGCTGGAGCACGGCGGCGCGATTCTGCACCCGAAACTGGGTTACACCATGCGCAAGGCCATTGGCATGCCCTGCCGTGCGCTGATCCCCGGCAACAAGAAGGTCGGCAATCCCGGCGCTAAGATCGACATTCCCCTCGGCTTCCGCGACGAAGCCGCGCTGCGCACCCACTACGACACCATTCCCGAGATCGGTGTTTTTGACGCGCCCCGCGCGGATGAAATGGTCGTTATCGTCGCTCTGACGGACGGCGGCCGTCCGCACCCCCGCATCGGCGGCAAGAACATGAACGATTATCTGGCTGCGCTTGCCAAGGAGCAGGAAGAAAAGGCGGAGAAGTAATTCCCCGGTCAAAATCCGGCGGCGCGGTACTGCGCCGCCGGCCTCATAATTTTGAAAGTAGGAGAATGATATTATGAGCAGAACGCTGATCCAAAATATCGGAGCCTTGTACTCCGGCGATATCAACCATCCGGTTCTGAACGCCGACTCCCTTCTGATCGAAGACGGAAAGATTGCCCAGATCGGCGTGGGACTTACAGCGGAGGATGCGCAGATCATCGACGCGCAGGGCACAACAGTCATTCCTGGCCTGCTCGACAGCCACTGCCATGTCGTCATCGGTGAGTGGACGCCCCGGCAGAACGCGCTCGGCTATATCCGCAACTATGTGAGATCCGGTGTTACCGGTCTTGTTTCGGCCGGTGAAACGCATATCCCCGGCAAGTGCAAGGACGCAGCCGGCCAGAAAGCGATGGCCACTCTGTCCTTTAAGACGTTCAATAACGTTCGTCCCTCCGGCATGAAGGTATACGCAGGCGCGTACATCCTCCAGCAGGATGCGACCGAGGAAGACTTCAAGGAGCTCGGCGAGCTCGGTATTACCCATACCGGCGAGATCGGTCTCGGCAGCGCCAACCGCGTGCATAATACGAAGCACATGATCGAGTGGGCTCACAAGTACGGCATCAAGGTGATCTGCCACAGCGGCTCCACCTATCTTTTCGGCTCGGCCGTCATGGACCCGGATACGGTTATCGGGCTGAACCCGGACGTCATCTGCCATGTGACGTATGCCGACCTGAGCGCCGAGACGATCGAGCGCTTCTTCCGTGACACCGACTCGCACATTGAATTCTGCCGCACGCAGAGCCCGAATCTCAAGAACACGGTCGAGGTCGTGGAAAAGGCTCGCGAGCACCACGAGCTCAACCGCCTGATGCTCGGAAACGACGCGCCGTCCGGCCTGGGCGTTTTCCCGCTGGGCATCTGGGAGATGGTCTGCATTCTGTCCGGCACGGCGGGGCTCGAGCCTGCGCAGGCCATTGCCTGCGCCACCGGCAACACGGCGGAGGGCATCGGCCTGAAGGATGTCGGCGTCATCAGGCCGGGCAACTGGGCCGATCTGGTCATCTGTGACGCCCCGGTGGGCAGCACGGCGGAAAATGCCGGCGCTTCGATCGCGGACGGCACCATCCCCGGCGTGAGCATGGTCTTCATTGACGGTAAGCTGATGCACGAAGGGGCGGACGTCAATACGGCGGCTCCCAAGCGCAGCGCACTTCACGTTCAAGCGTGAGAGGGAGGTAAGGAAATGAAAAAGGTTCTCATTACAAATTGCGGTCCGATCATGACCGGCGACATTCAGCAGCCCACCGCCCGCGGCGAGGTCATCTGGGTTGAGGACGGAACGATCCGGTACATCGGCGACAACAAGCCGGAATTTGAAAAAGAGGCGGACGCGATCCTGGATGCTCAGGGACTGTTCGTCTCGCCCAGCATGATCGACGCGCACTGCCATATGCCCATGAACGACTATCTGCCGCAGTACAAGGCCGTGGACGTCGTGGAAAATTACATGGGCGGCGGTATTTCCAGCATGATCTCCCAGGGCCCTCGCATGCCGGGTCTGCCGAACAGCGTGCGCGGCGCCAAGGCGCTGGCCATCGCCGGCAAGGAGATCTGGGACAACAACCGCGTCCGCCGCGCAAAGGTGCATGGCGGCGCGCTGCGTCTGGTGGAGGGGCTGACCGAGGATGACTTCCGCGAGGTTGCCGAGGCCGGCGTGAAGGTCCTGGCAGAGGTCGGCACAACGCCGGTACAGGAGCCGGCCAAGGCGGCGGAGATGGTTCGCCTCGCCAAGAAGCACGGCTTCATTGTCCCCTGCATTTCCGGCGCGACCTTTGAGAGAACGTCCGCTGTTTATAACGCCGACGATATTTTCACCATTCAGCCGGATGTCATCGGCTTTTTGAACGGCGCGCCCACGCCGATGAGCGACGAGGACATCTCCCGCGTCATCCGCGAAGGCGATTTCTACTATGAGCTGACGGCCGACGGCAATATGCGCGTGCTGAAAAACATCGTAGAAGAGTGTGCCGCGGCCGGAAAGCTCGGCAAGCTCATGATCGGAACAAACACCCCGTCCGCCTCCGGCTACTCCCCGATGGGCGTCTGGATGGGGCTGGCGGCGGCCTGCAACGCCAAGCGCGATCTTGACCCCGCGGTGTGCATCTGCATGGGCACCGGCAACGTGGCCGACTGCTACGGCCTGGACTACGGCAAGATAAAGGTCGGGTACAAGGCAGACCTCCTGTTCATCCAGGCAGCCTATCCGGCCACCGAGCTGAACGCCACGCTGAAGGCCGGCGACATGCCCGCCATCGGCTGCGTCATGATCGACGGCGACGTCGTCATGGAATCGTGCAAAAACTGCCCCGGCCCGGAGCGCCGTCCCTCCTACATCCGCCGCTGAGGCGGAGCCCTTTGCTCATCTCCCCGGCGTTTCAAAGGAGATTCAGGAGCTTAAACTTCCCTTCTGAATAGTGCCTTCCCTTTGCATATGTCGGACTATGCCCTGCGCGGTAAGCGCAGGGCATTTTTATATGTATTTGCAGAAAACGCCCCGGAGAGACGAAATCGTTCGTCCTTCCGGGGCGCTTGTTCAATGCGGTCAGAGGAGCTTTGTCGCTTCATTCCCGCGCAGCAGGGTGATGCCGTGCTCGCGCAGATAATCGCGTGCGAGCGGCGTGATGACGGCGGCGGGAGATACACGCACCTGCGCCGCGCCGATGCAGTGCTCGGCCAGCAGACGTTCGTGGATCACCCGGTGGCCGGTGAGATCCACGGCGGCGGAGTTCCCCGGCGCGGCGGTGCTTTTCGGGGGTGCCGCCCCGGTCTCGCGGAGCAGCTCGCGCAGCCGGGCGGCGGGGAGGATCACGCAGTCGTAGCCGTCCAGCGCCGGGAGCTCGGCCCGAAGATCCACGGGGAAGCGCTCGCCAAGCGCCTGAGCCGGCGCTGCCGTCTCCCGGCCGGTAATGGCCAGAATGCGGCTGCACGCCGGCCCGGCGCCGGACAGACGCGCGATCACGGCGTCAGCCAGCTGCTCAATCCGCCGTTCCGTTTCAGTCATCGGCACTCCCTTCTCCGCTTATGCGCAGAATGCCGGCCATACCCCTGCGGAAGCCGCAGGCGTTCGCCTCGTCGTAATCAATGTGCATATAGCTGGCAAAATCCGGCGATACTCGAACGGCGACGGAGCGGAAAACCAGAGCGCGCGCTCCGAGTACGCTCACCTCCACCTCCTCGCCGTTTTTCACGCCGAAGCGCCGGGCATCCTCCGGCGTGAGATGAACGTGCCGCTTGGCGATGAGCACGCCGCGGGGAAGAGAGAGCTCGCCGCGGGGGCCGATAAGCGTGATTCCCGGTGTTCCCTCCAGCTGGCCGCTCATGCGCACGGGAGCCTTTACGCCGAGCGCCAGCGCGTCCGTTGCGGAAAGCTCCACCTGCGTTTCGGCCCGCTCGGGGCCGAGAACGGCGACGCCGTCCAGCGTGCCCTTCGCGCCGCGAAGAGAGACGCGCTCCCGGCAGACGAACTGACCGGGCTGGCTCAGCTCTGCCTTTTTCGTGAGCTGGTAGCCGCGGCCGAACAGGCGTTCCACGGCGTCCCGGCTCAGGTGGACATGTCGGCCGGAGGCCTCGATCTCGATCACATGGCCGAACAGCCGTTCCATGACCCGGTCGGCAAGAGAATCAATGCATTCATTCTTCATGTTGGTACTCCCTGGTCAAAACCCGAAACATCATAACGTAAAAAAGGGAAGAGAGCCGGTTGAGCGCGCGCAGAAGCTCCTCCCGCTGCGGAAGAAGACCGTGCGCGTCCTTGCAGGCGTCGTAGGCGGCAAGCTCGGCCCGCCGTGTAAGCGTGCGGAGAAGATTGAGCCGCGCGACGGCCTCGCCGTGCTCCGGGGCGGGAGAAAAGTGCCCCAGCCCATAAAACCGCTGCGGCTCGTGGGAGCGGACATGGATGTCCTCTTCCGTCATGCCGAGAAGTTGGATCTCCGGCAGCGGAAGAGACAAAACCTCGCAGCGGAGCACCTGACGCAGGAACTGGAGTATCTCTTCCATCTCCTGCGCCAGCGCAGGCAGCCCCAGCCGCTGAAAGACGAACGCGGACTCGATCACCGCGGCCTCCAGCGCGTCGATCTCGCCGCGGAAGCGGATGACCGGGTGATCCTTCCGCACGAGAACGGAGCCGCGCAGCGCTGTCATATGCTCCGGTTTTTTGCTCGGACTGGATGAACGCTTCGGATCACCGTACAGTGCAGCGCGGCGATCCATGAGAAATTCGCGCGCCGCCGGGGTCACGGAGGTCCCCGGCTCGAGCTGGAACGTCTCTGCGGAGGAATCGTCCCATTGCCGCCGCAGCTCATCCTCCGTCAGCCACTTTGTCATACCGGCGCACCTCCAGCTTCACGCGCAGGCGGCCGTGTGCCGCAGTGCCGCATCATTTCCCGGCAGAGGGCAGAATCTGCTCGACCTCCGTGTGGGGACGGGGGATGACATGCACGGAGACAAGCTCGCCGACGCGCTGCGCGGCGGCAGCCCCAGCATCGGCGGCGGCCTTGACGGCACCCACGTCGCCGCGGATCATCACCGTGACAAGACCGGCGCCAATCTGCTCCTTGCCGATGAGCGTCACATTGGCGGCCTTCACCATAGCGTCGGCAGCCTCAATCGCGCCGACGAGACCGTGGGTCTCCACCATTCCGAGTGCAATGTTCATATTCATGTGTTTTTTCCTCCTGATATTATTTTAATTCAGATTCATGCGCTGGAGAACTCTGGCGAGAACGGCCTGCATCAGTTCCTCCTCGCCGGCCGGAGCCGCAGCGGTGCTTGCCGAGACCGGGGATACGGCGGCGCTGCCGCCGGTCACATCCTCCCGCTCGCGCGCACCGTAGGCCATGCGGCGCACGTTTAAAAGATGCATGGGGCTGATGTTGTCCGCGCTGGAGCTTCCGCCGACGGCGCCGCAGCCGAGCGTGAGCGCGGGGAAGAGATTCGTGGTCGCGCCGATGCCGCCGAGAGAGCCGGGGGTGTTTACCAGGAAGCGGCTGACCGGCTTTTTCAGGGCAAATTCGCGGATGATCTGGCCGTTCTGCGAATGGATGCCCATGGTGTGACCGGCGCCCTCGTTCTCCAGAATGCGTATGCAGGTATCGCAGGCCGATTTCCAGTCTGCTTCCACATAAAAGGCCAGCACGGGGCAGAGCTTTTCGCGGGAAAACGGAACGTCATGCCCGACCTCGGTCTCGCAGCCGACGAGCACGCGGGCGTCCTCGGGAACGCGGATCCCTGCCAGCGTAGCTATGTACTGCGGCGTCTTTCCGACGATCCGGGGATTCATCGTTCCGTTGGCCCGCATGAGAATGGCGGCTACCTTCTTCTTTTCCTCCGGGGACAGAACGTAAGCGCCCTGGCGTGTCAGCTCGTCGAGGACGGCATCACAGATGCACTCCTCCGTGACAATGGACTGCTCCGAGGCGCATATGGTGCCGTTATCAAAGGTCTTGGAATCCAGAATGCGCTTGATCGCCAGCGGTATGTCGGCGGAGCGCTCGATGAACGAGGGGCCGTTTCCGGGGCCGACGCCGATGGCCGGCGTACCGGAGGAATATGCGGCCTTCACCATGGCGGAGCTGCCGGTGGCGAGGATCAGGTCGGCTTTCTTCATCAGCTCCGCGGTGCTCTCCATCGTCAGCAGCTCCATGCAGCCGATGGCGCCGGCCGGGCAGCCGGCACTCTCCGCCGCCTCCCGCACAACGCGCGCGGCCTCCGTGATGGAGGCCTTCGCGCCGGGATGAGGGGAGAAAACGATGGCGTTTCCTGCCTTCAGCGCGATCTGCGCCTTATAGATGACGGTCGAGGTCGGGTTGGTGGACGGAATAAGCGCAGCGACCACGCCCACCGGCACGCCGATCTCCAGGATCTTCTTTTCCGTATCCTCGCGGAGGATGCCGACGGTTTTCATGTCGCGGATGGCCTCATAGACGGTACGCGAGGCAAAGCGGTTTTTTACGGTTTTGTCCTCTGGACGGCCGAAGCCGGTCTCCTCCTGCGCCATGCGGCCGAGCCGCTCAGCGTTTTTCTCTCCGGCCTCGGCGATGGCCTGCACGATCGCGTCGATCTGCGTCTGAGAGAAGGCGGCAAGCTCGCGCTGCGCTTCTCTGGCCCGGCGGATCAGGCAGCGGACCGCCTGGACAGATTGTAAATCTTGATCAATGATTTCCACAAAGGTGCCTCCTTAACGGATAATGTGTGTTTTCTGGCCGCCCCCAGACGGCTGCCGGAGAAATTGCGCCAGTTCACCGGTCCCCTGCCGTTGGACGGAGGAAACGTGGAAGATGCGCCCGACGCCGGCGCGACGCAGAAGAGCCTCCGCGCGCCGTATCTGCTCCGGGTCGGACGCCAGATCTGTTTTGGTAACGATGCCGACAACCTCCTTGGAGAATACGGAGGCAAACATCGGCGGGAGCCAGGCGTCGTCCCGGCTGCAATCCTGCACGAAGCCGATCACGTCCGCATCGTAGGACGATACGATCAGCGCCTTGTAAAATCCCCGGTTTTCCAGATATTCGCCGGGTGTATCAATAAAATGCAGATGATGGCAGACCGTCTGCGTTTTCCGGTAGACGATGTCCGTCTGCTCCACGGCCTGCATCAGCGTTGTTTTCCCACAGCCGGTGCGGCCGATGAGGATGATCCTTTTTTCTCTTTCCATATCAGGAACGGGTGATCTCCGTCGGAGTAAAGCCCATCTTTCGGCAGAGAAGTTCCAGCACGGCCCGCAGGGATGCCTCCACGGAGGCGACATCCCCGGTAATGAGAAGCGAGCCGCTGAAGCGGTCTACAAAGCCGATGCTGACACCCGTCGTCTTCGTGGCGATATCCGCCGCGATGATGGCGGCCTCGCTCGGGGTGATGGTGAGGATTCCGATGGCGTCCGCGGCCTCCTCGGGCAGACCGAGCTTCTGCCCGAGCCCGGCAACGGGGTGCGCGATGAGGTGCGCCAGCGTGATCTGCTTGCCGGGTACATATTCCTGTACCATGCGCGGCGTTGCGCTGCCAGTATCCATTGACTACACCTCCAGACGACCGTCAAAAATGTCCCGCAGCAGCTGCGAGAGCGCCTCGTCCCCGACCGGGACCGGGTTCGCCTGCGTGCAGCGGTCAGACTGGACGTTGCCGACCATTTCCGGCAGCGCGCGGGAAAACTCCTCCGCGCCGATCCCGCACCCTGCAAAAGAGGCGGGGATATCAAAGCTCCGCCGCAGCGCGCATACGGTGCGGATCAGCTGGCGGCAAAGCTGCGGCTCCGACGGGCCGGAAAAGCCTGTCCGCAGGGCGAGCGCGGCGTACCGCTCGGGCACCCCTTGCCCACGGTATTTTCCAAGCCCGGCGTTGAACAGCATGACGTAGGGCAAGATCACGGCGTTCGCCTTCCCGTGCGGCAGATGGAACATCGCCCCGACGGTGTGGGCGATTCCGTGACAGAGACCGAGCCCGGCGTTCGTAAAGGCAATGCCGGCCATCGTGGAGGCGCTGTGCATCCGTCCACGGGGCGAGCTCGGCGTGGCGTCGGTATACAGCGCCGACAGGTTTTCGAGACAGAGCCGCACGGCTTCCGCGGCATACATGTCCGTAAAGTCGTTGGCCGCCGGGGAGACAAAGGCCTCTATCGCGTGCGTGAGCACGTCCATGCCGGTGTTGGCAATAACGGCGGGCGGCAGTGTCCGGGTGTAGTTCGGGTCGAGCACCGCCACGTCCGGGAGCATACTTTCGTGGCTCAGCGGGATCTTCACGCCGCGCTCCGTGTCATGGATGACCGCGTAGGACGTGACCTCCGAGCCGGTGCCGCTGGTCGTGGGAACGGCAATGAACAGCGGCGAAAACACGTCGCCCTCCTTCTGCCGGAGCTGCCGACAGAAATAGACCATCGCCTTTGCCGCGTCCATGGCCGCGCCGCCGCCGAGCGCAACGACTGCGGCGGGCTTTACGGAGAGCAGCATCCGGACGCCGGCGGCCACGGTATCGACCGACGGCTCCGCTTCAATGTCGGAGAATATCTCGCAGCGGCGTCCGTCGTCCTCCAGCGGCTTCGTAACGGTCTGTACGATGCCGGAGCGGACCATATAAGAGTCCGTGATAACGACGACGGCCCCATCCGGCAGCGTATGCAGAAACACCAGCGCATCCTCGCCGATGCACAGCTTCGTTTTCAGTGAAAAAACATTCATTCGGTACCTCCGCCGTGTATAGGCTTTTGCAGGTCGATCCGGTCTACGATCCCGACGATCACGTGGTCGATGGGGGCAGAGCCGTCCCCGACGCTGATACGGGCGGAGCTGCCGGAAACGACGAGCACCTGCTCCCCGATGCCCGCACCGATGGCGTCCACGGCGACCAGCGGAGCGGATGCGGAGTGGTTTTCATACCGAAGCGGCTCAATAATCATCAGCTTGCAGCCGCTGAGCTGCTCGTTCTTTTTTGTCGCCCAGACATTTCCAATAACGGTTCCGATCAGCATAGAGCGTGTCTCCTTTCGCAAGTGAGATTTGTGTTTTCCGGCACGGCGGCAGGCCGTGCCGGAGAGACGCGGCTCAGTGCTGCTGCGGCAGGATCATTTCCACCTCGTCGTGGGGACGGGGGATAACGTGCACGGAGATGAGTTCGCCGACGCGCTTGGCGGCAGCGGCCCCGGCGTCCGTGGCGGCCTTGACAGCGCCCACATCGCCGCGGATCATCACCGTGACGAGGCCTGCACCGATCTGCTCCTTACCGATGAGCGTTACGTTGGCGGCCTTCACCATAGCGTCGGCGGCCTCGATCGCGCCGACGAGACCGCGGGTCTCTACCATTCCGAGTGCTCTTTCATTCATGTTCGTCTTCTCCTTTTGATCGTATAGTTTTTTCCTGTATATGCTGAAACTCCCGCAGGAGCTGAGCGCGACCGGCGTATTTGATTTCCTCCGCCGTAAGAGTTTTTTCCGGCAGCGAGCGGAGCAGGCGGCGCAGCTCGGTGACGCGGAGGCCCTTCAGCTCCTCCGGCGTTCCGGGCATGTCCGGGGTCTTCCGGGCGGGGGCGGGCCCCGCTGCCGCGGCGGAAGAGCGCGCCGGAACGTCCGTACCGCACCGCTTTGCCGAAAGCAGCGCGGCGACGCTCGCGTCCGGGCGGGCGATCACATGAACGCTCCGCACTTCACCGAGCCGGTCGGCGGCTGCGGCCCCGGCGTCGGTCGCAGCCTTAACAGCGCCGACGTCTCCTCTCACAAACACCGTGACGAGACCCGCGCCGGAGCGAAAGATCTCCGGCAGCAAAGCGGTCTCGGCGGTCTTGAGCATAACGTCGGCCGCCGCGACGGCGGGGATAAGGCCGACTGTCTCGATCATTCCAATGGCATTCATGGCTGACCGTCTCCTTCCTCTGTGCCGAGCGGCGCCGCCGCGACTTCCTTGACGGCGCGGGCAAACGCCTCGCAGGCGGCTTCGCAGGCGGAGCGGCTCCCCGTGAGGAGCCCGCCGCCGAAGTTTGTTTCCGTCGGGGGGCCGCAGAACATGGCAATACGTACCTGCGCGGCTTTCAGCGCCGCATCGAGCCCGTACAGCGCCTCGAGCGGCGGCGCGATGAGATAGGCCAGCGCGTCGCCCTCTGCGACTCCGGCCTGCCGGGAGAGATACGAACCGCTGCGGCTGATGCATTGCGCGTAATAGACAATCGAATCGTCGGCGCAGGCGCTGCGGAAAAAAGCACGGCTGCCGATCATCTCCCGCACGGCGTCCAGCCCGGCGCGCACCTCGGCGGGCGTTGGCCCGGACAGAATCCCGATGAATTCCCCGGCAAGGCGGGTGTTGGCGTTGGCGGAGCCGGCATAGCACGAGCGGGCGTATACGGCACAGACGCTGGCCTTTTTCGTCGCCTCGTCGAGCGCGGTGTAAGCGACATCGTCGCTGTCTGCTGTAAAGATGCCGATGCTGGTGTGTCCCTCCGGGAGAGAGAGCTGCCGTTTGATGTCCTCGCTCAACCGGGGGATGACTCTCACGCTGAGAACATGGCTGCGGATCGGATCGTCGGTCATAGGGCCCTCCTTTTCAGCGCTGCAGCTCTACACCGCTGGCCCCGGCTTCCAAAATCTTGCCGATGAGCTCGGCAATGTAGGCCCCGGCCTCGGCGGCGTTGATGCCGTCCTTATGGATGTTGGAAACAACGGTGCGCCGCGACTCCGCCATGCCGACGGCGGCCTCGTAGGCAATGTAGGCGCTCAGGCTTTCGGCACTGCCGAGACCCGGCCGCTCACCGATCAGCGCACATACGACACGGGGGCGAAGGATCTCCGAAATATGGTCTTCCACGGCCACGCGCCCGAACCGGACAAAAAAGGGCGTTCCGACGCGCAGTCCGGCGCTGCGCAGCCCCTCGGTCAGCACGGGGAGAATGCGTGGGACATTGGCCATAACAGCCAGAGAGCTCAGCCCATCGGCAACGAAGATCTGCACGTCCGGAGCGGCGGTGCAGCGATGGCGCAGCGTTTCCTCCGCCTCCTCGGAGAGCAGACGGCCAAGATCCGGGCGGGTGAGAAATTCATCCTTGCTGCGGCAGCGCGTCTGCACGGAAAAAAGCCCCAGATCGTTCAAAAAGGCGGGCTCCACATCCAGCAGCACCGCGTCGCGGGCCTTTGCATGATCGGCCCGGAGCGTGAGCAGCGTGCGCGTGTTCAGCCGCGGTCCGGCCCGGCCGACGCCGATGCGCGCGGTGGTCGCCTTCATCATCCGCTGCAGAGCCTCGCCGTCCAGTGGTGCTTTGATCAGCGGCGTGTGGCGTGCCTGCGCGCTCGTCAGCTCGGCCGGCGCTTCCCGGGAGAGACCGGCACCGGCCGCCGGGGAAGAGCGGGGGACACCGCGTTCGCGTAAAACCTCTTCCACGGCGTCGGCAATGCGCGCAATCAGTTCGTCTCGTGTCATGGCTCAGCTCCGTTTCCGGCGGGTAAAAATGGTCGGATCACCAGCGTATTTCGTCAGACGCCCGTTTTCGGTGATGCCCATTTTTTCCAGCCATTGGTCAAATTCCCGGATGGGACGCAGCCCCAGAATTTCCCGGATAGCGCCGACGTCGTGATAGGCGTTCGTCTGATAGTTGAGCATGACGTCGTCACTGGTGGGAACGCCGAGAATGTAGTTGATCCCGGCGCAGGAGAGCAGCAGAGAAAGATTTTCAATGTCGTTCTGGTCGGCCTGCATGTGGTTGGTGTAGCAGCAGTCGCAGCCCATCGGCACGCCGGTGAGCTTTCCCATGAAATGGTCCTCCAGTCCGGCGCGGATGACCTGACGGCTGTTGTACAGGTATTCCGGGCCGATGAAGCCAACGACCGTGTTGACCATGAACGGGTGAAAGGCTTTGGCAAAGCCGTAGCAGCGCGCCTCCATCGTGACCTGGTCGGCGCCGTGATGGGCGTTGGAGGAAAGCTCACTGCCCTGCCCGGTCTCAAAATACAAAACATTCGGTCCGCTGGCCGTGCCCTTTTCCGCGAGCAGCGCCTGCGCCTCCCGGACGGTCTCGGCGGAAAAGCCGAACGCCGTGTTCCCCTTCTGGCTCCCGGCGATGGACTGGAAGATCATGTCGGTGGGCGCGCCGTTCCGGACGGCCTCGATCTGGGTGGTTATGTGGCCGAGAACGCAGATCTGCGTCGGGATCTCCCACTCGTTTTTGACCTCGTCAAACCGGCGGAGGACCTCGGAAAGGCTGTGGACAGTGTCGTTCACCGGGTTTAGACCGATCAGCGCGTCGCCGCAGCCGTAGCTCAGTCCCTCGAAGAGCGAGGCGGTGATGCCGTCCACGCTGTCGGTCGAGTGATTCGGCTGCAGCCGGGTGGAAAGCGTGCCGCGCAGACCGATGGTGGTGTTGCACGTTGCGGGGACGCGGATCTTGTTCGCGGCATAGACAAGATCCAGATTGCTCATCAGCTTGCACACCGCGGCGATGACCTCGCTCGTCAGACCGCGGCTGAGAGTGCGGATGTCCGCCTCGCCCGTCGTGTGTGCAAGGATGTACTCCCGCAGCTCGGCGATGCTCCAGCGGCGGATGCGCTCGTACACGGCGGCGTCTACGCCGTCCTGAATGATGCGCGTGACCTCGTCGTCCTCGTAGGAGACGACGGGATTCTCCCGCAGCTCCTCCACGAGCAGCTGGCTGAGTACCTCCTTGGCGGCGATGCGTTCCAGACCGGAGCCGGCCGCAAGGCCGGCCAGTATATCTCCGGATTTTTCCTCGTTGGCCTTGGCCATCACTTCCTTTATGGAGGAAAACGCAAAGGTTGTTCCGAATAACGTGGTTTTCAGTCGCAAAAAGCTCCCTCCTTCAGCCAAATATCAGGGTTTTTATAATAACCGGGACGGTCAGCCCGTCCATGAGCGGTTTTCCGAGATCGAGATAGCCGCCGTTTTCCGGGCGAAGCCCGTCGAGCACAACGCTGGCGCGGCGGCCGCGGAGGCAGCCCCGAACAGCCAGGCCGAGCGCCTTGCCGACATCCCGTGCCAGAACAAGGAACACGGGCGCCCCCTCCGGCAAAGCCGTGTCCAGACAGCAGCAGAGCGCCGAGGCCAGACGGCAGAGCGAGGGGTAGTCCGGGTCCTCCGGCCCCTCCAGCGCGAGAACGAATCGCTGCGTGTCGTGCTGCTGCAAAAACCAGGACACCGCATCGGAGAGCGCGTCCGTTTCGCCGCGCAGACAGGCGGCCTCCTGCTCGGCGGTGAGCCGCAGCACCGGAAGATTTTTCTGCGGCAGCACGGCGGCGTTTACGGAAACGGTACTGCCCGAGAGCGTCGTCGTGTGCGTGCCGGCGCCGATCACCGTTGCGGCAATGGTCTCGCTGGCGGACAGCCGGGGCACGCGGGCGAACAGCGGCGAGCGGCAGAGACTCCGGCCGAGCAGCGCGCCGATATCGCCGTAGCGAAAAAGCTCGCGTCCGTCCGCGTCGGGATCGAGTAGATCGGCAACGCCGCCGGAAAAACAGAGCCGTTCCGCCGGACGCGGCGGGAGAGGCAGCTTCGAGCTATTGGCGGTGCGCAGCTGTTCGAGCAGCGGCTCCGGCGAGAGAAAGCCGATAGCTTGAAACAGAAGCTCAGCCATTTTATCCGTCAGCTGCTCCAGCGCATCGGGCGACGCGCGCTCGCCCACGGTTAGCCCGAGCCGCAGGGCATCGGAAATGCATGCCGCACCGCGGCTGAGCTTTGTTACGGTAAGATCGCCGTCCAGCCGGACGAGACGCCCACCGATATCGTAGCAGCCGACGCTGACGGTCTGCCCAGAAGCAAAAAAGGCGATGTTCGTTGTGCCGCCGCCGATGTCCAGATTGACGACGGAGAGATCCTGCTCCCGGCTGTACTGCCAAGCGCCGCTGCCCTTTCCGGCGATGATGGATTCCAGATCCGGACCGGCGGTGTTAACCACAAAATCCCCAGCAAATTCGGAGAGCGTGCGCAGCACCAGCTCGGCGTTTTCCTTCCGGGCGGATTCGCCGGTGATGATCGCGGCGCCGGTCTGCGTGTCGGCCGGGGAATACCCCGCCAGCGCAAACTCGCCGGCCACCAGCTCACGGATTCGCTCGCCGTCCAGAAGCACGTCGTCCACCAGTGGGGTGGAGCGGGGCGGGCTACGGTAGAGAACGGTTTTGTCCGTGATTGAAGCATGCGGCACGGAGAAAAATCCGGCGGTATTTTCCACAGCCAGACGGCTGAAAGCAACCTGTGTGGTGGAGGTCCCTATATCGATTCCTACACTGAGAATGCTGGGCATGGCGGTCTCCTTCCGGAAAAAGGCGCGCAGAGCCAGAGCGGTCTTTCGATCGCTCTGGCTCTGCTGCCGAAAACGCACCCTGTTGTGCGCTTTTTATTCTGTTTCGTGCGCCGGGGTCAGCATACTGAATACGGCGCAGGTACCGGCCGGGCCGGTGCGGAACTGCAGCGTTCCGTGGAGCTTTTCCTCTACGGTGGACGAACAGATGACAATGCCGTTCCCGTCGCTTGCTGTATGGGGGTCATAGCCTGCGCCGTCGTCCTCGACCATGATGAAGGAATACCGGAGCCCGGCCATGCAGGATACGGAGATGTGTCCGCGGCGTCCGCCGAGGAAGGCGTGCCGGATGGCGTTGGTAACAAGCTCGCTGGTCACGATGGCGACAGCCGGCATCTGCTCGGGGGACAGCGGAATATCATCGCCGCAAAGGGTGATGGAAATGTGCTGACTCTCGGAGAGCAGCTGCCGGGCATTGTCGGCCAGCGCGTGCAGAAGCGAGAGACAGGAGACAGACTCTCCGGCGCGGCCGCGGGAAAGGATATCGTGTACCGAGACAATCGAAAGCAGCTTGGAAAGGGCCGCCTCAAGCACGGCGCGGGATTCTGCCTGCTCGCACTGGCGGAGCTCCAGACGAAGAAGCCCGGCGGCCAGATTGAGATCGTTTTTTACCCAGTGGTGGACGGCGCGCTCGTACGCATCGACCCCGGACGGCGCGGCACAGCCGGAGGAGGCTTCCCTTTGCTGTGCGAGCGCCCGGTATTTTTTCTGCATGGAGAGCTCGCCGCTGATATCCTTTTCCCGGATCAGAACGCCGATGATCTGCCCGCCGCTGCCGCGGATGGGGACAGCGTCCTGCCGGACGGTCCGGTTTTCCTGCGTGGTGGCCTTGATGTCCCGCATGACGGTGCCGAAGCGCAGCGTATGGAAAACGGCCGGCTCCTTGTCCACCGAAACGAGCTGACCGGTGATATCCTGCCGGTACAGGCTGCTCCGACCGGAGGGTTCCGCCTGCGCGATGACGATGGCGCCGCCGGGAATTGGGCAGTCGATAAAAACATCGCAGCCCGTCAGCGCGGCGACGGTGTCCAGTTCCTGCAAAAGCGGCGTCAACAATGGAAGATCCTCCGCCGCGAGGCCGGCGCGGCCGGCATAGTCGGATAGAAGATACATGAGCGTTTACTCCCGGAGCAGCTCCTGCGCATATGCCGCCGGGTCGACGCCGCGCTGCGCGGCGGCGCGGCAGAGCATGCGGTAAGCCTCGTCCTCGCTGACGCCGTGCCGGCCAGCCAGCACTGCCTTGGCCCGCTGCATAAGCCTGCGGGCGCTCTCCTCGCGCGCCACAACGGCGGCGGCAATGTCGGACAGCGAGCGGCGCTTGTCCATAGCGGAACGGCGCAGAAGGGCATAGGCGTCGGCGGTACTGATATTCTCTCTGCGCGCAAGAATGCCCTTGGCGCGCTCGACCGTTTTCCAGGAGGCCAGCTGCTGCTTTGACTGATCGACGGCCATACGGCTTTCCCGGAGTCGGCGGCTCTGCTGCCAGGCGACCTCCAACGCCGGGAAAAGCTCCTGCTGGCGGATTGGCTTTACGAGATATCCCGCCACACCGATGGCGGCGGCGCGCGATACGGTCTCCCGGTCGCTGTAGGCCGTGAGGAGCAGAATGCATTCGGCGAGAGCTTCGTTAAAAATCGTTTCGGCGGCTGTGAGACCGTCGAAAACCGGCATTCGGATGTCGAGAAGCGCAATGTCCGGGCGGCGACGGCGGCAAAGCTCCACAGCGTCAAAGCCGTCCGCTCCCTGTCCGGCGACTACAAAACCAAGATCGGACAGCATGGCGCTCAGATCCATACGGACAATGGGTTCGTCGTCGGCCAAAACAATGGAACGCATGAAAGGCCTCCTAAAAAGAACGCAGTCTATATTACAGTTTAAATAATACACTTTTTATCGATGAAAGTCAACTACATTCAAAACCAAAGTTTGACTTTGGTCTAAACTATATGGTATATTCTTAAATAAGCATAAACATTTTGGCAAATGGCATTTTTGTGTAATAAAAAGGAAAATACCAGTATTTTCTTTCGGCTGGTATTGCAAACAGGCCGGAATTGTCATATCATTCAGAAATAAACCAAGGTTTTCCAGTAGTAGCCAACGATACGCACATCCGCCGCAGGAAGCCAAAGAAGAAAGGGAGTATTGCCATGTCCATTACACCGTCGGCCAGACAGATCAAATCGGAGGAAAACCGCAAAACGCTTTTGAAGAGCGCTCTGGACCTGTTCAGCCGCTATGGATACAACGCTGTCACGGTGGACGACATCGTGAAAAATGTAAACATGTCCAAGGGCTCTTTCTACAACCTGTTCCGGAGCAAGGGCGATCTGATTATCTACCGGAGCGAGGTTTTGGGCGAGGATACGCTCGAGGCGTATGAAAAGCTCCGGGAAACGCCCGGCTATGAAAAGAAGAATGCCGTGGACAAGATCCGCGATCTCATCGAGCTGACGATCGCCATCTCCACGGCGAGCAGCAACCAGCCGTTTCTCAGCCAGATGTTCATCAGTGTAATGAACGATCCGCCGGAGGATGCGCGCAACTATTTCGAGCAGCACCAGACGGACGAGATCGTCCGTGAGATCATTCTGTCCGGTCAGGCAAATGGCGAGCTGCGCGCGGATGTTGACTGCGACGAGATCCTGCGTGCGATCCACGTATTCCGGCGCTCTCTGCTGCTGGAGTGGTGCTATAAAAAAGGCAAGTACGATATCATCGAGCGGAACAGAGCGCCCATTGATATCTTCTGCCGCGGTATCGCCGGAGACGGGAAAAAAGCGGGCGATGGGCAGTGAACTTGTTCGCGTCATGGAGCCGGGACGGGTGTATGTGGAATACGGCCCGGTAGCCATGATGATCGCGGCCTACGGGAAGGATGCGCCGATGACGGAGCTGTGCACCGAAGCGGTCACGGTCGTGAGGCGTGCGTTGGAGGAAGTAACGGCCCAACTGCCGGAGCTGCGGAAGCCCCCGGTGGAGGTCCGTGCCGAACGGCTTTCCGGCATACCGGCGAATATGCTCCGCGCGGTCCTCGCCGTGGACGAGCCCACGCTGACGCCGATGGCGGCGGTGGCGGGGGCGACGGCAGACGCCGTGGCGGATTTCCTTCAGGAAAACGGAGCGGAGATCGCTATCTCGAACAACGGGGGCGATGTGGCGCTGCGGCTGAGCCCCGGGCGGACGGTCCGCCTCAGGACAGTAAGAAACCTTACGACCGGGGAGACGTCGGAGCCGGTCCTGCTTCGCGCCGAGCAGGGCATCGGCGGCATATGCACCAGCGGTCTGGGCGGGCGCAGCTTTACCAGAGGCGTTGCAGACAGCCTGACGGTGTTCGCCGGCCGTGCGGCGCTGGCCGACGCACTGGCAACGCATCTGGCAAATTGCAGCTATATCGACTCGCCCCGCGTTGCGGCTACGCTGGCCGGGAATCTCGACCCGCAGTCGGACATTGCGGCGCTGCGCGTTGTCACGGCAGTCGATACGCTCCTGCCGGAGGAGCTGCTGCAAAGCCGGGAGCAGGTGCTGCGGGAGGCCGGGCGTCAGCGCGCGGCGGGAAACCGCTTTCGGGCAGAGGCAAACATACAGGGCTTTTGCTTTTCCTTCCCTTGAATGAATATGGTATCCATGGGTCCGGTCCCGCTGATAAAAAGCTGTCAGCGGGACCGGGATTTTTCTTGGAGCAGGACTGTGCCTTCCACCCACCCTATCACGGGTGCCTTCATTAACTGGCTGCATACCGTCTACGGCAGAGTGCGGTATAGAGAAACGTACTCCTAACCGGCCCCCGCCGCTGCCATAGAACAGGTATACGGGAGATTTCCCGGCAGAGTTGAACGTCGAGTTTGAAAAGCACGTCTGTCTGTTCCGTGCCGACGAGGTAATAGAAGCGCGGACGGCGGCGCAGCTGCAGCAGAAAGACGTTGTATTATAATTCAAGCCCACCAGCTGAGCTGGTAAGCTTGACTATATTTCAGCAGAGAAGCAGATCATACAATTATACGATGAAACGTTTTGTGTATCATCGTAATGCCAATCGCTTTAGCAAAGTTATTTTGCCTTATCTTTAGCTGCTTACGCCTTCTGGCAATTCTCTTTCCCGTTTCAACATTATTACACTCCATACTTGCATCACCCTGGCAAGCATATCAATAAACAAATAACATGTTGACAAAATGCAGCGATATTATTATGCCACACGTTGAATTAGCAAATCTAATTTTTATTTATATACGAGAACGAGCAGCTGGAAAATAAGCTGGGCAACCTTGTTGAAATTCACGAGGACGCCGAACACATCCAGATCGGTGCCTTCACCCTGACGGCAGAGGATGCAAAGGCATATCTTTACAGCTTCTCAACCAAGAGAAGGGTATATAATTGGAAGGATCTGAACGTGGCGGTCTGGATCTAAACGGGAAGGGAGAAGGCTTGTTGACCTTCTCCCCTCTTTGTCTGCATAGTCATGCCTCTGCTTCTAACCATTCTAACCACCACCGCCAGCGATGGTGATTAGAATGATCAGAGCATGAGCAGAACATAGCTGAAAAAGGTAAGAATAGGATTCCCTACGCGTTTGGGGTGAAAAAGCCGGGTTTATCGGGCCAATTTTGTGCGCGTTGCTAAGCGCGGGACAGGCTGCGATTCGCGATCAGCACTAAGCAGAGTTTCAGCGCTGCATAAAGCAAAGATAAACCAACAAACGGCCACATCACCCAAGCGGTGATGTGGCCGTTATTTTTTGCTCCGGAAGAGGCAAAAAGGCTGGTTATCCTGTTGAAGCGACCCCAAAAAGTTAGACAAATAAATTAAACGTGAATTGTTCAAGCTGCCGAAAGGGCTTGCTGGCTTTATAATTATTTCGCGTCGAGGTCGGCGGCGGCAACGAGATTCGAGCCGGTGTCCGCGATGTTCTCGCAGAGAATATCGCCGATGCGTACCGGCGCTTTGACCTCCAGCGCACGGACGGCGTCCATCACGGCAAAGACCTTGCCCTTCGGCACGTCCGGCACGGTCTTCACCGCGACGACCGGGCGCACGCCGCCAAGAGCGCGCACGGTGCTCGTCACGGTGCGCACGGGCGCCGTGGCCTCGCTCTTCGCGTACTCCGCCCCGCGCGGGCAGGTGTTGCCCGTGACGGAAACGACCTGTCCGTTTTCCATTTCCACGTGGATGGCGCAGCCCATCGGGCAGCGGATGCATGTCAGGTCCATGATTTACTCCTCCTCCACACAGAATACGACTTCCTGCGCGCTCTCGCCGAGAGCTTCGCGCGTGAGCGTGAACGACTCCATCTCGCCGGGCGCCATGATCTGCTTTTTGCGGTGGGAAATGCGCTCGCCGTCCACATAGCAGGAGAGATACTTGCCGTAATACGGATTCGCCACGCGGAAACGGACGACGACGCTCTCGCCCATAGCGGCGGGGCGGACGGTCTGCGGCACGGTGTAGCGCACGCCGTCGCGCCCGGTGAGCTTCACCACGCGCGCACTCTTCGGCGTGCCGCCGCGGACGAACTTCGCCGCGGCTCTCCCGGCGCGCGCGGCCTCTTCGGACACATAGTCCACGAGATCGTGAACGTGCAACACGTTGCCGCAGGCGAAAATGCCGGGCACGTTCGTTTCCAGCGATTCATTCACCGCCGGGCCGCCGGTCACGCGGTCGAGCGTCACCTCCGCGCCCTCGGAAAGCTCGTTCTCCGGCAGAAGGCCGACGGAGAGCAGAAGTGTGTCGCACGGGATATACTTCTCCGAACCCGGCACCGGCTTGCGGTCAGGGCCGACCTCGGCGAGCGTGACGCCCTCGAGCCGCTCCCTGCCGTGGATATCCACAACGGTGTGGCTCAGAAGGAGCGGGATATCGTAGTCGTGCAGGCACTGCACGATGTTGCGCTTGAGTCCGCCGGAGTACGGCAGAAGCTCGGCCACGCACTTGACGTGCGCGCCCTCAAGCGTCATGCGGCGCGCCATGATGAGACCGATGTCGCCGCTGCCGAGGATGACGACCTCGCGTCCGGGCATGAAGCCCTCAAGATTCACGAGCCGCTGCGCCGTACCGGCGGAATAGATGCCCGCCGGGCGGTAGCCGGGGATGTTCAGCGCTCCGCGGGGCCGCTCGCGGCAGCCCATCGCAAGAATGACGGCGCGGCCGCGAAGCTGCTCCACGCCGCGTTCGCGGCTCGTAACGGTGAGCACGCGCTCGTTCGTGAGCGAGAGCACCATCGTCGAAAGACGGATGGCAACGCCCAGCTCCTCGGCGCGGCGCAGAAACCGCGCGGCGTACTCGGGGCCGGTCAGCTCCTCGCAGAACGTGTGCAGACCGAAGCCGTTGTGGATGCACTGGTTCAAAATGCCGCCGGGGACGCTGTCGCGCTCGATGACGAGCACATCGTCCACGCCCGCTTCCTTCGCGGCGATGGCGGCGGCAAGACCGGCAGGGCCGGCGCCGATGATAATGATATCGTAGGTATTCATGCGTTTTCGCCGTCCTTTCTCGTTTTGCCGACGATCGGGAACGATGCGCCGCCGCTCTTCGTGAGCTGCTCCTGCGGCACGCCGAGCTCACGCGAGAGGATCTCCAGCACGCGCGGCGAGCAGAAGCCCGCCTGACAGCGGCCCATACCGGCGCGGGTACGGCGCTTCACCCCGTCAAGACTGCGCGCGCCGGGAACGCGGTGGATGGCGTCTACGATCTCGCCCTCGGTCACCTGCTCGCAGCGGCAGACGATATTGCCGTAGAGCGGGTGCTCCGCGACGAACGCGGCGCGCTCCTCCACGGTCATCTCGTTCGGGCGGAAGACCTCCGGACGGGTGGAATCGTATTTCTTGTTTGCCGGGGCGGAAACGAGATATGCCGCGCTCTCGGCGAGAAACGCGCCGATGGCGGGCGCGGCGGAGAGACCGGGCGACTCAATGCCGACGGCGTTCAAAAAGCCCGGCGCGCCCTCGGCTTCGCCGATAATGAAATCGTGCTCGTCCTTCTCCACATGCGCGCGAAGGCCGGCGAAGCTCGTGATCGTGCGGTTGCCGGGAAGCGAGGGGACGCTCTTTCTCGCCCGCTGCATGACGCTCTCGAGACCCGCGGCGGTCGTGTTCGTCGCTTCGGGATCTTCCACATCCACGGCGGTCGGGCCCATGAGGAGATTGCCGTGGACGGTCGGCGTCACGAGAACGCCCTTGCCCATTTTGGTGGGCAGCTGGAACACGGTGCGCGAGAGCATGCCGCCGACCTTTTTGTCGAGCAGCATATATTCGCCCTTGCGCGGCGTGATCGTGATCTTTTTATCGGACACCATGTTGTTGAGCTCGGCGCTGTGCACTCCCGCGGCGTTGATGACGACCGGGGCCTCAAAGCTTCCCTTCGCGGTCTCAAGCTTCCAGAACCCGCCCTCGCGGGCAATGCTCTCCACGCGGGTATCGAAGAAGAACTCCACGCCGTTGCGCACGGCGTTTTCCGCCATGGCGCAGGTGAGCTCAAAGGGGCAGACGATGCCGCTCGTGGGCGCATAGAGCGCGGCGACGGCCTCAGAGGAGACGTTCGGCTCAAGCTCGCGCAGCTCCTCGTGCTCCACGATGCGAAGACCATGCACGCCGTTTTTCACGCTGCGGAGCAAAAGCTCCTCGAGCCCCGGGCGGTCGGCCTCGTTAAAGCACAGCACGAGCGCCCCGCAGCGGCGGAACGGAATTTGCAGCCGCTCGCAGAGCTTCGGCATCGCGTGGCTTCCCTCCACGTTGAACCGTGCCATGAGCGAGCCGGGGCGGGCGTCAAAGCCCGCGTGGACGATGGCGGAGTTTGCTTTGGACGTGCCGGTGCATACATCCTCGCCCGCCTCGATCACGGCGGCGCGCAGCGAGTATTTGCCCAGCTCCATCGCCGTGGCGCAGCCGACAACGCCGGCGCCCACGACAAGGACATCGTATTGCATAGCCTTTCCCTCTCTTTATCGCCCGGCGCACGGCTCGTGCGGGGCGGTTTTTTTATTGGTTATCCAGCGGCGGGCCGAGCCGCGCGAGCACGGCCGTAAAATATTCCGGCAGCGGCGACGTGAGCTCCATGTGCTCTCCGGTGCGCGGGTGGATAAATTTGAGCGTCCGCGCGTGGAGACACTGCCCTTCCAGACCCTTTTCCGGCTTTCCCGCGCCGTAGACCATGTCGCCGAGCAGCGGGTGGCCGATGTGCGCCATGTGGACGCGGATCTGGTGCGTGCGCCCAGTCTCGAGCTTGCAGCGGATGTGCGTAAAGCCGGCGTACCGCTCGATGACCTCCCAGTGCGTCACGGCGTGGCGGGAGTTTTTCTCCGTAACGGCCATGCGCTTTCGATCGACCGGGTGGCGGCCGATGGGGGCGTTCACCGTGCCGGAATCGGCGCGGAAGCCGCCGTGGACCACGGCCTCGTACACGCGCGAAAGGCTCCGGTCAGCGAGCTGCGCCGAAAGCGACTGATGGGCGAAATCGTTTTTTGCCACGATCAGAAGGCCGCTCGTGTCGCGATCGATGCGGTGGACGATGCCGGGGCGCATCTCTCCGCCGATGCCGGAGAGCGAATCGCCGCAATGGTGCAGCAGGGCGTTGACGAGCGTCCCGTCCGGGTGGCCGGGCGCGGGATGCACAACGAGACCGCGCGGTTTGTTCACCACGATGAGATCCGCGTCCTCGTAAACAATGTCGAGCGGGATATCCTGCGCCGCGGCGCTCGCCGGGGCGGGCGTATCATCCTCGGCGACGAGAAACACGTCCCCCGCGCGGGTGAGCTCGCTTTTCTTGACGGATTTTCCCTCTCTTGTCACCTGCCCGGCGGAGATGAGCCGCGCGGCGGCGGAGCGGGTGTAGCCCGAACGCGCAAGGAGAGCGTCGATCCTCTCGCCGCTCTCCTGCGCCTGTACGGTTGTGATTTTCATTTGAACTCCGCGAGAATGGAGTCGAGATCAAACTCTTCCGCCGAAGCAGCCTTCGGCGCTTCCTTCACAGGAGCGGGGGCAGCCTTCGGCGTCTCTCTTACGGGAGCGGGAACTGCCGCCGTCGGGGCGGCCTTGGGCGCAGCGGGTCTCGCGGCGGCCGGACGCGCCACGGTGCGCACCGTGGCTTCGTTCTGCGCGGCAAGATCGTATCGCGTTACCGGCGCGGCGGGAGCCGCCGCGCG
>ERZ1673738.446-NODE-446-length-75284-cov-8.554175_pt1 | contig 75284 bp, 63 predicted proteins | sample MGYA00580198_ERZ1673738 | MGnify/ENA primary metagenome ERZ1673738 (study PRJEB41218, sample SAMN15661784) | gut metagenome | host: Homo sapiens | place: Canada: London | collected 2015-08-20/2019-03-30 | study: EMG produced TPA metagenomics assembly of... | reverse complement strand
AATTGCTGCATTTCAAATCGTGTTATCAACTCTGCATCCTCAGGATTTGGAATATGCCTACTTTCATGAAGCCCTTGTAGAAATTGATCCATATCAGCCTTTGCAGGAATTTTTCCATCCTTAAGCAGGTAATTGAAAAACTCTTTTTCGGAATCACTTTGAGGAAAAGACATTCTTGCCAATGTTTTTTCCAGTCTTCTGTCCTGCTCTTTAGATGGCATCTCTCCCGGATACGGCGTTCTGCCTGTATACATACCAAATTGTGGACGTCTGGCATCCTCACCGCAGGTGTTTCTGAATATCTTAACAAACCTATTATCGGGATCTCCAATCATTTTTCTAAGACGGCTAACCTGATCTGAAACTAAAGCATTCATAGGATACATAACTATCGTACGAATACCTCTCTTCGCCCAAGATTCTTTTGAATTTCTTGCTTCGCTCGCTATTTTAGCAAGAAGAGGCCACATAAAGCATTCTGTTTTACCAGAACCAGTACCTGTTGATACAAATAAATTCTCGCCTTTTGTTGCAGCTTCAAGTGCAGATATTTGATGTGCAAACGGTGATGGAAAAACTCCAATACCAGCTTCAGCTAACTGTAAAAAATATTTTTTCATCCATGGTTCTAAGCACGCTGTTGCAAGTCCATTGGGTACAGTTACATATGCTGGAGAGGACTCGATAAAAGGCTTTTGATAAAGTAAGCCTTCATCATCAATATGATTGCTTAAGGCAGACAGCAGAATAGGAGACTTCCCGAAATACTGTGATTTAATATAGTTCTCTAATTCTATTCGCAACTGCTTGTGAACATAATTTGCGCCTTGTGGCATCAGCTTTTACCTCCCTTAAATTCATATCCAGCATCAGATAGAATACTTTTTATTACTATAAAGACTTCTCTAGAAAGCTTTCTATTAAAGTCGCTCGGAAGTGTTGTACATGTTTTAGGCCAACTATATAATTTTAAAAAGTTTAGTTCTCGTGGCGGAAGCAGATAATTCATACTTAAATAAACCAACTCTCCATCCTCTTCATACTCTATTGGAGGTAAGGTACCATACGTTAAAAGACAAGCAGATGCAAGCGTTCTGTAGTTATAATTCTCTACCTGCCATTGCGGAAGAGGACTGACTTCCAGTTTAGTACTTGTATAGCGGTAAAGATAGTATAGCTGCGAGCCTGTCCCTTCTACTCGCAAAATAGAAATCGTACCATTTCTATCCGGTTTATCTACCCAATACCCTCGAGTAAATGGTGGCTTTAAACGAAGATACTTAATATTATGTTCTAACGACAAATCTGTTTCCCAAGACGCAGCTGCTACTGTCGAACTCCATAAATCAAGTAGCTTTTCTTGCTCTAGACCAAACATTGATTTTGCCCCGTATGAAATTATCTCTTCTCTCTGTTTTGCATAAAAGCCAATACCAGACACACAGGAAATAGCATCTAAAGCAATACCTCTTCGGAATAAGATGTTACCGAATGCTTCCTCATGCTTCATGGCTAAAGCTATTTGATAAGGACGTTGATAAACAACACCTGTTTTTAAAAAGAGTCCTACAATTTCTTCCTCCAGCTCTTCAGGAATATATGGTAAATATGTCAAGAGCTCTGGATACATTGATTTATAACTATCAAGTATACTACGCACCTTACTTTTCAGGTGCACAATCGAAACAGTTTCTTCGTCAGATTCGTCCCAAAGCGAAGCATAGGCCATCATTCCACATATACTATAAACTAACCGGGCTTTCCAATCATCCTCAGATTCCTCTGTTCCTTTTCTTATATTATACCTACTTGCTACCTTTAAAAGCAGTTTATTATACTTATTCATTAGAATTCTCCAAGAACATATTGCAAATCACGTTTAAGAGATGAAGAAATCGTTATACCTTTATGCGAATCAGCAAGAACCTCTTTGAGTTCGTTAATTGCCAAGGATGCATAAGCAATTGGCAATACCCCAAACAAGAACTCTTCATCTTCAGTCAATTCAGGATAAATGTCATGCATCGTTGCTATAATACAGTTAATTCTATTTTTAATTAAATTGCTCAACTTCAAATTTGAAAGAGCCTTCAGTTCTTTACGTGCAACTTTTGACGGAGTATATGCCTCAAAGTCCTCAGCAAAATATCCTCCATCATATTCACCAGTAGCTTTTTCATCTACAAAGAATTCAGTGAACAACGGTAACATAAATCCATACAGGCTCTTTGGTTCGACTTGAATATCTTCCGGATACGGGTGAGTAGCAATATAGAAAATATCTTTTTGAGAAAAGATTTCAGGAATTCTGTTCATCCATTCACTTGTGAATAAATTGTTGATGATAACAATATTCTCACCATCAGTACCTATTTCTTTTATTATATTACCACTATAGCTTCCAGCGCAGCATAGCGTTCCATACTTATTACCTGCAACAACTGCACCAAACACTTTCGCAATATCAATTGCATTGGGGCCGACAAGCATAATTGGCTGTTTTTCAATATATGCAGCACAAAGAAAAGCAGCTAAACCACTTCTATGCTTTTCTGCTACACCAGCCTCGCCTAATTCAAATATAGCAGTATTAATTACGTCCGACCAGGAGTGATGTACTTCTGGAGAAACCAGGTTCTCCAACAACGAAGAAAATTGGTAAGTACTTATGCTTTGAGATGCCAAAGTTGCATCTGCAGTAACAGTTTCTGAAGCTGCAACATTTATAGCCGGTCCACTTACAAATGCCATATTAGCGATAAAATCTGCCGCATTTTGACGCGCTTTTTCAATTCTTTCAGCAACGGCTGCTTCAACATCATCAGCTAATTTTTTCTTTTCTGAAATAATGCTGTCAAGCTGTTCTTCCTCCAATTTAGTTCTAAGATAAGCATCTTCCGCTTCTGATAAATCGTTTGCTGTAGATTCTAACTTTTCTTGAAGCAACACAAGTTTCTTCTGTCCCTCAGCCAGTAGTTGTTTATTTTCAGTTTCCCAATCTGTTCGAAGAAGTTCCTTGGTTTTTTCCTGAAGTTCAGTATTTGCGTAAATAGCAGAAAGAAGAATCTTATCCTCCAGACACTCGCTATCAACATATTGCCATATAACTTTCAGTAAAGTATTTAACAGCTCTTTAGCCTCAGGCTTAGAACAACGACAGGCAGTCTCAATCTTACACGTTATATCAGCAACAGGGATTTCAGCGATAAAATCCTTAAAAACTTCATAGTCATTTACAATTAGTCCTTTGCTTCTGTATGTATTCCAAGAAATTGAATCTACGACAATACTTTTAGCAATATCAAGCCTACTTTTCAATCGATAAAGCTTACTTGGAATACCAACAAATGCCTTTTTATAAAAGCATACTCCATTTTCCAGACGTATAATGTCATCACTGCTGAATTCATAAACCGGTACTTCTAAGCAGTCTTCAGGTAAAACTGCTATTCCATCTTTAGTATTACACAAAATTCCTACATACTGTCTATTTGACATACGAGCAGCAAACATAACCTTAGAACTATGGGGCTTGCATTCTATTCCTCTTTTTAATATATCAATTAGTTCATCAAGTCTTGATGCTTCGTAAATTTTAATAACTTCAATAGGAATAAGATATTTGTTGAATTCTGACCGTACATAATCCTTTGATGGATAAACTTCACTACGTTTTGCAGACCAATCCCAAATACCATAAGCTCCATCATCAAAATAAATATTTTTACCGAAAATTTTAGTTCTATTAGCAAAAAAAGGTTCTAAATTTTTATTTTGGTAAAAAATAGAATACTGTCCATCATAGTTTAAATCAGCACAACGAATAAGGATTTTCTGCCCTTCAAAATTTGTTTTGACTACACATAGAGAAGTAAAGTTCTCACTACCAATAACCGGGAGAAGTTCCTCATCTGTATCGTCATACTGCGATAAATCACTATAGTCATCAATTGTATTAATGCTTTGATATTCCGCAATTTGTTTCTGCGCCTTTGCCAATGATGATTCCAGCTTAGCTTTTTCCTCTTCAAAACTTTTTATTATTTGCTGGTATTTCAAATTCACTTCACCAATGATCTGCTTATGATTATCTTCAAGCTGTTTAATTTCTTGTTGTTTATCTGCTTCTAAATTTTTTATACACTCAGCCAACTCTGTTTTTTTATTTTGCTCATACTGCTGCTGTTCAGCATCAAACTGATTAAGAACCTTTTGCTTTTCATCTAAAAGTTTTTTACGCTTTTCTTCTTCATCACTTCTAATGCGTTCACATTTTAGGCTCATCATGCATTTATAAATTTCAGAAAGTAAGTCAACATCTAAAGTCTTCCCTGCAAGTTTAAAATATAAAGGAAGACTATTTTCAAAAACAGAATCAAGCAAAGTCATTGTAAGAGCAAGCTCATGAGTCTTCCCTTCTTTCTCCAGCTTATCAATATTCTCTTGCATTCCCTTTAGCCAATTATCAACCCTTAAATTAATAAACATTGCAATAAAAGGATTACTAACATGGGCTTTAGCAATTGATAAAGCTCGTTGTTCTTCCAAAGTTTTTACCCTGAAACCTGGTTGTATTTTTGAAAACTCTCTTTCATTGCTGATGAAAAGCCCCTTGAATTCCCTACCAGTTATAATTTCACAAAGGATTGCTTTTTCTTCCTTTGTAAGAAGATCAATAAAATTATTCATACTACTTCTCCTAATCATTTACTTTTGATAGTGCGATAAATCTCTTGTAATCTGCGGTAAGATTGCTCATTAATAACACCATTTTTTATACAAAGACGTATCCATTGACATACCTGCGGATAGCGCTGCAGGCCTACAAAAATATTCTTCAAAGAATGTGGTGCTTTAATTGTCTTACCGGAAGCATTATTGATTTTTTGCAGAATTTCACATTCGTCATCAACTACGATAGCTGCTTGTTTTTTTATATCAAGCTGCCAAACGATATCTAAGCCAATGATAACCCTAACACATAAGCCAAAGGCTAGTCCGTATAAATCAATAATTTTATCTGCTTTTATTGTTTGCTTATCTATAATATGATTATTGATTAAAACTACTATTTCTCCATCAAACACTGATTTAAAGCGAAGTGTTTTATTGCGAGGTAGAGTATTTATTTCACCAGAACCAATTGTAACTCCATCAAGATCCGTTACAAAAACTTCCGGTACAAAACCATCCTTATCCAAATCTTCTTTCCAAAAATAGGTATATTTTAGAACTTTACTACGACCAACCGATATTAACTGCTGTCTATCAGAGCAATCAACCTCATATATTATAGGTGTTTTATCCTGTTCATTATTGTAATTGAATTGACGAACCTTCGCTGCTGGAAAAGCCTTTAACGCTGCTATATTACCCGTAACAAGTATATACATACTGTTTTGGTTATGCTTTACTAAATAATTACCCTCGACATATAACGGCCAAACCAGTTGTAAAGAAATAGGATAATCCGTCAGTCTACAATGAAATTCAAGAAAGAATTTAGCTGTATTTTCATTAAAATCAGCTGCTGAAATTACGTAAAGAGTCCAGGTTTGACAACCAATTTGTTTCTGCATGATTTTTTCAATCAACATATCTTTACATGATCTTACGATTCTTGAGCCACGCTTTAACAAATAATACTCTTTTTTTATCTCAACATCTGCATCATACAAGACTTTCTTACCAGAATCTTTCTCAAACAATGTTCCTTCAGGATCAATACCTTTAATCTCCGCTGGCCAAAAATCATGTAATTTATCATTTCCATTCCGAAAGCTAATTATATACTTTTCAAATGGAAATTCACCAATAGGAAGATAAGTAATACTATTGTAATTCAACCGTTCTTTAGAGAAAACATAGCTGATGTCACTTACATCTTTTGGCTTAATTTCTATGCGAAAGTCTTTGCTTAGAGAAATTATAGGTGCTCTAATCAAACCTATTTCGAACCTAAAGGAAGATGCAGATATAGCTGTAATACGTATCGGCAACTCGTAATACTGATAATCATAAGGAATTGAATACCCCGCACCAAATGTACGCTCAGGGCAATCCTTACTTTTTTCATATGCGCTATGTTTAAAATAACGTTTTCGTATATCACCATCAGTAAGTATTACATACTGTCCACAAAGTTCGCACATGAAGAGACCACTATAAGCAGATACAGTTCCTCCAGGATGTAATTTTGCAGCCTCTTCAGCTGTAATAGCTTGCCAGGAGTTACCATGCCACATGCACACATGTGTTAGCGAAGCCATATGCATACCTCCTTATTTGTTAGTCTTATTATCAATACTTCAACAACGTTCAAAAGCTTAGCTAAGTATATTATACTATAAAAATTCTGTTTAGTGATAATAATAAAAACACCGTTATATTACCCTATAATGTCAACCGTAAAGCCAATTATGTCAGTTATATAGTCAAACGCTAGTATTCCAGCAAATCCTTCACAGCACAGCAAAAAATCTTCACCAGCATATTGCAACTGTTAATAGCATAACCAAGCCTATCCTGTGCTTTACTTACATATGGCGCTGAGTATACGCATATCTTCATCAGCAATCCGTCCTCTTATCATATCTTATAAATTAAGTATATTATCATAGCTATATGCAAACAAGCTATTTAAAAAAGCTGATACTCCACAAATCTTACCTGTACGGGTATCAGCTTTTTGTGTTGTTGGCGCAGATTTATAAGTCTGCTTCTCGTGCAGCCTTACTTTTTAACTACATCAGGAAGTTCTTCTAAAACCTTAACATCTTTACCATCTGCATATTTGATACCGACAACATGAACCTCCATTTTCTTGTCATTCATATTCGCAATCAACGCCGTATCTTTATCTATAAACCGATTGAGTTTGTCCTTATTGCTTAAGGAAAGCTTGCTATGGGCAGCGAAAACATCTTAATTATATCTTAAACGCGTTTCCCTGAAAAGCTTCCCGTTGTTATCAACAATGTCAATAAGAACTTAGGCTTCATTGATGTTTTTATCAGTGTTATTCTGAAGCTCAATCCCATAGCTCAGCCAATAAGAAGCAAAGAAAGGATTGCCGTCACTGTTTAATTTTACATTAGCAGCAGTTACAGGGACAGCCTTCTTTAGCTCTGCCACAATACTCTTATTGAGTTCAACCAATTTTTTCTTTTCTGCCTTGTCGACTTCCACCAAAAACTCGACTAAATTAGTAATCTCCTTAAGTTTCCAAGTTCCGTCATTCAATTTAGTCATTTTTACCTTAAGGTCAAAATTTTTATCAATTTTTTTGGTTATAGAGCGTCAAAGCTACTATCGCCTCGTTGTTGTCCTTGCTAACAACTGTAATGTCCTTCAGCTTCGAATTGTCAATGCCGGATTCGTTTTTCATACCTTTGGCAAAATCATCGGCCTTATTATTGCTCTGTGCTTTATTTTCCTTTTCACCCTTAACATATTCGATAGTTTCATTTTTCAAAGCAGCAACAACAGGCGGTTTCAGCATCTGCAAGAAGCCTACCGCCATTGGATTCGACAAGGTTCCCTCGCCCTGAATCTTATCTACAGCCACAACCCCATCATCAAAAGCCTTGGTATAAAGCGTGTCCATATCTACATGCTTTTCAAATGTAGCAACATCATGCTTTTCCACAGACTCCCTGATGATATTCAGTGAATAGGCTGGTGTCTTGGTCCAATACAAGAAGTAAAAAGCAATAGCACACAAAGCGGGAACGACTTATGCCAACGAAACTATGTATTGGATAGGCTATATTTACCGCTACTGGCACTACTATACAGGCGAAACCAGCAAGCAGATTTATGCGATTGCCGATGCCGAGCTTATGGCCGAAAGCTGGCTGGACTTCCACACCCTAGATGTAGAGATGGCAATTGACAACTTAAAAGAAATCTCAGCTGAAGCATAACAAGTAATACCCAAAAGCTAAAAGCCGACCAATAGCACTACGTAAAATTAAAAGCTGATACTCTGCAAGTCCTTGCGACCTGTATGAGTATCAGCTTTTTGTGTTGATTATGCTGCCACTACGGCCAAAACGCTAGTGTTCCAGCAAATCCTCTACATCACAGCCAAAAACCTTCGCCAACCTGTAAACAGTTTCCACGCTCGCCTTATTTATATCCTTATTACGCTGTTCGTACATCTGTATGGAGCGCAAACTTACTCCAGATTGACGAGCAAGTTCCGTCTGTGTCATACCTGTATAACTGCGAAAACGCTTCAAATTTGTTTCAGCAAAATGTTCATGCATAAGCCTATCCATAATATCTGTAAACTTAGTGATATCCGCTTCATGTAACGTGTAATACATTTTCTGCAAATCTTTATAGCTCACCACTTGAAAAATTTCCTTATACTGCCTGTCAGACCACCATTGATAGTACGCCAGTGCCCATCCCATCCAATATTCTGGCGAACGAGCATAATTTATTTTGGGCTCAATATCCAGCACTTTACCAGTTGCCTCTTCCACAATGTTCAGTGCTATCTCTATTCCACTTTTACCAGGAATATATTTAGGGTCAGCCTTAGCCATGCGCCTACCAACAGAACTACACGCAAACATATGCATGAAATCATCACCAGATATGTTACAGCTATTGATGGCATAATCAAAAGCATCGCCAAGCCTATCCTGCGCTTTACTTACATAAGTTTCTGGGTATGCGTGCATCGTCATTACCAACCCGTCCTCTCATAATGTCTTGAATATATAAGCCATCGCTTTCTTCTTCCAACATCTGCTCATAAATCCGATCAGCTTCTTTATTTCTATCGCAACGCTTATCATAGTATTTATCTTTTTCAGCATTGTTATAACCTTCAAAATGCAGCTTGGAAAAAGCATATTTCGACTTAATAACAATCTGCTCGCCAAGTTTGCCCAAACGCATTGCCCTTGCCAGTTGCTCCACAGATATACCATTATTTAAAAATGTTTCTGCATAATCAAAATAAGAATCATCTGCACGATAACCAGTAATAATATCATATGCATTCACATTAACCGCAAAATTATCAATCAGATATTGCTTTGCTCGTCTGGCAACAGGATTCTTAAGCGTAAATAAACGATGTTCAACCAAAACTGCAATCCAATTCAGTATAGTGTATTGTGGACTGTTCAAATGTAATACTTTTAAGTATTCTGTATCTAAGGTATAACGATTGGCATAACCATCATGCAGATCAGATACAGCCCATTCCATCGCTAATGCTTTGCTTTCCGTACAGTAAAAACCTAAGCCAAAATCATTATTACGCTTGCCTTTGCCAAATGTTGGCATTTCTATAATATTTTCTGATCCATGATAAAGCGTGATTATTTTTTTCAATACTATCGCCTCCATGCTTACTAAGTTAAGTATATCACTACAGTGATATTCTTACAAGTAAAAAGAGCCGTCGAAGCAGCTCTCTATCATTTAAGTATTCTCTTTATCTCATCAAGGTTCTCCGCAAAATATACGCCTTTCTGTTTCTCCTCTGATGACAAACCTTTAGCAATCATATGCTGCAAAAAGTGTTTCATATCATCATAATAACCATCAAAATTATAGTAAATGCACGGCTCATCAAGCTGCCTCAGCGACAGCTTCGACATAATCTCACTGACCTCCTCCAGCGTCCCCACACCGCCGGGAAACGCAATGAAGGCATCGCCAAGCTCAATCATCTTCATCTTGCGCTCTGCCATATCCTTGGCAACTATCAGCTACGTCAGTCCCTCATATTGATATTCCTCATCTATAAAAAACTGCGGCTCCACACCGATAACCTTACCACCTGCCTGCAGAACGCTGTGCGCCAGCTAACCCATCAAACCAGTTTTATAACCGCCATAAACCAAAGTATTACCGCTTGCACCAATCCATGTACCAAGCTCGCACATCGCTGTTATAAAATTATGGTCGTTGCCTGTCGATGAGGCAAGATATACTGTGATGTTCATGTTAGGGCCTCCGTTTCAAATAATTTATAAATCGAATAACTTTTTATTAACTTTAGGGCATTATGATATAAAATACTTTAGTTGTCACTATAAAAATCAGGAAGGTGAAACTCCTTCCTTAGTCTTGATACAAACGATTAACTTAACGACATACACGGAGGAGCTACTTAATGTATATCAAAAAAGAAATCCATAGCGGATCCGTATTGGAAATCGAAAAACTTCAAAATTTAAAATTCCATTTTAAAAATACCAAACGTGGACCTAAAATCTCTCCTACACCTAACTATATGGCAAAAGCAAATGAGCGTCGTGCCAAAAAAGAGTTAGCACGTCTTATTAATAATAATTTTTTGTCTGGCGATATGCTTATTACATTAACCTATGCCAAAGATAACAGACCTCAAACTCCTCAAGAAACAAAAAATGATATCCAAAATTTTTTACGAAATCTCAAAGCCGCTGCAAAGCGTAAAGGCAAAGAGCTTTTATATGTCGGTGTCTCAAATTTCGATTACTGTGGCGTTCCACATCATCATCTGTTGCTAAATCATATATTTACCGATGCAGAGCTACAAAATATCTGGTCTCACGGAACTATAAACATCAAAAAACTGGACAACAGTGGAGACTACACAAAATTAGCAGAATATCTTCTGAAACACACCAATGGTATTTTTCAAGACCATAACCGCCGTGTTCACGCTAAAAGATTTTTACGTAGCCGTAACCTTAAAAAGCCTGAAGTAACTATAACCATTATAAAATCAGATAGTTGGCGAGAAACTCCCACAGCACCTAAAGGCTATTATCTTATCGTTGATAGCATCGTAACTATTGTCAACGAGATTACGGGTTACCCATATCAATACTATAAATGTATACGATTAACCCCATTACAAAATCTACGTGCCACATGATAAAACTCTGATATAATTATTAAATTTCAGCCACTATTGGCATTTAATGATTGTATAAATTATATCATCATTATACTTTTCAACCTTTCAATCACTTTCGACAGTATTTTTTTAATCCATTTACTCAAATACAATTGATAAATTACCTATTTGAACTCACCATCCACAATAAAATTATGGATTATATCATTAATCTGATGGTAATATCGCTTGAATTTTTCCATAAACTTTTTCTATATCTCATTTGCCCAATTGGAAATAACACTGCCCTCTCTAGTTGCAAGGAGCAAACTCTTCAATTACTAAACGCATATTATCACTTTAATCATCTTGGTAAAACTAACTTAAATCTCTCGGTTAATGTTTTTATTTAATTCTGACCAATAAGTATTTCATCGTAATGCCAATTTCCGGTCACAAGCCAGTATTCATAAGTGCTCAACCATGTACATACCCATGGCACAAATGAATTTGCAATATACATCTGCTTATTCCATTCTTTATACTTAGGATAATAAACACACAGTTGATAATTTCCATTGTTATCCTTGCCATACTTATGATGCGGATATTTTCCTTCATATTTTTGTAGTGGTGGCGAAATCAGCCATGCTTTTGGTGCTCCATCACTCAATTTATAAGTAATTTTGATTCGATACACTTGGGACTCTGAAGATGGCTGTATATCTAAAACACATACAAACATTGAATCTTTAATATAGTTTTCTACCAATAGCTTACGGTATAAATACTGCATCCGTATTTGCTGATTTACCAACGAAATAGGCTTTGTTTTCAAATATTTATGCGCCAAAGTGATGTGCTGGTGGAATCGAAACTGTGCCATATTTTGATATATTTCCTATCGATGTGTCTACTTTCAAGGTTCCCGCCGCAATAGCATATCGCACTGTCTTTGCTTCATTGTTAAAAACGGCTTTTCCGGTCTCGCTACCAAAACATTCTTTTAGATGATTTCCCATTTCAATTCTATTATATTGCAAAAGTCTACTATCAACTAAATCTTTCCTAGCAGTATCAAGCCATTGCAAAAATGCATTGGCACGTTCCGGATGCGTATTCCACTTGTCAGCAAAATTTTCACCTTCATAACTGGGATTTTCTATGTAAAATTGCTGTCCTTTGCGGTTATCCATAATCCAAGAATGAGCTTTAGACAAAATATTAGAAAGAGCATCGTAAACATTATCCTCTTCTTCATATAGTCTTCCTGCTATTGTTGTAATTATAATTGATATGGGCTTATTACCGCTATTATCATCTGCAAACTTGATATCTCGATGCCGTTTAAGAATCTGTACAACGCGCTGTAATGGTGTTTTTACTTTTCTACGCTTTACATCTTCAACATCAGCCTGATCTACAACCATGCGATGTTCCTTGACATATTGATCATACAATCTATTGCGTTGCTTTGCACAAGCATCAAAGAACCATTTCACATAGCCTGATGGATTGCTTCCCAAGTAATCATAGGTATCATCGTCTTCATTATGATCTGTTATTTGGACAGCACTCCCATAAGCATAAGCTGGAATAACATCCATATGGAAATTGGGAACCTCATCATATTCAATATGCCAGCATCTCTTTTTTTCTTCAATTTCATTACTTGCCTTTTTGTAACGGACAAGCAATGGTTTAACAACATCAACCTTAAGCTCTTTCGCCGTCAATCCATACTGTTTTTTGAATTGGCAAACAATATCCAAATCATAATCATCTGCATTTGTAATTGGGCGGACCACAGTTCCGAGAGCAAAAGAACCTTGCGGATAAATGCTAATTTCATAATCGGGAGTTTCTCGGTCTATCCATTTCCCAAGATCTTTATAGGTCTTTTCTGCTGCCTCAAACATTTCATCACTAATATCAATACACTTAGCTATCGATTTAAGCAAGCCATTATATATCTCTTTGGTATACATCATTTACCTCCAATCGTTATGGTTTCTTCAAAGCAACTTTTCTGCGAAAGCTGATCATAGATTTTTATTGGCAAATCCACCTTGGGCATAATATCCATACCAGCACGAACTGCAAGCGAGGCTGGCATAGCTGGAAATAAACAAATTTCATTTGCCTTTGGATTATCATTTTTTATTCTTTCCATTAACAGCCGAAAAGCACGGACAAAACTGTCTTGAATCTGAGGATTCTTAACAAACACACGATTTGGTTCTGAAATAGTCAGGTGATAGATAGAACATTTTTCACCCAATACATTTATAATCCTTTGATCTACAATTTCAGCACTCAAATCAACAACTAACGCTATAACTGTTTCTGATTCATTCCTCGATTTACATGTTAGAAAATCTACCACCGATTGATCCTCAGGCCATGCCCATTTATCTCCTTCGCGATGGCACTGGAAGACGCGAATATTTAATTGGTCACAAAGCAAATATCCCAATTCGAAAAGAAGTGGTTGCGGAGCAAGTGCAAACAAAGCAACAACATCTTCCTTCTTTACAATGCTACCAAAATACTGCTTAACTTGATTCTCCAGTACATCTACTTGGATTTGCATAATTTCCTTTGATGGTATGTATTTTGTAACTGACCCACTATGCAATTCTATTGGCTCATCCTGTTTCGGATAGAGACCACATTTTACACTAGCTCTTCTAAGTACAGATACTGTATTGAATACATCAACATTGTCTATATTTGAGAAGAATGTCACTATCTTACAGGAATCAGCATCTTGAATCTCCGTCAATCTTCGAATACGATTTTCATGAGTCTTTTTCTGCACAATCAAGAAATCTGATAGATAGTTTTCAGGTTTGGTATCTATCAAATGATGATGTTCTGCACAAAGAAGCATTAAATTGTCTATGTTGTTTATTTCATCTTTTGTCATGCTATCAACATGTCTTGGTCCTGTTTTACCAACTGCGTGAATATGGGCATTTTCGGCAAAATTGGCATCATCGCCATAATGCGAATCCAAATACAACAGTTTATTACAAATTTCACATCTACCTGCCGCCATTCCCCACAAGCGCAGTTTTACTGCTTCGCGAATTGGTATTCTCTTGATCTCAGATGATTTATTTTTTTCCATATTTTTCCTCATCTTCTGCAACCTTAAGTGTTACTGCATTTTCATTAAACTTAGGGTATAGCACATTTGCTTTTCCCTTCAATTCAGTATATACATCACTAGCGAAGATTCCCAGCACCTGACGCTTAATCTCATCATTATCCAAAAGCAAGCTGAAGAAGTCCTGATTCTGCTCCAGACCTTCTACCAAAGCATCATCAATATTGTCGAAATAAGCAAACTCAAAGTCTCTTTCAGTATTGTTTTGAGCACTGGCACGCAGCTTTTCGGATTTCATCATGATATCCTTAATCTGCAGCATTGCCTTGACTGCAACGTCATTGTCGTAGTTTTTGCCGGTTTTACTGTTGATTTCCGCAATGATTTGCGACAGACGTTCAATCTTTGCAGGAGTAAGGTTCAGAGATTCAGCGGTTGGCAGATGAACAATCGGATCAGCTTTATGCTTAACATTCGCAAACTCTCCGCTCTTTTTCTGCACAAAGTTATCTGCCTTGATTTTGCCGGTCAGGTCGAAACCGCCACCGGAATGTCTTACTTTCAGATATGTCTGCAAGTAAGACAAGAACTTGTATTTCTTATGGATATCCACGTCCTCGAAGCAGGTTGCCTGTACCAAGAACTCATAACAGCGGATGAAATGGCGGATTGCCATATGGATTTCCTTCTGCGTCTGCTCGTCATTATTTTTTTCGATGACGTTTTTGGCCTTCTGCAGGAAGAAAGTCATTTTCTTTTTGTCCGCAGCAGTAACCTTTTCCTTGTACAGCAGCGTATTAAAGTCCTCTACATCGCCGGGATCAAGGAAGAAATAGCCGTCGATTTTAGCGCTGATATCATAAATAGAACGCGGATTAATGCTATTGGACAGCAAAGTCACAGTGTAGTATTTGCTAAAAGCCTTCTCGATATCCGCATAATCGTTGGCAAAATCTAGGACAAAAGTTTTCTTGTCAAACGGCGGGCAAATACGGTTCAAGCGCGATAACGTCTGCACCACATTTACGCCACGCAGCTTTTTAAGCACATACATAGCGCACAGCTTCTTCTGGTCAAAGCCGGTCTGATATTTATCTGCTACCAGCAGCACCTGATATTCGTCCTTATCAAACTCTTTCGGCAGATTCTTTTCAGCAATACCGTTCATGCCGACTTCCGTATATTCCTTGCCGTCGATAGTGACCTTGCCGGAAAAGGCAACCAATGCTTTCAGACCAGTATAACCTTTGCGATTGATATAATCCTCAAAAGCCTGACGATATTTTACAGCACCTGCACGAGATTCCGTAATGACCATAGCCTTAGCCTGACCATTAAGCTCTTGCATAACGTTCTGACGGAAATGCTCAATGATTACTTCAATGCGTTGCGAAATATTGGTTTCATGCAGCTGCACGAAGCGGGCAATCTGGCGCTTTGCATCATTCGTTTTCATTTCTGGATCATCTTCAATCTCTTTGTTGAGACGGAAGAAGGTATCGTAAGTGATATAATTCTGCAGCACATCAAGAATAAAGCCTTCTTCGATAGCCTGCTTCATTGAGTAAATATGAAAGGCTTCATACTGTCCCTGCTCATTTACCCTGCCGAAAAGCTGCAGAGTAGTCGGTTTCGGCGTAGCGGTAAAAGCAAACATAGAAACATTTGCCTGCTTGCCGTTGCGCTGGATTTCATCAGTAATAATATCTTCAACGTCAACGTCGGTTTCCACTTCACCGGAGCCAAGCGATTTCGTAATCGCTGCCATGTTCTTGCCGGAGGTAGAAGAATGCGCTTCGTCGATGATTACCGCAAAATGCTTGTTTTTCAAGCCTTTGACACTATCCACGATGTACGGGAACTTCTGAATCGTCGTAGCAATAATCTTCGTATTACCGCCAAGCGCATTGGCAAGGTCGGTAGAATTGCACTGGTCGTCCATCACGCGGATAAGGCCTTCCTTATGCTCAATGCCAAGCACTGCCTGCTGCAGCTGTCTGTCGACTACTACGCGGTCGGTACAGATGATGATATTATCAAAGATAATCTTATTGTCTGCACTATGCAAGGACGCCAGACGATGTGCAAGCCAGGCAATCTCGTTCGTTTTGCCGGAGCCTGCGCTGTGCTGAAGAAGATAGTTCAGGCTGCTGCCATGCTCCTTAACATCAGCAAGCACCTTACGCAGCACATCAAGCTGATGATAGCGAGGAAAGATAACAGTTTCGTTTTTTTTCACCTTGCCGTTAGCATCTTCTTTTTCGCTGACCTCGATAAACATGAACTTGCCAAGAATTTCCAGCAGACTGTCCTTTTGCAGGATATCGTCCCACATATAATGCACGCTGTATTCATCTTCCAGCAAAGGATTACCAGCACCGACCTGAATACCTTCACCGCAGCCCATATTGAAGGGCAGGAAGAAGGTACTGCTGCCGCTGAGCTTGGTACACATATAAACCTGTTCCAGATCCATAGCGAAGTTTACCAAGGAACCGGCCTTCCACAAAAAGAGACGGTCTTTAGGATTGCGCTGCATGCGATACTGATAGATGGCATCCTGATAGGACTGTCCTGCGGCATTACATTTCAGCTCGAAGGTGATGATTGCAAGGCCGTTGAGGAAGATTACCAGGTCAATGCGTTCATCATCGCTCGCCCAGACCTCTTCGGAAACGGTGAAGATGTTCTTATGGTACAAAGCGTTGAGTTCCTTGTTAAAGGTCGTTGCAGGCTTCGTATACATCAATTCCAGATGAATGTTGGCCAGCTCCACGCCATGCTTAAGCACATCAAGACGACTGCCGTTCGACCCCGTTTCTTGCTGATTGATAAAGGCAACAAGGGTGTCTTCAGTTTTTTCCTTATAGATTTTGCGCAAAGCCTGCAGCTTTTCCGACTGAGTTGCTTCAAGGAAAGCGAACAGAGCCTTGCGGTTCATTGCAAAAAGGCGGTCGAACTCCGCTCCTGGAGCTTCTACGTAACCACATTTCGGCTTTATAAGCTGGTCGATGATATAACGCTGATATTCTTTTTCCGAAAGGATGTTATTCATTTACAGGAACCTCCTTCTTGCCGGTGACGTACTCGTAGATGAGGGACTTTTTGTAATCGGCAAGGATATCGAGCTGACGCTTTTTGTCAGCGATGAGGGTGTCGATTTCGGAGCATTTAATGTCGAGGTAGTCAGCGATTTGCTGTTGTTCTACGGTTGTCGGCTCTAACAACAAGAGTTTTGCAAACTCACTAAAATTCAACCCTTGCCTTACACCATTGCCCATATTATAAAACACCTTAATAATATCATAGCTATGAAGAAGATAATGATAATATTTGCTATTCACATTATCTTTAGGTCTTAAATCAATATAGCAGATGTGATAATTCCTTGTTCTTTTACAAGTCCAGTACGAAGACTACGTTTATCGTTTTGCAAATCTGTCGGTCTAATAATTATATCTCCAGTTTCAACAACATTATAAGTATTAAAGCTTGCAGGAAGCAATCCACCATTAGTATTAATATCTTTTCTTATGATTCTTCCATAACTTAAAGACAACAAATTTTGCTCTTGCATACGATAATTCTTAGTTTTTCCTTCTTCAAAATAAACATATACCGGATGCACTTCCCAATCCTTCGGAATCTCGCCAATCCACTCAATCCCGCTATCCTTCATCTCCGCATCAGGATTCAGACCTTTGGTAACCGCTTCGGTAATAACAGATTTCTTATAGTCCTCCAAAAGAAAAATTTCCTTTTGGATATCTTCAGCGGTCGCGTCGATTTCGGAGCATTTGGTGTCGAGGAAGTCGGCTATTTGCTGTTGTTCTTTTTCGTTTGGTATGGGAATCAACAGATTACCAAATTTTTCCATAGGAATTCTCATTCTAATCGTATTAAACTTTCCGTTACCAGATTCCTTTATAAGAATACCATTTCCCAAGCCAAATAAACTAAGTTGGAATACTTTTGTTTGGAAAATATAATTAAAATATCTAACATCAAAATTATCATTAAAAGGCCTAAGCATATAATAAACCGGACTTACACAACCAAAATATTTACTTAACCCCACGGAACCCGACAATATATTCATACTATTAATAACAATATCATTTGGATAAGCTAATTTATAAGCTGTGAAATCTTCTTTAGGCTTATTTCCTCCACCTTCCTTTTCGCTTAAAGGAATAACTCCCTGCTTAGCAGTCAAAGAAAGTATATCTTTAGTTTTAATCGGATCGTTTTTTTCTATTCTTTCGTTGAGAACATACTTGATTCTACTTAAAGCCCATTCACAAGGAATTACATTAAGCCAATTAACATTGCTGTCCTTCATTTCACGCATTCCCATCACCTCATTTCATAAGGCGAGCAATGCGCTCATTAACAGCCTTATCGATTGCCAAAAACTCCGCCAGCAGCTCTGCACTCGGCTTAGGTGCCTGGTATTTATAGAAGTAGCGGGTGAAGGGAATTTCCGCACCGGTTTTGATAACAGGCTTCTTCTTCGTCAAATCCTCTTCCCAGAACCACTTGGCATCAGGAATATGCGGCAGCACCTCACGCGCCATGTAAGTTTCAATATCTTCGGTGTACTTCACAAGCTCTGTATCCTTGGTTTCCTTGTCGTAGATAATGTTGCCTTTCTTATCACGTTGGATTTCCGCAGTCTTATCCATAACGGAAAGTCCGTCCATGATTTTCTCAAAGGTCTTTTTATCAGCCGAATCACCAAGAACAGCAGTCAGTACCGGCGTAAAAGCTTTAGGCGACAGCCATTTTTCATCAGCAATATGCTCCTGCAGCTTCGCCAGAATTACATCATAAACAGGCTTCGTAGCATAAAAGGTCTTCAGCTTGTTTTCGTCCTTACCGCTCAAAGCGTTGCCTTGTTCCTCATACTCTGCAACCTTAGCTTCATCCCATAAGCCTTTCAACGCACCCTTCTGCAGCATACGCTCAATGCTTGCCTCAGTGATAGCATAGCTGCGCTGCAAAGGCTGCATAACAGCATACTCACGGTACATAAAATCTTCGTTCTTGAAAATCTTGCTGTACTCGCTGTCGGCCTTGTCAAAATCGGTGTACAGCTTGGCAATCTGCGCTCTATCCTCGGGAGAGAACTCGTTTTTCTTGTTGCCCACAGGCTTACGCAGCTTGTGATAAATATTGGTCGCATCTATGAGCTGCACATAACCCTTGCGCTCAGGGCGCTTGTTTTTGGATATAACCCACCAGTAGCTGGCAATGCCGGTGTTGTAAAACAAATCCGTAGGCATAGCAATAATCGCTTCCAGCAAATCGTTCTCCAACAGCCAGCGGCGAATCTGGCTTTCGCCGGACGCTGTACCACCGGTAAAAAGCGGCGAACCGTTTTCGATAATCGCAGCACGCCCAACCTTTTCATCCAGCTTGGCAACTGCGGACTGCAAAAACAGCATTTGTGAGTCACCGCCACCGGGCAAACCAGCACCCCAACGGCTGTTTTCCTTAGCATATTCATTAATTACTGCTTCTTCCTGTCCTGCCTTTGCGTCTTTACCGCTCCAGGGAGTACCAAAGGGAGGGTTCATCAGCACGAAGCGCATCTTGGTATCAGCGGAAGGATCCTCTTTAAAGGAATCCGCATGCACAAAGTTCGTTGCATCCTGACCTTTAATCAGCATTTCAGCCATGCCCACAGCCCAGGAAACTCCCATAAACTCCACGCCAAACAGCTTAACATCGGCAGTAGGATTATAATGCTTAAAATAGCTGTACGCCGTGCTCAGCATACCGCCGGTTCCTGCTGCCTGGTCACAAATTGTAATCAGCTTGTGGTCATCAAAAATATCGTCGCAGCCTTCGGAAACAAGCAAAGATACGCCCAGCTTAACAATATCACGACCGGTGTAAAACTGACCGGCATCTACGTTCTGGAAGAATCTGCCGATAAGATTCTCGAAGATATAACCCATCTTAATGCTGTCAAAGCTCTCAACAGACAAATCCAGTTCGGAAAAGGCTTTGACCGTGTTGAACAGGCAACCGCCTTCATCCATCTTCTTGATATGGGTTTCCATATCGAGGTTATTCAAAATATCCTTAATGTTATCGGAAAAGCCCTGAATATAAGCCTTAAAGTTTTCCGCGATGTGGTCGGCATCGTTGCACAGCTCCTGCAAAGTGAACTCGCTGACATTATAAAATTGGTAGTCGGAAAGCCTGTACATAGCCTTAGCAGGGTAATTAGGGTTCTCGTTGTATTTTGCTACAACAGCAGCCTTAGTCTTTGCCAAAGCGCACTCAAAACGACGGATAATCGTCATAGGAATAATAACATCACCATACTTATCCGGCATATACGTACCACGCAGCTTATTGGCAATACTCCAGATAAAATTCGCCTCTGCGCTTATATCAACGGGATTATCATCCCAAAGCACATCAATTTTCTTAATATCAGTCACAATAAAACCTCCTGAAATTATTCTTTGACTTCCGCTAAGCCTTTTTCATATGTAAGTATTCCGTCATCCATAAAATTATATTTCCACTTACTATTCATAATTTTTGAAGCAACTTCTGGCTTTTCTAATGTATTCAATGTTAAATCCTTATAACGAACCTCTAACTTCATATCATCAAGATAGCTATTGCCAGTGATAAATGCCTTATCCAATTGATCATCAACAAATGATCTAGCTGTTTTTACTGTTATTTTTTTAGAATCAAACAAGTTATCACGTAACGCTTGAGGCGGATTATTCTGTACAACCGGAACCAATGCTTTGGATAAAGCTTTCTTAGAATTATCAATCTCTAAATTAATTTTACGCGCTAAATCCTTCTTAGTTAATTCTATTTCATTTTGAATTTCCTGAATCTCTCTTTCAATTTCAGGTATTTTTGACACTAAACACATTGCCCCATAACCAGTTAAATTTAAAGTATACTTTTCTCTTAAACGTTTAACAGAATCTTGAATATTTTTAGTACGTTTTACGAGATTGCTTTCTTTGTCAAAAGTATTAAACAAATTATATGTTGCAGAAAGCTGCTTCTGCACATTTTCATCATCTTTGGCAACAAGTAATAAATCACTTGGAATTTTTACTTTATGCTGTTTTATATTGAATCCAGATAACTGTATTTCTATAAACTTAATTCTAGCATTATATACGTTTAATTTTCTATGTAAATCTAACTTAGGAGGATTCTCCTTAATAATTTGCAATGTTTGGGAAATAGATGTATCAGTAAGAGTGGTTACAACTAATTTTTGCGTATCTGATTGACTATCGGTCAGTCCTTTTTCCTTTGCAAATTGTTTGTTCGCTGTCTCTACAACGTTAAACAATCCAGCAACAGCATCATAATCGATAATGATACCATTAGGAAAACTCTCTTTAACCGGATTTTCAACAATAAGAGGGGTAGGAGAATATATCAATGCTTCGTCATCAGCCACAAGAACATTTATACGTATATTATGTGTTTCTTGCATTTGTATGCCAGCATCTCTTAATATTTTTAAGCTTTCAGCATAGCCGTAACCAATTCTGTACACATCACTGTTATTATCAAAAATTATATTCTCAACCAAATTCATTTTCTTAACAACAGCATCAGCAACATTAGAATTAAACCCTGCACCAATAAATGCTACACGAGTTTTAGCTGTATTTATTTTCGAAATCAAATATTCCTCAGTTATTGCTACAAAAGAAGCCTTTTTTCCCATTTTATCACCTCATATAACTTACTTAAGCAGCAACAATATTCTTTTGCTGCAGCTTGTCCATTACTGATCTGAAACTGTTGTTAGTTATCTTATCAACACGAAATACCGGTGGATAACCTTGTTCAGTTTCCATTGCAACTATAGCACTACTATAATTACCTTTCCCCACGGTACTGTGCGGAATAGGTCCCACGATAACAGCAGCATATTTATCAGAATAGCGTAATTTAGAATAGTTATATTTTTGACTGCCATCATAGTCAAGGAAAAACTCAAACCGGTCACCGGCAAAGCCCATGCTTTTCGCAACTCCGGTAAGATGGCGCTTATTAGTACGGGAATCTCCCAATACTAATATTTTACCATAGATTTTAGGATTATAAAAAATATCTCCTCCTAAGAGTTGGCTCAACCCCATCATTTCCAACCAATCGGCAAGTTTTCCGGCTCTGTTAAGAGAAGAAATAGCTTTTTCTAAAGCCCCATCGGCAAACTCCTTCATTAAAACTTCAGAGAGTTCGTACATCTGCATTTCATTTAACACGTTCACTCACCAGCCTTTCCGTTGTCAATTACATGACGCAGTCTGTCCTTAGCATTCAGGATTTTTAAATTCAAAATTTTCAATTCATCAACAATGCTAAGATATTTTTCTGCTATTTCATTTTGTTCTTCCATATCAGGAACAGGTACAAGCATCTTTTTCAGACGTTCCAAGCTGATAACTTGCATTGCAACTCCGGTAAGCAATGCGCTCAAACCGGCTATGCCTTGTTCACTTTCAAGGTACGCTTTAAGATAAATCGGGTTAATTTTACTCGTATCGGCACGAAGAATAAGCAAGTTACCGACAGGTAAAACCTTAGTCCCGGCTTGTTCGTTAAACAATGCCACTTTAAACGGCGAACCATTACGCGACAAAATAATATCGTTGTCCTCCAACAGATATTTCTCGTATTTTTTATCAATGCAACTGATTTTAGGTAAACGATTGTCTACCATGCCATCATGCACTTCCGAAAGGCGCAAATAGTAATTCGTTGAAGCATCGTTTTCATCTACAGATAACTTATCTAATGCAGAAGCGGTGATTGCAACACTTCTTCCGAATCGTACAAGTTCTTCCAAAGGTCTTCCGTTTTTAATTGCAGCTTCCGGTACAGCCAGAAAACGTGTAGGCAGCAAAGTATAGTCGCTTTTGCTGAGATCATCTATGGTAACGCATACGCTTTTTTCACCGGGATGATTATAAGCGTCAATAATCGCCTCTATGTTTTCTTCAGAAAACTCATTTTGACGTCTTCCGTGGGTAAACATATCAGAAGCATCGACCATCTTTACTTCTTTATTGCCCCTGCTCAGCACTACCATTACAGGTTTTATGCTCATATAGGAATACATTTTGGCCGGAAGAGCTATTACAGCCTCTACCAAACCATTATGTACTAAATACTTTCTAACCTCACGATCCTGATTGGTAAACATGCAGCCTTCAGAAAAAAACGCCACAACTTTACCATCCGGTGCAATATTGTCCAGAGCCAGCAAGCCACAAACCCAATCCGCTGCTGTACCGCTTCGCAAGAACGGATAAATATCACTGAGTTCAGGAAATTTATTGCTAAGCGTTCTAACCCTTAAGCCAAAAGGGTGAGTACTGATAACGAAATCATAATCAGCTTTTCCACGGTCTGCAAGACAGTACTCAATAGGACTGCGTCTGATTACTTCTATCTGAACGCCAAGCGCAAATGCCTTAAGTTTAGAAATAAGTACTCCGTCACGACTTAATTCCAAGCCTGTAACAGCAAGGTTATTGTGCCGGCAAACAAGGCTGGTTAATATATCACCGGAACCGGAATACAACTGCAATCCTTTGCCGGGTTCGGATTTGATACGCAAGAACCTTTCAGCAAGTTGATTTAAGCTTGCCGGCAAGTTATATGAATTTGTTCTTGCGTCATTATCGGAAACACTTAACAAGACTTGTAAAAAGTCTTCCGTTTCATACATTTCCAAAAGCTGTTTTACATCGTCCCAAACTACGTCTACTTTCGTGCAATGATAAATATCAGCTTTTATATTTTCAGGTAAAGATGCAATAGCTTCTCTATAGGTGACGATACCTGCTTGCAGACTGCTTGCTGCAAACAATACCAAAGTAATGGCAGCCTTATCCAAGGCAGTATAACCAGGCAGCAAAATTCTTAAGCCTTCCTCGATTTTCTTAGACAGATTTTCTGTTTGTTTACTAAATTCGTTATTTAACAATTAAAACACCTCCATAGCGTTTTCAAGAAAGTTGGTCGCAACTTTTATATACATTATAAGCATACTCTACCCCTTTGTCAATAGTTTGCAGTAACTTTTTTGTAAAAAGTTACTGCAAACTATCTAATATTTTCTGTATGTATTCTAGAACTCTTCTTCGCAACTATTCTCCCATTTCTGATTTTGCGTTTCACGTCATCTCTTTTCAAGTAACACCTTCAAGATTCAGTTTTCATTTTGAAGGTTTCTGTTCGTCGGCTCAGAACTTTGCCCACTATTGATTTTCCGCAACAGCATCCGGCTTCCTTCAGATTCCACATCACGATGGACACCCTTGCCTTCGGCTAACGCTTCCTGCTACCAAGCGCGCAATAAACCTTCACACCAAATTATCACCCACGCTAAACGCTCTCATGCAAAACAACGCTGCTCGTCCCCCAAGACAAGCAGTTTTGTTTTGCATAATTTTTTGGGATTTTCCCTGTTTACTTAACGTTTCGTTAACTTTTATTTTGTTAGAATGAAGGAAAGGAAAAGGTAAAATCACACATAAAAGAAAGAGGTTATTAATATGGACCAAAAACTTGACAAACTTGCTGATTACATCCTGTCCCTCCTGCTTACTAGCAGCGACAGCGATACCCTCGATAATAAGGAGAAGGCAGCCTAATGCCGCGCGCCGTTATTTACGCACGCTTCTCCAGCGATATGCAGCGTGAAGAATCCATCGACGCACAGGTACGCGCCTGCTGCAGCTATTGTCAGAGCAAAGGCTATCTCGTCGTTGGCCAATATGTCGATGAGGCCAAAAGCGGCCGCGAGCTGACCAAGCGCGACGCTTATAATCAGATGCTGGCCGATGCGCTAGAGGATAAGTTTGATATCATCATTTTCCATAAAATTGACCGCAACAGCCGCAACGAGCTGAATTACTATACGACCAAGGATAAACTGGAAAAGCTGGGTATACGCTATGAATACGCAGTGCAGCACATAGACGCGTCGCCCGAAGGCCAGATGATGGAAGGTGTGCTCGTGTCGATGGCTGCTTATTACAGCCGCAACTTATCCAAAGAGACCAAAAAAGGCCTGAACGAAAACGCCTACAAGGCGCAATTTAATGGAGGTTTCGCACCTTTTGGCTATAAAATCGTTGATAAACACTACGTCATTGACGATCAAGAGGCTGAGGCTATCCGCCTGATTTTTGATTTATATGTATCTGGTCATAGCTCCAAGGATATCTGCTGCGCACTCGCGACTAAAGGCTATACTACCCGCAACGGCAAGCATTTCGGAAAGAATACTATATACGATATTATTGGAAATGAGCGTTATTCCGGCACTTACACGTTCAACAAAGTACCTCGCAAGAAGGGCGGTCGCAACATGCATTCCAAGTCTCGTCCCGATGATTTTATACGCATTGAAGACGCCATCCCCGCAATTGTCAGCAAGGATATCTTCCAGCAAGCCATGGACCGCCGCAGAATCAATAAAGAAAGACCAGCGTTCAAATCCAAGGTTAACTATCTTTTGAGCGGCAAAATAATTTGTGGTCATTGTGGTCAAGCTATGGGAGGTCATAGCGTTACTCCACACAAAAAAATGTACTCGTATTATGCTTGCCTCACAAAAGAGAGAGTCCCCCTTCAAAGCTGTCCGCAAAAAACAATTCGCAAAGAAGAAGCAGAGCAAGCAGTACTGGACAAAATTAAAACAGAAATCCTCACTCCTGAAGCCTTTTCCTATATTGCTGACAAAATGCAAAAAAAGTACGCAGCACAAAAAGGATCTATTGATAAAGACATTGCCCGCAAGCAATCTCAGCTTACCCAAGCTGAAGCGAAGCGCACAAATTTGTACAAATTAGTCGAAAACGGTCTGCATGATGATTTCACTATAAATAAAATACGTGCTGCTAAAGAAACGATTGAAACATTGCAAACAGAAATCAAAACTCTCAAAAATGCAAAGCAAAATAAAATTTTAAATGACCGGGAAATCGAAAGAGCATTCCAGCTTTTTCGTCAAAAACTGAATGATATGTCTGATGTAGATGCCAAAAAATTACTTATCGATTTATTTTTAGACAAAGTAATCGTCACTGATCAACACCTTGATATCAAACTTTCGAGTGATGCTATTACTAATATGCTTCAAAAATAATCTATTATGCCATAAAGCAGGAGCTGCTATACAATCGTACAGCAGCTCCTGCTTTTTAAACACAAAAAAACTGATTGACTTTTACAAGTTCAATCAGCATTTTCTCTATTTGTGATTCCAATCAGATATTTTCTATCTAATTGGTGCCGCGGACCGGAATCGAACCGGTACGGGTATCACTACCCGAGGGATTTTAAGTCCCTTGCGTCTGCCAGTTCCGCCACCGCGGCAGACATAACTAATTAACACCTTTTAAGAAATAAAAATGGAGGCGACACCCAGAATCGAACTGGGGATAAAGGTTTTGCAGACCTCTGCCTTACCGCTTGGCTATGTCGCCTTAAAAGGTGGAGCGGAAAACGAGATTCGAACTCGCGACCCCCTCCTTGGCAAGGAGGTGCTCTACCACTGAGCTATTTCCGCAATATGGTGCCTCAGCACAGAATCGAACTGTGGACACAAGGATTTTCAGTCCTTTGCTCTACCAACTGAGCTACCGAGGCATGATTGGCGACCCGGATGGGACTCGAACCCACGACCTCCGCCGTGACAGGGCGGCATTCTAACCAACTGAACCACCGGGCCAATCAACTACGAATTATATTATACAGGCTTGAACCTATTTTGTCAACATCTTTTTATACTTTTTTTAAATCTTCCAATGCAGCCATCAGTTTTTCCTCTATATGCACCTGCAAAGCCTGCAGTTTATCCTCTGCCGGCACGTTGCCCAGCACATCAAAAGCGTCTGTGGTCAAGGGCAGATGATTCTTGCGCATTTCCGCAAACAGCTCATCACGGAAAATATTATAGGAAAAGTATATCTGATTGCCATGCTTAAAATCAGTATAATCCAAAAAGATAAAGGAACCATTGATATAAGGCAAGGGATTATCAGGCGTAATATACAGCTCATAATCGCCTACCTGAGCAGGCAGCGTGCGCCAATAGTCCCACTGCTCAAAATGTAGCGCTTTCGCTTCATACGGCAGCGTATGCACGGTTTTCTTGTCCATGCTGGCCAAAATATCCGGCAGGCTCTTGCGCATCATGTCGGCAAAGTGTTCGCGGTCACGGCAGAAGAAGCGCACGTCGCGAAACGTATGCAGACCTACGGTTTTTACCGGCACATAGTCAAAGGTTTCTTTTGTATAAGTCAAATCAAGACGACAGTGCGACGCTTCGTGCACATAGGCTGCAATATTCAAAATCTGTCCGTCGATGCCGGAGCCCGGCACAAGGGTATAATCACCGATTGCAGCAGGCAGATTGCGCACAAAGTCCCAATCCTTAAGCCCTGCCTCTATTTCTTTGATATCAGGCTGTCCCATCTCAACCTCCGCACTTTTCCAGCAGCTTACCGATTTTACTGTAAATCCTTACTGCATTGTTATAAAATACATCCTCGTGATAGCATTCGGGAACAACATGGCTGATCATCCAGATATACAGGGGAATATTTACAAGCGGCCAGTCGCTGCCATACATGATTTTTTCGTAATTGCCAAGATAATTCAGCCAGGTATGCAGCTGACGCAAAAATCCACGCTGTCTTTCGAGCAGCATCAGCGGTTTAGGATTGCCCTCCACCAAACCGGAAAGGTCAATACATACGTTGGCGTTCTTGCAGGCCACCTCTGCCGCATCGGCAAACCATGGGCAACCGCAGTGCGCTATGACAAAGGTAACATCAGGAAACGCCACTGCCGCTTCATCAACAGTCAGCGGATGCGAGTATTTCAATAAACCGCTGGGCCAGGCTGTATCGCCTGTGTGAATTGCTACGGGCACATTATAGGCACGTGCCAGCTCAAACAGCGGCCAATGCCTTTTATCGTTGACATAGACAGCATTATAACCGGGATAGAGCTTAATGCCCAGACAATGCGGGTCCTTAATAAAGCGTTCAAATTCCTGCGCTGTTTTTTCCGCATTTGCTTCGGTTATAGCCTCGCTGTTTACACCCATGCAGTAACCCATGTTCTGCGGCTGATTGTAATGCGCCTCGCCAAAAGGCGCTGCAAGGTCAATCATGCGCGGTGTGACACCGCCGTATTTCGAAGATGTATAATTAGTGTTGCCCATAGCTACAGAAAAAACGATATTGTTTTCTTCGCATATTTTCTGCCAGCAGGCCGCTGTATTTTCATAGCCTGCATTAGCTGCAACCTGCACAAAACCATCAACATTGTAATAATGCATATGGGCATCAATAATCTTCATTTGTAACCCCTCTTTATTTTAAAACACGTATCGCTATTCTTCTTCCTCTTTAGGCAGAATGATATTTAACACCATAGCCACGATAAAAACTACGGCTACACAGTTTTCTGCAAAAACATTCTTAATCAAATCAGGGAAAATCTTAAAAATTGCCGGTGTCTGAGTAAAGCCGATGCCGATGCTGAGTGCCAGGGAAGCAATCGTTACATTACGGGTATTGTAGCCGCAGTTGGCAATCATCTGCACGCCGCTGACTACGATAGAACCGAACATCATCAGGGTGCAACCGCCCAAAACAGCCTCCGGCAGAGATGCCAGCAGCACGCCCAGCGCCGGGAACAGGCCTGCCATAATCATAATAACAGCGCCTGTCATGATAGCAAAGCGGTTGACAACCTTCGTCATAGCAATCAGGCCTACATTCTGGCTGAAGGAGGTAATCGGCAGGCAACCTAAAACAGAAGACAAGCTGCTTACCAGACCATCGCAGACAATGGAGCCGGAAATTTCTTTCTCTTTAACATCACGGCGCAGACCGATAGCAGTCATGGCAGAGGTATCACCGATGGTTTCGGTAGCGGAAACCAGGAAGATCAAAAAGAATGCAAAAATTGCATCAGGATGGAATTCCATGGTAAAAGGCATCAGCTGAGGAATAGCAATCAGCTTAACCTCAGCGAGCTTGCTCATGTTTACCATGCCCATAAAATAAGCAACTACATAGCCGACAATCAAACCAAAAAGCACGGAAAGCTGTTTATAGAAGGATTTGGCGAAAATATTGTAGGCAATGCAGCTTGCCAAAGTAATCGTACCTACAATAATATAAGGAGCATCACCGAAGTTTGGGTTACCGAAGCCGCCGCCGAAGGAGTTAGCACCTACCGCCAGCAAAGAGAAACCGATGGAGGTAACAACGGTAGCAGCAACAATCGGCGGAATCAGACGGCGCCAATATTTTGCTCCCAGGCCTAAAAAGCCTTCCAGCAAGCCGCCAACCAGCACCGCACCCATAACGCCGCCGTAACCGTACTTAGCACCGATAACACAGGCGATGGATACAAAGGTGAAGCTGATGCCCATAACGATAGGCAGACCGCTGCCGACACGCCAGACAGGATAAAGCTGTATCAGCGTACCGATGCCTGCTACCAGCATTGCCGACTGCACCAGCGCACCGCTCTGTTCTACCGGCATTTTTACCACACCGGCTACAATCAGAATCGGAGCGATATTCGCTACGAACATCGCCAGAATATGCTGCAGGCCGAAGGGAATCGCTTTGCTTACAGATATTTTTCCGTCTAAGTCGTATATCGGATCACTATATTGTTTTTCGCTCATTACGCTTCCTCATGTCTGAACACTACTGTGTTGGTTTTTGCATCCATCTTATCAATAATAGCTAAGGAATGCAGGTTGTAGCCAGCTTTGCGCAACTTGTCGCCGCCGCCCTGGAAGCCTTTTTCTACAGCAACGCCAACGCCTTCAACAGTAGCGCCGGACTGACGTACAATATCGATAAGTCCTTCCAGTGCACAACCATTAGCCAGGAAGTCATCAATAATCAGCACATGGTCTGTTTTGGACAGGAATCTTTTTGAAACAACAACGTCGTTTGTTTTGCTATGGGTATAGGAATAAATTTGAGTGAAGTAAACATCCTTATCCATATTGCTGCCGCTGGATTTCTTGGCAAACACTACCGGAACGCCAAAATACATTGCCGCAACGCAGGCAATACCGATACCTGATGCTTCAATAGTCAGGATTTTAGTAATATTCCTGTCTGCAAACAAGCGCTTTAATTCTTTACCAAGCTCCGCAACAAACGGTACATCAATCTGATGATTTAAAAAGCTGTCAACCTTCAGGACATTACCGCTTTTGATAACACCGTCATTAACAATTTTTTCTTCCAATAATTTCATCGTCAAGCCCTCCATACATTTTGTTTTTTAACTGCTGCTACGAACATGTCAGCAATAAATTTGTCTTTTAAGTATAAAGATTATTTTATCACACTGACAATCTATGGTAAAGTGATTTTCTGCTTCCGCAGAGATATTTTTACCTTAATCTACCACCAGTGCGACTTCGCTGCCTGTCCCCTGCAGGCCGCGTTTTTTCCTGACGAGAATTTTTTTGTCAATCATTTCCTGCAAATCGTGTACGTGTGAAATAATGCCTACAAGACGATGGCCTTCGCTGAGGCCCTGCAGCGTAGCAATAGCCTGCTGCAGACTGCTGTCATCCAGCGAGCCGAAGCCTTCGTCGACAAACATTGTGTCCAGCTGAATGCCACCGGCACTAGACTGCACCTCATCCGCCAGCCCCAGCGCCAACGCCAGTGATGCCATGAATGATTCGCCGCCGCTCAAGGTTTTGACGCTACGCAGATTACCACTGTAGTAATCCTTTACCTCCAAATCGAGGCCTGTTTTGCTGTTGCCCGTCTTGCTATACGCATCCTGCATTTTGTCACGGCACAGCTCGTACTGGCCGCGGCTCATGTGCAGCAGCCTTACATTGGCGCGCTGCAGAATTTTATCGAAGTAGTGCATCTGCACATAGGTTTCCAGATTAACGCGTTTTTTGCCTGTCAAAGTTCCGTTCAGCGTTGCGGAAAGGCTGTTGATCAAGCTGTATTCCGCTTCGCAGGCTGCCCTGCGCGCTTCATAGCCGCTTACCTCCTGCTTAATCCGCTGATTATTCTTTATTGCAGCATACAGCCGCTTATCCTGCAGCTCCAGCTCACGCTGCTGCACCAGCAGCTTTTCATGCTCCTGCTGCAGCTTCTGTTCATCAACATCCGTCAGCAGCTCATTTTGCTCGGCAAGCTGCTTTTTCAGCTCCTGCAGCTGCCCTTCGGCACCTGCCAGCTGCTGCCTTAAGTTTTGTGCCGCAGCCTCCGCTTGCTTATCGGCAGCCTTCTGCTGCTCCAAAGTTTTCGCCAGCTTACGGTATTGCTCCACCTTTTCCTGCAAGAAGCCCATCTTCAGACGCAGGGACGTAATCTTATTGTTAACATCCTTAAGCTCTGCCTGCGCTCTTTCGGCAATCAGCTTCAAATCATCACAGCCAAGCAGCTCCACGCCCTTGCCTAGCAGCAAGGTTTTGTCCAGCTCCAGATGTTCCTTTAAAGCCTTGCCTTCACCTATAAGACCATCCCTTATCTTCTGAGCAGCCTCAGCTTTAGCGCGCGCCTGCTCAACATCATTTTCGGTAGGTGCATCCTGCGCCAGCTGCACAGGCTGCGGATGCTCGCAGGAACCGCAAACCGGGCATGGCTTGCCTGGTTTCAGCTTATCGTGTGCCAAAAGTCCCGCCTGCGCGCCCAAAAATCTGTCAAAGCAAGCGTCACTCAGCTCATTAAGATGATTGAAATTATCGCAGGCCTGCTTATACTCCTGACGCTTCTGCAGCAGCGCAACCTCCTGACTTTGGTAACGCTGCTGCATTTCCTGTAATTGCCGCAGCTCTCTTTGGCGTGCAGCCAGCTGCTGCCTTTCTGTTTGCATCTGTGCCAGCTCCACCTCGCCCTTTTGCGCTTCGCTGACCTCTGCCTCAAGCTTTTGCAGAGCATCCTGTCTTTGCACTGCTGCAGTTGCTTCCTGCTCCAGTTGCTTTTGCATACCTGCTATTCTCACGTCTGTCGACTGAATATATTTTTCAAGCTGCTGCTTTTTATCAATAGCGCTCAGGCTGTCCTGCAGCGCAGTCAGATTTTTCGTCACAATAGCCGCCGCTGCTGCCACCTGCTGCTGTTCCTTTTCGTCAAGAGCAATAATTGTGTCAAGCAAGGCCATTACTTCTTCAACACAGCCTTCATAGTGACGCGCGGCAAAGCTCTGCAGCTTTTCCGTATAAGCAGAATAAATGCAGCTGATGCCGTTCAGCGCCTGCTCGCTTCGGCGCTGCTGCTCGGCAAATTCGTTACGCTTGGCCACAGCATCCTGCTTCAGCTTATCCTGCAGCTGTTGGAAGAAGTATGTATGAAATAAATCACGGAAGATTTTACTGCGCTCATCCGTATTGGTATCCAAAAATTTGCGGAACTGTCCCTGAGCAATCATCGTAATCTGCGTAAACTGCTTGTGATTAAGCCCCAAAAGCTCCACAATGCTCTTGTCTACGTCAGACATTCTCGTCACCGGTACGCGTCCATCAGGATAGTACAGCTCGGCGCCGGCTTTTTCCTTCGTCATACCGCCGCCACGCTTCGACGGACGGCGATACTCAGGATTGCGTCTTACCCTGTAGCACTTTCCGCGGAAGGAAAACTCCAGCTCCACAAAGGTCGGTGTATCAGCGTCCGCATATTGGCTGCGCAGCATATTGGCATCACGCACACCGCCGCTCGTCTGTCCGTACAGGGCATAGGAAACAGCATCGAAAATTACGGTTTTGCCGGCACCGGTATCGCCGGTAATCAGATACAGCCCCTGCTCTCCGAGCTTGGAAAAATCTATAACGGTTTGGCCTGCATACGGACCAAACGCACTCATAACCAGCTTCAGCGGTCTCATAATACGTCACCTCCCATTTCCGACAGCAGATTAGTAAGATACTGCTTCTGCTCCTCGCTCAGCTCCTGATTGTTCTGCAGGTGATAAAAATCACCAATAAGCTCCAACGGTGTTTTCTCTACCGGATTTTCCGTAAGCTCCAGCTCGGCATTCGCCTGCGTGCGCTTATTGTCGTAATCAAGTTGCAGCAAATTCTTATACACCGACTGCAGGCGCTGCATAGCATTCGGGATATCGTTTTCATCAGTAAGCGTCAGATAATAAAAATCCTGCAGACAGCCATTTTCATCCATCGGAAACATGGCATAATTCGGTCTTGCCATTAAATTTTCAAAGGTATCCTTTAAATAGCGCACCTCACGCAACGGCGTCAGTGGCAGCTGCGTAACCTTCATATTGCCTTTTTCGGCAAGCTCCACCAGCGTCACGGATTTTTGCTGCTGCCATTCGCTAAAGGAATATTTCAGCGGTGTACCGCAATAGCGGATACGCTCATTACCGCCGACGTTTTGAGGATTATGGATATGCCCCAAAGCCACATAATCAAAAGCAGCAAAAACCTCCGCACCGATATTATCCAATCCGCCCACATTAACAGCCTCGCTACCTGCGGTAACAGCACCGGTGACAAACTGATGCGCAACAAGCACATTGCGCTCGTCCTGTGCCAACTGCAGCTGCGATACAGCATATTTCACAGCATCGTGATAGCATGTAATCTCCGCTGCAGCCTCCTCCGGTGCCCAATGCTTTACAACAGCAGGCTTCAAAAAAGGCAGCAGGAAAACATTCACCTTGCCGAATTCATCCTCCAGCACAAGCTTCTGCTCCTCACCGTTGTAGCTGCCCGCAAAATGAATGCCACTGCCGCTCATCAGCTGCGCTCCGAACGCCAAGCGCTCTGCCGAATCATGGTTGCCGCTGATGATGCACACAGGTACCTTCAGCTCCGCCAGCTGATTGAGAAAATCATCAAACAAAACGACAGCTTCTGCCGGCGGCACCGGTTTATCATAAATATCTCCGGCAAGCAGTACGCAATCAGACTGCTTGGCGCAAATCATCTGTACAATCCGTTGTAAAATATATTTTTGATCCTCATAAAGAGAAAATTCATTGAGTTTTTTTCCTAAATGCAGATCCGACAAATGTAAAAGCTTCATGCTATCACTCCCTGTCACGAATATTTATTCACTGTTATTTAATCGTTGTATTATCTTGATTTTATCATGCTAAAGCATATGCGTCAATCTATACTTCAAACAAACGTTGCCGGTCCTCCTAAACTTTCTGGAAAAAATTTCTACTTTTTTTCAAAAAAGTACTTGACCAACTGCTATCTATCTGCTATAATCGTTATTGTTCTGATGAGCGTGCTCAAAAAGAACTGCTACTCCGGGATGGTGTAATGGTAGCACAAGTGACTCTGGATCATTCGGTCTGGGTTCGAGTCCTAGTCCCGGAGCCAAATGGCGCTATGGTCAAGCGGCTAAGACGTCGCCCTCTCAAGGCGAAATCAAGGGTTCGATTCCCTTTAGCGCTACCAGAAGTTAACGCTGATGCTTATGCATCAGCGTTTTTTTGTGTAAATGTAAAGCAAGCATAAACCGCATCTTGTTATGCGGTTTTTTTGTGCGCAAGAAGGAGAAAACACACTAAAGTTTTGCGACTGAAAGGTAGCGCTCTATAACGCTGACGCTCTGTTATCAGATTTTTGTACGGAAAATATCAATTTTGGTATCTTAATCCCCCTATGCCAATCATAATTTTCATATTTGAAAAGCCATGTCTTACCGAAAATCAGTAAAACATGGCTTTCTCTGTAAATCTGCGTTAGTCCATTACTTATGCTTAAAGATTCCCTGGACTAATGCTATATTTTTATTATTCTAGAGTCTTTATCAGAAGCTGAAGTTGAGGCTCAAGTTGAAGCCTACACCCTTTTGCTTACCAACGGAGCCGTTAACGCCAAGGCCCAGTTCGAATTTGTCGTAGTTGTTAACTCTCCAGCCAAGCTCCATAATACCGGTATCGCCCTTCATGGAAGGAGCAGGTGCGGAAGCAGAGCCAAGGGCTGTTGCTACAATCGCATTGGATTCACCGTCAAATTCATGCTGCCATGCCAAGCCTGCATAGAAAGCGTTCTTCTCGCTCAGTTGATGCGTATATCTTGCACCAAGACGAGTACGCAGAGAGGTTGTAGCATCGAAATCATAGGTTGCTCCGGTGCCTACAGTAGCCTTATCACCCTGTTGACGAGTGTAGAACAGCTTGCCGTAGTAGTCAAGAGTATCCTTATCGTTCAGCTGAACAACCTTACCCATGCCAAGATGTGCTTCGTAATAGGTTGCATCGCTATCGTATTTAATACCGCCTGCAACAGCAGATTGATAATCGGTGCTCATTCTGCCTGCACGCAGTGAGCCTTCATAATAGAGGCCATCATCATTGAGCTGCTTAGCCATCAGGCCTGCACCCCAGAAGTGTGCATCGCCATCGCCGTGCGTACTATTGTCGAGGTAGGAGTCATAGCTGCCGCGACCGTATTCAATCACAGGCGCAATTAACAGCTTACCGGAACTGAGCCATTCATTCCACGCTTTATCGGCAGCCAAAACCAATGCTTTCTTCTCCTCAGGAGTCCTTACCCTACCACGAGTACGTTTATAGGTTCTTGCTTCCGGTGTTAAATTCATTAAATCAGTTCTTCTTTTTTCATCCACGCAGATAAATCTGTTACCTTATCTATACTCATAATCGGCAAGCTATTTTCAGCGTCATTACAGTGCGTTAATTTCTCTTTCCAATTGATGCACTGCATTCATAACCGTTTCAAATGTTGGAATATCACCATACAGCATATCTTTCATTGCTTCATAGTCAGCAGATAAAGCCATAAAGCGATACTCCGGAGGAACCAGCTTCAAAGTTCCCGGTACAGCTTCCTGATACTTTGCCCAAGCCCTTGGATAAAACTTCATTTTGAAATCAACTACTGTTTTTAATAATTCCATATGCGCAAAAGCAGCTTCCTTCACAGATGACATTGACATACGATACAAGTCATAGTAATGCCGTGAATAACGCTGTGGCATTTCCGAACCTTCAGGTCTGTGGGCTTCATGATGCAAAATTGTTGCCTTCTCCCAAAAAGTCCGCTCAGGTGTAACAGTCAATATCGCTGTATTCTTTTGCTCAAAAATTTTTGGATAATATATCGCAGCATATGACTCTATCTGAGCAATTTTTGCAGGTGTCCAAGCTGCTAGTGCACCTATCTCTAAACGAATTACCTGCAATGTCGCCGGATTCGTAAACAAGTGCGGATAAGCAAAGATAACTGTCTGTTTGTCTTTTTCATCTATGTATATATTCGCCTCACAGTCAAGCTCCTTAGAAATCTCTGCTCGAATAACAGGACAAAACTGTTCTGCCAGAAAAACCTCTGCCCTTGCATTTGCTTCTTTGTTAAAAGAATCCTGTTTTGTTTTAGAGCGCTCTTCCCATGGTTCATCCTTGCCATACCCTAGCACACGCCAATCCAAAATAAGATCTATGTCTTCTGAAAAACGGCTGATCAGATTGAATGCCTTGGAAAGACTGGTGCCACCTTTAAACGTAATAGAATCTTTCCACGGACAGCGATGGAAAAGATAATCAAGCGTAAAACATACCCAAAAATCTTTTTCTACGATGGTATCATTCAATCCCATTTTATCTGCAGTATTTCGAAACAGTTCTCTCCGATCACTTTCCGGCAATCTTGCTACATTTATCATTGAGTGCCACCTCCACACATTTTACGTATCGTATCATAAACCCAATCCGTAGCTTCCGTTGCCTCTTTCAGGCAGGCTTCTTTTTCGTCATCAGATAGCTTTTCAGAAAGTGTCTGTATGATATCCGGCGTTACATTTGATTTACCCAAAGTTTTTAGTGCTTGAATCACCAAGCTCGTTATATAGGATAGACCAGTAATTTCCTTGTTGGTTCTATGCTTAAACTCCAATTTTGTAGAGTTCCACTCATATGTCTTATAAGGTCCATCGCTAATGTATGACCAAACCGCTGTTACCTGTGTCGAAATTCCCAACAAATTAAGAGCCGTATTTCCACATGGCGCAATAGTCCAATGATAACTTCGTGCTAATGCTTTTGCTACAGCGTCCGGAGAAACAGCTACATATTCATCAAGTAGCTTGCTGTACTTTGGTTTTTCATATACACCTCTGATAATTCTGCGTATAATACCAGATTGGGAAAGTCTCAATAATGCTTGACGAATTGCTGCATTATCTGCAATATCCGCAAAATCAGAAGCAATAAAAACAGTACCATCTTCACTAGAAAGAATTTGCGTTCGTATTTTCTGCATGTATCCATTGTCCATAAAAGAGCTCTCCCTTCAACATGTCACAAATATTATATATTATTCGTGACATATTTTCAACGGACATCTCAGATTTTTTAGTTTAAGTATTCCATGGTTTTGAAATTCATTAAAATAGCTATATAGTCTTTGAACTGCAAACGCACTATGTCACGAATTCTGTACATTTTTTGTGACATCATAAGACTCACTGAAACAATAGTGACATATAATCTTCCAGGTCATCGGCCAGACTAAGTCTTAACGTTTAAATCCTAAAAAATCCCATTCACGAAGTTTTGCGACTGAAAGGTAGACCTTTAGCGCTACCAGAAGTTAACGCTGATGCATATGCATCAGCGTTTTTTATTGTGTAAATTCAACTGAAATTCTAGCTACAGTACTAATCGACAAGTGAGATGACTTGCTTGTGTAAGTGAATCGTTTACTTTCATGCTAATTTCGTATATAACATTGACGTAAAATGACAGAATCAACCATGGCACCAATAGCTTTTTGCTTACGCCACAGAACCTAATGCACTGTTTGCATCCTTTGACAGAAACCCTACTCATAAAATATTTCTAAATAAAGCATAGATTTCTGCACACAAAACAGGCAGCAAATCCGCTGCCTGTTTTACTTATTCCATATGCTTATTACAATCTGCGCATAACAAACCCTTGCGCTGCATCATCCCACAAAAGCTCCAGCTGTAAATCCGTGCAATATTTTCTCTGCATGCCAAAGGTTGCTTCCGGAGGCATATATTCATATTGGCTGAGCAGAATAAAACGTCCGCTGCCATCCGTATTAATCTTGGTAACAATTTGCCGCCACTGGTCAATGGCATAGCCGTTTTTAGCTAAATCCTCCAAGGTTACATAGGTCAGCCATTGTCCGTTTTCCTTACCGATAAGCCAATAACCGCAGTTCTGCTCATGAGCACCGATAGTGGCATTTATTTCAAAAAATATATTTTCGGGATTGGCGGTAAAAACATCCCGCACCCTATAGCCAACCATTCCATTCTCCGCAGGAACAAAGGTCTTATAAACATCTTTGGTATTTTTGTTCATCAGCTGCAGAGTGCCGTCATCGGCAAGGAAGAATTGCACGCCTTCTTCCTCATCACTGATTGCCAGCTCTCTGCTGTTCATATAAAGAAATGTTCCGTCATCAGCAGTCAGAAATTCCGCTGCCCGAACCTTGGGAGCATCCGCAAGCAAGCACACTAGGCAAAGTAAAAATAAGGCTAAGCAAGAAAACAATTTCTTATAAATGCGCATATTCATCAACCTCCTAAATTAGATTCATCAATCCTGTCATTATAATTATAGCAACAAGAAGCTCTTTTTCCCCCACCCCAAAGCATGATTTCGGGTGGGACGGAAGAAATTTTCTTGTGCTAACAAGCAAATTTCCCAAAGCTCAAATTAAAAAGCTGCAGCCTGCTCCCGTACTCAGGAGCATAAGCATAGCTGCAGCTTTTGCTTTTATTCTATTGTTATAACAGAACTGCTCTCTTGTGCTTTACACCAGCTCTTCTCTGGACTCATGAATCTTCTTCAAAAGCTCCTTGCCGGCAATACCCGGTCTGGTCATTTCCGCAGGTGCCAGGATAATATCCAGATCCTCTTTGCTCAGCACCTTGCGTTCAATGAGCAGGTCCTTAATATTTCTGTTGGTTGCCAGTGCCTCCTTCGCCAAAACGGAGCAGGTTTCGTAACCGATATGCGGCAGCAACGCCGTAACAATGCCCACGCTCTTATCCAGCCATTCCGCGCATTGGGCACGATTAGCCTTAATGCCGTCTACGCAGCGGGTACGCAGCGTATTGACAGCATTGGTCAGGAAACGTAAGGAATTGAAAATATTGTAAGCCATAACGGGTTCCATAACATTAAGCTGGAACTGGCCGTTTTCTACGCCGAAGGCCACAGCCAAATCGTTGGCAATTACCTGATAGCAGGTCTGGTCCACTACTTCGGGGATAACGGGGTTAACCTTACCCGGCATAATAGAGGAACCGGGCTGACGCGGCGGCAACGTAATTTCGCAGAAACCTGCCCTCGGACCGGAGGCCATCAGACGCAGGTCATTGGAAATTTTAATCAGCGAAAGTGCCGATGTTTTCAAACTGGAGGATAAATCGGTGAAGATATCCGTATTACTGGTAGCATCAACAAGATTGTCCGCAGTAGTGAAGCTCTCGCCGGTAACCAGCGTAAGCTGTTCGCAAACCTCTTTGATATATTCGGGATCGGCGTTCAGGCCGGTGCCGACTGCTGTTGCGCCCATATTCATGGTGTGCAGCAGCTCACAGCTGCGGCGAATGTAGTTACTGCGTCTGCGCATGGAGGAAGCAAAGGCTTTGAACTCCAGGCCTAAGGTAATAGGCACAGCATCCTGCAAATGTGTACGGCCGATTTTCAGCACATCCTTGAATTCCTCGCCCTTCTTATCGAAGGAATCCGCCAGGTTTTCCAAGGCAATAATAAGCTGTTCGGCGCGCATCAGAGCGCAGACACGGATGGATGTAGGAATAACATCGTTAGTGGACTGCGACATATTGGCATGGTTATTAGGGCTGATATAATTATAATCGCCGCGCGGACGACCAAGAATTTCCAGAGCACGGTTACAGATTACTTCGTTCGTATTCATATTGAAGGATGTTCCGGCACCGCCCTGAATCGGATCAGTCGGGAACTGGTCGTTCAGCTTGCCGCTGATGATATCATCGCAGGCTTGAACCATAGCATTGCCGATTTTTTCATCCAAAAGACCGATTTTCATATTGGCCAAGGCCGCAGCCTTTTTTACCATGCCCAAGGCTTTGATAAAAAGCGGATCGGCAGTATAGCCTGTAATTTGGAAGTTTTCCATGGCACGCATGGTCTGTACACCATAATATGCATTATCAGGAATTTCTAATTCACCTAAAAAGTCGTGTTCTTTACGCATAATACATTTGCCTCCTTCTCCAAAAGCATGTAAAAGCTGCTTTTAATCGAAATCTGTATTATGTATACATAATACATTCAAGTCACCATTCTGTCAAGCATATTATTGCGAATTTTGAGAAATTTACTTGCAAAAAAGAACTGCCTTAAGACGCTAAGCTTAGGGCAGCTCAAAATAATCTGCTTTAGATAAAATCTACCACACCATTCTCCAGATGGTACATAGCACCGATAACGTGCAGGCCTTCCTGATGCTCAACCTTTTGAATCTCCAGGCTTGCTTCGATTTCCGCTTCACAGCTTTTGACATTCATGCAGGCAGCCTTATACGGGTCGCACTCGTCGCCAATCGCTGCTTTGATTTTATCCGTAATAAATTTGATATACCCCTCCGGATCATGATTGATTGCAGCATGCACCGCACCGCAATGCGTATGCCCCATAACAACAATCAACGGTGCACCCAGATGACTGGCAGCGTATTCAATACTGCCCAGCTGATGCTCATCAATCACATTACCGGCAATGCGGATGACAAACAGCTCGCCGATGCCTGTCATAAAAATATTCTCCGGAATCACGCGGGAATCAGAGCAGGTAATAATAATCGCATAAGGCTTCTGCCCGTTAACCAAGGTATCTGTTCTCTTTGCCTGCGAAATATCCTCGCTGTTGACCTTGGCATCAATATATCTGGCGTTGCCTGCTTTTAATTTTTCTAAAGCCTTTGCCGGTGTTGTTGTTATATGCTTAATCATAAAATCGCCCCTCTTAGAACATACTTTGCAAAAAAATCATTCGGTAATCGCTATCTTGATAACTCTGTCTAATCTGTTTTCAAAAATGCGGTAATTCCAGGCACAGCACGAGGTACCGAGCCATGCTTAATATGCAAATCACTGGTGCAGATGCTTCCCAGCGTTACGCGCACAATAGCATCGCGCGCAGAAACAAGCTGCGGCTTGGCCTTTTCCTGCAGAGCAAACTTACCGTGTTCAATATAAGTTAATGCTTTCATAAATTTGCAGACCTTCTTTCTCTATTTTTTGCTTCCCTGAAGCTCATATCGCTTCCCTCATTATATCATAATATTGACGCTGTGGATAATGACATAAGCAACATGTCACGCAATACTATCTTCGCTGTTAAATTCAATAAGCTTTCTGAATAAAGAAATCACAACTTTTTCGCTGATAAAAACACCGGAATGTGTTAAAATATTAGTTAGATTTTTTAGGAGGCCTTATTCATAATGCATCAATATCTCTTTTTTATCGGCGATTTTCCCATACGCATGTATGGTCTGATGCTCTGTACAGCAATTTTTCTGGCCACCGGCACTGCCTACTTTTTAGCTAAGCAGGACGGCCGCTGGCACGAGCACATTTTAGACATCGGCATCTACGGCGGCTTTGCCGGTCTCATCGGCGGCAGGCTGTGGGATGTTTTCTTCTTCGACTGGGATTACTACAGCCATCATCTGTTGGAAATCCCCTTCGTCTGGCAGGGTGGCATGGCCGTGCAAGGCGGTATGCTGGCAGGCATTGCTGCCGGCATTGTTTACTGCAAGCTGCATGACATCGACTGGGTAGCTCTGGCGGATATCATTTCGCCTTCTCTGCTTATCGGCCAGTCCATCGGACGCATGGCCAACCTGCTCAACGGTGACGCCTTCGGCACACCTACCGGTGGCAGCTTCGGTATTCTGTACCCGGAAGGCACGCTGGCCTACAAAACCTACGGCCCCGTACCCCTGTGGCCGGCAGAGGTTTGGGAAGGTCAGCTGGATATCGTCATTTTTGCCCTGCTGCTTCTGTTCCGCACCACCAAGCACGCGCGCGGTCAGGCTTTATGCATGTACGCCATGCTTTATTCCGTAGTCCGCTTCTTTTTGGAAATGCTGCGCGGTGACTACGCCGAACCCTGGATGTTCGGACTGAAATCCGCTCAGGCAACCAGTTTAGGCTTCTTTCTCGTCGCCTTAGGCTTCTTCATTTACTGCGGTTGGCTGGAAAAACATCAGCCTGCTGCCAAAGAAAAAGCTGTCGGCAAAAAATCTAAAAAATAATTGCAAAAAAGTGTTGACAAGAAGCGTACTTTTCGCTATAATATCATTGTTGCTTGAAACAACAGCAGCGCTGATGTGACTCTGTAGCTCAGTTGGATAGAGCGTTTGACTACGAATCAAAAGGTCGCAGGTTCGAATCCTGCCAGGGCCACCACTTGAAACTAAACTCTGTAACTTCGGTTACAGAGTTTTTTGTTTTTGCGGATAAAATATATTCTTCCGCTAACCGGTACTCCCCCGCTTGTTAGCACCACCATTCAGTCTTATAATAATGATATATAATCAGAACCGTGAGGTAACTTTATGAACGTAAAATATTCTAAAATAGCCTGCATCATCCTGGCGTCCGGCGTAGGCCGCCGCTTCGGCGCCAACAAGCTGCTGACAGCCATCGACGGAGCGCCCATGCTGCAGCACATCCTTGATATCAGCCAAGGACTTTTCGCCAAGTGCATCGTCGTTACACGCCACAAGGAGGTTGCGGAAATCTGCGCGCAGCAGCAAATCCCCTGCCTGCTCCACGACAAGCCCTATCTGAGCGACACCGTGCGCTTAGGCACCGCTTATATAAAGCAGCAGCTGCCTCAAGGCGAGGGCCTGCTTTTTGCCGTTGCCGACCAACCGCTTTTACAACAGACAACACTCATTCGCCTTGCTGACAGCTTTTTAGCGCAGCCGCAAAAAATCCATCGCCTGTATTACGAAGAAACTCCCGGTAACCCCATCATCTTCCCTGCAAAATTTGCTGATGAACTGCAGCAGCTGCCGCAGGATAAGGGTGGTTCTGTACTGACAAAAAAATATCCTGAACTGGTAGTAAAAGTACCGGTTCAGGATATCAACGAGCTGCTGGATATAGATACACAGCAGGATAAAACTAAGCTTGAGCGTCTTCGCCCCTATTCAGAATAATATTCAGCAGAATTGCTACAAAGGCTGCCGGAACGATACCGGATTCACCGAACATCATGCGCATAGCCTCTGGGCAGTGTGCCAGGATGCCGGGTGTAGCGCCCATGCCGTAGCCAACGCCTAAAGCAACGGAAATAATCGTCAGGCTGCGTGGGTTAAGCTTCTCTTTAGTAACCAGCTGAATACCGCTGACAACAATCGAGGAGAACATCATTACGGCAGCGCCGCCCAGAACGGATTGCGGCATAATGGAAACCAAAGCGCCCAGCTTGGGAATCAGGCCGCAGAGAATCAAAAATACAGCACCGGTTGCCAAAGCAAAACGGTTAACAATCTTCGTCATAGCAACCAGACCTACATTCTGAGAGAAGGAAGTATTGGGCAGTACGCCGAAGACAGCAGCAATAGCAGAGCCAATGCCGTCACAAATAACGCCGCCGGACAATTCCTTGTCCGTAGCTTCACGGTTCAGACCGCTTTCGACAACGGCGGAAATATCACCAACAGTTTCTACTGCGGTAACAACAAACATAATCAATACAGGCATAATAGCACGCATATCAAATACGATATCAACAGGCATAAGCTGAGGCACAGCGAACCAGGAAGCATTCGCTACCTTGTCCCAATGCAGTACCCAGGATTTGGTGTATTCTACTCCGTCAGGCGTAACTGCAGTTGTAGGCAGCACAAAGCCCATGAAAATAGCAGCGATATAGCCTGCAATAATACCAAGAAGAATGGAAGAAGAGCTTAAAAAGCCCTTAGTGCCATGCTTAAAGAAAAGGATAACACAAAGCACAAACAAGCCAAGCAGCAGGTTTTCGATAGAACCGAAGTCCTTAGTCTTGAAGCCGCCGCCAAAGGAATTGATACCTACGGAAATCAGCGACAGACCGATAGACAGTACAACAGTGCCGCAGACAACAGGCGGGAAGAAGCGACGGATGTGCTTGAGCACAAGGCCGAGCACCGCTTCAAAAACACCGCCGATAATCGAGGCACCCATAATAGCACCATAGGCGACAACACCACTGCCCAAGGTTGCAACGATACCGGCAAATACGCCGATAAAGCCGGAGCTTGTACCCATGATAATAGGCACCTTGCCGCCGCAGGGACCAACGGAATATAACTGCAACAGAGTTACCAGACCTGCAACAATCATCGCATTTTGAATCAAAACAACCTGCAGCTGTTCAAAACCGGCACCGCCGACAATACCGCAGGCACCGCCAATAATCAGAACCGGTGTAAGATTGCCGACAAACATAGCCAAAACATGTTGCAGACCTAAAGGAATAGCCGAGCTCAAAGACAGCTTGCCTTCAAACTTGTAGGCTTCCTCAGACAGTTTAACAAACTTAGACATATAAGCACCCCTTCATTTTTTCATGCATATATTTTATCGCATATCAGGCAATATTGTAAAGAAAATTACAGAGAAAATCCGTATAAATTTTATCAGATAGCCTTTTTTGTTCGCAATTCAAAAGAGAAATTAAAAATGAGCACCGACTACGTACTTTTGCTACGTTGAGGTGCTCTTTTTTATATAGATGAAGTATGTGGTACAATACCTTTAACTCATCAGCAGAACGCGGAGAAGGTATCAGAGACGAAGAAGGAGCACCGACGGCGTACTACTGCTACGTCGAGGTGCTCCTGATGAAGTATATGATGCCTTATACGCGTTCTGAAGCTACGTCGAGGCCTTCTCGATGAAGTATATGATGCCTTATATGCGTTCTGCCCTAGTTTGGATTAACTGGGCTGCTATACTCACCGCAATCTCCGCCGGCGTCTCACTGCCTATGTCGATTCCGATTGGCGTAATCACACGTGCGAGCTGCTGCTCGCTGTAGCCGTCCGCCAGCAAAGCGGCTCTGGCCATAGCAGCTTTATTTTTACTGCCCATAATGCCGATATAACCCACAGGCGTAGTCAACAGATAGCGCTCCACATTGGCGTCATGCACGTGACCGCGCGTCATAACTACCGCATAATCCTTTGCCGTCAGGCTGCAAACCTCCTGCAGCTTAGTAAAATCAACCTGCTGTACATGCTCCGCCTGCGGAAATGCTGCCGCATCCGCAAACTCCGCCCTGTCATCCAGCACGATGCATTTAAACCCGAGATGACACAAAAGCGGCACCAGCTCACGCGCAACATGACCTGCGCCAAAAACATAAACCGAACCGTCATAATCATACTGCTCCGCATAATAAGCGTAGCCATCTATATTGATTACACCTCTGCGACCTGCAAGCTGCAGGTCTTTTTTTATTTGCGGCAGTGCGTTGCCTTCACCCAAAGGCAGTAAAAACCACCAGGGAGCACGCTGCTTCATTGCACTAAGAGCTTCCTCTGCCAAATTCCCCGTTTCTTCCCCCACAGACAGGTAACAAAACTGCACCTGACAGCTGCCGCCGCAGGCCATACCTGCTGCCGAAGAAAGGTCAAACGTTTTGACAAAGTTGCCGCCACCGCAACGCAGACGCTGCTGCGCCAGCTGCTGTGCCGCGTATTCCATACCGCCGCCGCCGATGGTTCCGTAAAGCAAGCCTTTTGCTCCGACCAGCATATAGGCGCCGCTGGTGCGCGGAGTAGAGCCTTCACTCTCAATCAATGCAACAAGATAGCAAGGCCGTGAGCCCAAAGCCTGCGCCTGTATTTTTTTCATTAGATACTTCATTTTTCTTTCTCCTGTGCATAACGGCAAACTAATTCAAGAACGCTGCCGGCAATGCAACGCGCCTTATCCGAAATTGTAAAGCAGTTGGCCAGTTCTTCTTTACGTGGGTCGATATCGGCAATTTTAAAGCCTTCGGTAACGGCAAAGCCATCGCGAATCATGCCGCGAATCAGACCGGACAGTGTTGCCTTTACCGGCACCTGATTACTGCCGTCGGTAATAGTTGCAATAGTTTCGCCCTTTTCCACAATGCTGCCAATGTCATGAACAACGTGCAGAACACCTGCGCAGGGTGCGTGCAGCACACGTTCCTTGCTATAGCCTGCGATGTTACCGGGCACGCCGCTGTTCGGCGCAGCACTGCCGCTGCGGATAATGCGTCCCAGGTTATGACCGCGCTTCGTTTCTACAATCACGTCGGCATCAGCGCCCACGCTAAAGCCGGGGCCTAAGGCAATCACGAGCGGTGCCATTGTACTGCTTGTACCCAAATTACGCTTGGCGATAATCGCATCAATCACAATATCAGGTGCAAAAGCACGCACACTATCCGCTGCTTCGTCAACCAGCACCGGCACTTCACCGCGCTCCCAGACAGCCTCTGTCTCCGCAAGAGAGTTTATCAGCCTTGCAGTCAGACCTTCTACCTGAGCGCTTCCCTGATACACCGCTTCGCACAGCGCTACCTGTCGACGAATTGCCGCAGGCTTAGCGCATTCCAGCACTAAAACTTTGAAGCCCGCTCCCCACAAGCGATGGATAACGCCTGTTGCCAGGTCACCGCCACCGCGTACAATAATCTTCAGCATTTGTTATTCTCCCCTTTCACGAAGCCATATTCTATGCTCGTCCATGCATGCACCCACTAACAGCCGCAGCATTTCCTCCTGCTGCGCCGCAGGTAGCAAATCACATTTATTCAGAACGATATAAAAAGTGCGTTTACCGACATTTTTGTGTGCTCCCTGCTCCGAACGCAGCAGCGAAGCAAGCATTTGCGCATCAATGATTTTTTCTGCGCTGCAGCCTAAAAGCTCTGCCGCCAGCTGCGAACGCTGGCAAGCCTGCGCTAACGGGCGGCCCAAAGCATCCATCCCCGCAACAGCCAGCACTATGTCACTGTCAGGCAAAAGTACAGGCTCATTCTCCGCAGGCACCTTGCAGGGATGATGTCTGGAGCCGTCAGCCTCACACAAAATTACGTCAGCCTGCAGCTTCAGCGCTTCATACACGCTTTGCGGGGGTAACGTCAGCTTACCGGTAGCAAGCTCCGGTGTACCGATAACAGCATAGCGCCGCTGCTGCCACAAATTATGTACTGCTGCTGCGTCCGCAGCAAAGCTGCCATCTGCAGGCTGCAGGATATGCGTACTCGTCAGCGCCAGCACCTTGCGCCCGCAGGCTGCCCAATCCGCTGCCAGTTCATACATAACCGTCGTTTTACCGCCGCCGCCAACAAGGCAGATAGTATGTTTTTTCCCGTCAGTAAAAAAATCAAAGGGACAGTGCGCCATCAGCTTCACCTCGCCTAAAATTACTTATATTATAACACACTCATTAAAAAAGGCTGTCGCTTGCCTGCGACAGCCTTCAATAACATTAGCCTTTATTTGCCTTGAGCAACAGCAGCGATGACTTCTTCAGTCAGATCCTTGCCGCCGAATACAACAGCACTTGCATCAACTACATTAGCAATGCCATGAGCTTTTGCTACCTGGCCGATAGTTTTGCGGATTTTTTCGCGGATAGGATTCAGCAGGGAAGCTTCCTTCTTATCTACCTGAGCGGATAATTTTTCGCCCAGCTCGCGTCTGCCCTTGTCGTCAAGTTTCGGAGCCTTTTCGTTGAATTCATTTTCAGCCTTTTGGCGCTCCAGATTGATAACGCTCATAGTAGTCTGAATATCAGGATAGCTGCGGAAAACACGTTCAACATTTACATATCCCAATTCTTCGGCAAAAGCGCTGGTTGCGCAAGCTAAAGCCATAACCAAAGCCATAATCAAAGTCAATAAGCTCTTTTTCATTAAAACAGTAACCTCTCTTCTTAAGATTTTAATACTAATACTATCTTACACTATTTCCTATAGAAAAGCAAGCTGTTTATAATTGCCCGCTCTGCCACGTCCGTTTACGCAACGGCGGTAAAGGATAAGCCTTGCGGCTTGTTTTGAGCCCCTGCCGCACAAGGCATTCCGCCAGCGCCACAGGTGCCACCGCCGGGTCAACAACAGGAACGCCCAGACGCTCACCGAGCGGGTGCGCCAAGCCTAAAAAGGATAAGCAGCCCAAAAGCAGTACCTGCACTCTGCCTGCCGTCAGCAAATTTTTGCCGGCTTCCGTAAGCAGGTCCAGAACACGCTCACGCTCTGCCCACAAATCAACACCACGGGCCTCAATGCCGCCGATTGCAGCAATACGCGCAGGATCAACACCGCATTGAGCAACAAAAAGCTGCTTTTCCGCATAACGCGCAGTATCTGCCAGCAAAAGCCCTGCCTGCCTGCCTACCAGCGGTGCCAGAAGACAGCTAGCCTGACCGCCGCCCACTACAGGTATACTTACCACCTCACGGCAGGCATCCACCGCGGGGTCACTGAAGCAGTACAGCACGACTGCGTCATAGCCTTCGCTTTCCGCACGCACAGCCATTTTGATAATCTCGGGCGCAGCAAGCGCAGCATCCAGAGCAGAATCAATTTCGATATGATTTTCAACAAGGCACTCCATGTGCAGCTCCACATCCGGACCTACATGCACACTGAGCAGATGACAGCGTGCTGCCATCTGCTCAGGAGTAACCCCAAAGTCAGGATTAATTATAAATATTTTCATTCGTATATCCTTATACCAAAACAGAAGCAAGGAACTTCTTCGCGCGTTCCGTTTTCGGATGGTTGAATACTTCATCCGGCGTACCACTTTCAATCAGATAACCGCCGTCCATGAAATAAACTGTATCCGATACGTCCTTGGCAAAACCCATTTCGTGGGTAACAAGAACCATTGTAATGCCGGTATTGGCAAGCTGCTTGATAACATCCAGTACCTCCTTGACCATTTCCGGATCAAGTGCGGAGGTAGGCTCGTCTAAAAGCAGTACCTTCGGCTCCATCGCCAAAGCACGCGCAATCGCTACACGCTGCTTCTGGCCACCGCTCAGACGGCTGGGATATTCATTGGCTTTGTCGGAAAGATTAACCTTTGCCAACAGCTTCATAGCCTTTTCCTTGGCCTCCTGCTTGGACAGACCGTTGACTACACGGGGAGCGTAGGTCATATTCTCCAGAACAGTCATATTGGCAAAAAGATTAAAATGCTGAAACACCATGCAGGCATTCTTGCGGATATCTTCAATTTTAATTTTGGAATTTACGATGTCCTTACCTTCAAATAAAATCGCTCCGCCGGTAGGCTGCTCCAACAGATTGATACAACGCAGCAGCGTAGATTTTCCTGAACCGGAAGAACCGATAATGGTCACAACCTCACCTTTTTTTATTGTCAGGGAAACATCCTTAAGGACCTCTAAATTGCCAAAGCTTTTAGACAGGTGTTGAATCTCAATCACTGATGCGCACCTTCTTTTCTAACAAACCACCCAAAAAGTTCAGGGCCATAACCAAAACATAATAAACAGCAGCAGCTACGATAAAGGCTTCAAACGCACGGAAGGTTTTTGCCTGAATCAGATCCGCCCAACGCAGCGTATCGGCAACACCGATAACGGAAACAAGGCTGGAATCCTTCAGCAGCATAATGCTTTCGTTTACCAGAGAAGGCAATGCATTCTTAATAGCCTGCGGCAGAATAATATCCAGCAGGAAACGATGCTTAGGCACACCCAAGGACATTGCTCCCTCCCACTGACCTTTGTCGACAGCAAGAATACCGCCGCGCAGTGCCTCGGAAATATATGCGGCACTGTTCAGGCCAAAGGAAAGCACGCCTGCCTCCAAAGCAGAAATAGTATAGCTTGTCAATTGCGGTGTCGCAAAGTAAATCAGCATCAGCTGTACTAAAAGCGGTGTACCGCGGAAGACAGAAATATAAACCTTTGCCAGGAAGGAAAGCACTCTGTTTTTGGACAGGGTTATCAGCGCAAGGATAAAGCCTCCGAAAAAGCCCATAATTGTGGAGAAGAAAGTGAATTTAAGTGTAATCCAGACAGCGGTTGCCAAAAGCGGTATATAAGGTTCCAGAACGGAAAAATCTAACATCTGCTAATTCACCTCTTACAGCTTAGCAATATCCAGCTTTGCAATTGCAGCTTCATATTCTTTAGTGCCTTCTTCACCCAGATGAGCTACGAGAATTTTGTGCAGCTCACCATTGGTGCGCATTTCCTTCAGGATTTCGTTGATTTTTTCAACATCCTTGGAATCCTTCGGCAGCGCAATAGCAAAGGTATCGTCTTTTACTACAGTTCCCTGCAGAACGTGCAGCTCCAGATCAGGATTTTGTTTTACGAAAACAGCAGCTTGGGAAGAATCAAACAGACCTGCAGCCAGACGACCGTTTTTAATATCCTGAACAACCAGCGGAGTAGTATCCATTTCAACAACTTCGATACCGCCGACAGCCTTCAGCTCTTTAGCATAGGTAGTACCCATAGAAGCACCGGCTTTTTTACCCTTCAGTTTATCCATAGCGTCATAGCCTGCACCCTTTTTGCAGAGAATAGCCTTCATCGGGAAATAATACGGCTTGGAGAAGGATACAACCTTTTCACGCTCGGAAGTCGGAGAAATTGCAGAGATAATAACATCAGCACGGCCGCTTTGCAGAGTAGGAACCAGAGAAGCGAATTTCATATCGGTGAATTCGATTTTCTTGTTCATCTTCTTGGCAATATAGTGAGCGATATCAATATCAACACCTTGGTAATCCTTGGTGCCTTCCTTTACGGATTCAAACGGCGGGAAGGTGGAGTTGATAGCAACAACCCACTTGTCACCCTTGCCTGCATCAGCTGCAGCATCTTTTTTCTCGCCACCGCAGCCTACCAGCATCATAGCCAGCATTGCAGTTGCCAAGAAAGCAAAAATACTTTTCATTGTAAACTTTTTCATTAGAAAAACCCCTCTCAATTTTTAATATCTGTTTACTCCGTACATTTAATGAGTAAACTTGCTCATATAATGAATTATTATACCATAGAATTAACGACACTGCCAACAGATTTTTTTCAATCAGTAATGAACCTCAATATCATAACCCTTCTGCTTTAAAACATGTTTAGCGCAGGCTTCGTCAGTAGTAATCCAGGCTCCATTTTCTTTTGCATAATGAATAAATGAACGCAATGCACGAACATATCCCGGACGACCGATAAACTGCGGATGCATAACAAAGTTAATGATGCGGCCCTCGTCTGCCAGGCCGTCAAACTCATCCTGCCAAATCTGCACCATTTCGCGTCCGCTGCGCAGGTAATAATGCTCAGGATGCTGCAGAGTGTACATGTCATAGGAGGTATCATCGACAATGCCGTCCTTCGGCAGCTCAACGATAGGTATTTCCTTGCCGTCTATTTGCAGCAGGAAAGGCCCGTCATTGTTACGCCAGTTGGAGGAATAGATGCAACCGCGGTCCAGCCAGAGCTGCTTATGAAAATCATGCAAGATACCATCAGGCATACGCACACCTACGGGACGTTTGCCGGTAAGGCTGCGGAAGATAGCATCAACCTTATCCATCAGCGCATTTTCTTCTTCATAGGTATCCTTTACTTCATGCAGATAACCATGATAGCCGATTTCATGTCCCTGTGCTGCAATGTATTGAATGATTTCCGGATGAATCTCCGCAGTATAGGCAGTAGTGAAAAAGGTTGCCTTAAGACCTTCCTCCTCCAGCATCTTCAGGATGCGCGGCAAACCCTGCTTCGTGGCATAAAGACCACGGGACATGTGCACCAGATGACGTTCATTGATATCGTTGCGTGTAAGCCACAGAGTTTCCGCATCGATATCAAAGGAAAGCAGTAAAGCAATGCGCTTATTATCAGGCCAGTTCCAGTTCATCATGCTTCGCCTCCTTCCGCACGTTTAGCATAAAACTCCTTTACGTAACGCGCTACATCTTCGCAGCTTGCAAGCCATGCGCCGTTCGCCTTCATATAGGCAATAAAGCGTTCCAGCATGCGCACGCGGCTGCTGCGGCCGATAAGCTGCGGATGCAGCTTGAGCACAAAAATTTTGTCGTCCTCATTGGCAAGCTCGTCAAAATTATCCTTCCAGATATCGTAAACATAGTCCACCGGATAACTACAGGTGATAGTAGCTTCATCAGCATAGGAAAAATAGAACCAGGAGAAATCATCCAGAGTAGGCTCAGTAGGAAGCTCCACAAGCTGGTAGTCCTCATGCACATACGCCCAGTCGCAATCCTTAAGTGTAGACCCGTATAAATATCCACGTTCAGCCATCAGCTGCATTGCACAGTTAGGCAATAAATCCAGCGGACCGCGATAGCCGACAACTTTGCGGTCGCTTATTTTTTCCAGAAGCGCCTCACTCTTGGCCATATTTTCTCTTTCCTCATCAGCAGGCATATCTACAGAGGCTTCGTGCAGATAGCCGTGATATGCAAGTTCATGTCCTGCATCCGCTATTTGCTGAACTTTATCTGCATAAAGCTCCGCAATGCGGCCGGGAACAAAAAAGGTAGTTTTGAGCTGTTGGCGTTCAAGCATATCCAGACAACGCTTTAAGCCCTCATCAGGACCATATTGACCTCTGCTTGTATCGGAAAAGCCGATTGTTCGCTTGCCGATTACAGATTTACGCAGCAGCTCCGCATCAAAATCAAAGGTAACCATCACGGCGATACGCTTGCCGTCAGGCCAAACCATACCGTCACCATTTTTTAAAGTAAACATTCTTGCCTCCTTGGTAATTATTCAAACTTATTCAGTGAAATGAATCCATATTCTTGATAACTATTTAATTATGTCACTATAAGCAGATAAATGTCAACTCATATAATTAAAAACGCAGGCCTTTCGACCTGCGTTCACTTCGTTTTGCTGATGTAAGGTATTGGTGGGCCCAGTAGGGTTCGAACCTACGACCAGCCGGTTATGAGCCGGCGGCTCTACCACTGAGCTATAGGCCCATGCAAACTACCAAACAGTATTATTTTATAATAGATATAGTTGTTTGTCAACTATTATTCCAAGAAGTCCTTCAGCTTTTTGCTGCGGCTGGGATGACGCAGCTTGCGCAATGCCTTAGCCTCAATCTGACGGATACGCTCACGGGTAACGCCAAAGTGCTGGCCAACCTCTTCCAAAGTACGGCTGCGGCCATCCTCCAGACCAAAGCGCAGCTCCAGCACCCGTTTTTCACGGATAGTAAGCGTTTCCAGAACCTCCTCCAGCTGCTCACGCAGCAAAGTGAAGGAAGCAGCGTCGGCAGGTGCCGGTGCATCGTGGTCCTCGATGAAATCGCCCAGATGCGAATCCTCTTCCTCACCGATAGGAGTTTCCAGAGAAACAGGCTCCTGCGCAATTTTCATAATCTCGCGCACTCTGTCAACGGAGGTATCCATTTCCTTGGCAATTTCTTCCGGCAAAGGCTCGCGGCCAAGCTCCTGCAGCAGCTGGCGGGAAACACGGATGAGCTTGTTAATGGTTTCCACCATATGTACTGGAATACGGATAGTACGTGCCTGATCGGCAATCGCACGGGTAATAGCCTGACGAATCCACCATGTAGCATAGGTACTGAATTTAAAGCCCTTATTATAATCAAATTTATCTACAGCCTTAATCAGGCCCAGGTTGCCCTCCTGAATCAAATCCAGGAACAGCATACCGCGACCGACATAGCGCTTGGCAATACTTACCACCAGACGCAGGTTAGCTTCGGACAAGCATTGCTTAGCTTCGTCACCCTGATGAGCAACTGCTTTCAACAGCTTTTCGAAATCCTCATCCAGATTGCAGTAAGCTTCAACAACAGCGGAATCCTTTTCTCTGCCGTCACTCATACGCTCTCTGAGCTCGTTGAGAATAGCCTTAATCTGATAAAGCTTGTGATCATCTAAATCGCTTGTTTCACGCGTTACTACGAACTGCTCACAGCCCGGAATCAGACATCTTTGTTCTACCATCAGGCGCTGCAGATGCAGACGCTCATCTTTGGTAAATTCAAAAATCAGGTCCTCGTAATCATCAACAGTATAAGGCTGACCTACGCTCTGACGCTTTTTAATCATCTGCGCTACACGGAAAACAGAACGCATATTGGTAATCTGCCATTCCTCTTTCAGGCTCTCGCGCAGCTTTTCAATCAATGCGCTGCCGCTGTCCTCGGCAGTAAAAGCAGGCTCCTCCAGCTCAATCATTCTGCCGCGCTGAATACGCTCTGCCTGACGGCCCTTATCCATACGCTTAGCGAGCTTAACCTCATCCTCACCGATAAGCAGCGGTACTCTGCCGATTTCCTTAAGGTACATGCGTACAGGATCGTCAATGCTGATGCCTTCGGGAACGCTCATGTTTTCCAACTCGCTGCTGCTGGGCTCATCATTATCTTCGTCGTTTCCTACCAAAGGCAGTATATCTTCGTCGGAGGCATTGTCATCATCAACAAGCTCCAGACCTTTACGTGTAATAACCTCGTAGATATGCTCAACATCTTCGGGCGTGATATCTTCCAAAGTATTGGTGAGGTTCATTACATCGCCATAGGTGAGAACACCCTTATTAGCTTTACCCTTGCGGATAAGCTCATCAATTTGCTCCTGCGTTATTTTAGTAGCTTCAGCCATGGTGTCCCCTCCTTCCTTATTTATTTTGGTTTCCATAGAGTTTTTTGATTTCATTCTTTATCCTTTGACTTTCCATTAATTCACTGAGAAAACGCTCATCTGCCGATCTTTCGTATTCATCCGCCAGCAGACGATGCTTTTCATATTCTTTTTCCAGACGAAGCCGCCGCATCTGCCTGAGGCAGTCCTGCATAAGCTTATCCATATCTCCCTCCGGAAGCTGATGTGCCAAAATACGCGCCAACGCTGTCTGCGCCGTATCGTCCAGGACATTATTCAGCTTATCCGTTGTATAAGCGGTGCCAAGCTCGCACAACCTGTCAAACATCTGTGCCAGCACAGCATCTTCAAAGCCTGTTTCCTTTACCTCCGCACGGCATTCGTCACACAGCTGCGGCTGCTCCAAAAGCAATCTCAGAAGCAGTTCTTCCGCCTGCTGACCGATACCGGCGCTTTTTTCCTCCGGAATCACCGTCGGCTGCCCAGTCTGCTGTCTGCCGCCTCTGCGTGCTGCCTTGCGGTATTCTTCCGCAATCAGGCCTTCATCAATAGTCAGCCGCTGTGCCAGCCTTCGGATATGCTCCGACGCTTCAATTTCATTTTGACATTCTAATAGGAATGGTAGTATATTCGACACAGCCTCTACTTTTCCTGCTAAATTAGCAATATTATTTTGCAGGATAGTTTCATCTATTTGAAAATCAATACCATTCTGCGCCGCCGCCAGCACCTGTGCAAAAGCAGCGCTGCCATGCTGACGTACATATTCGTCGGGATCCTTGCCGTCAGGTACACCTGCTATGCGCACCTTCAAGCCTGCTTCCCGAGCAATGCTCACGGCACGCACCGAAGCCTTGCGGCCTGCGCTGTCACTGTCATAGCAGAAGATTACTTCATCCGCCAGACGCTGCAGCAGCTTAGCCTGCTCCTGGGAAAAGGCCGTTCCCATAGATGCTACAACATTATCAAAGCCTGCCGCATGCAAGCTGATAGCATCCATATAACCTTCGACAACTACAGCCCGACCGCTTTTGCGGATAGCCTTCAAAGCTATATCCAGACCAAAAAGCAGCCTTCGCTTATTAAACCACTGCGTTTCCGCTGTATTCAGATATTTAGGCGTGCTGTTGTCCAGCACGCGTCCGCCAAAGCCGACTATACGTCCGCGCGCATCGCGGATAGGAATAATCACACGGTTGCGGAACTTGTCATAATAGCCGTCGCGCCCATGGGCCGCCAGTCCGGCAGCCTCCAGCACCTGCGGCTGACAGCCGCGCTTAGCAAGAGAGCTGACAAGCGCGGTAAAATTATTCAGCGCATAGCCTATGCCAAAGCCGGCAATAATTTCTTTGCCGATTCCGCGCCCTGCAAGATAAGCCAGGGCAGGTTCACCGTAAGCAGTTTTTGTAAGACAAGCCTGAAAAAATTTTGACGCCAGTTCATTAGCACTATAAATGCTGTCCCTTTGTTTCTCGCGCGCAATTTCGGCGGCCGTCTTCTGCTTTTCCGGTATCGGAATACCGTATCTGCCGGCCAACAGCTTTAATGCATCCATAAAGCTGCAGTTTTCGATTTTCATAATAAACTTAAAAATATCTCCGCCCTCATGGCAGCCAAAGCAATAAAACATGCTCTTGCCGGGGTTCACCGAAAAGGACGGTGTTTTTTCCCCGTGAAACGGGCAACAGCCCCAGTAGTTCTGCCCTTTCTTTTTCAACGGCACGTAACCGGAGATTATTTCTACCATATCAGCTGTGCTGCGCACCTGCTCTTTAAAGTTTTCAAAATCTCCGTTCATTACCCTCTCCGCCTCCAACTACTATATCACACATAATTTATATTCAATGTATAAAGGAAAAATCCTCTTTTTTTCTAAAAAAATCTTTTTTAACGCTTGCGCCGATTCTCTAAAAATACTATAATAAAGAGTACACTAAAAATTTCTCCTGTTTTTCATGCTACAAGAGGTGATTTATTCATGAAGAAATTTCTTTTAATATTAACTATGCTTGTTATGATGCTGCCTTCTATGTGCTTTGCCGACCCGGTAATCACCAGCGACAGCCGCACATTTAATCCGCTCACCGGCGTATATGACCTGCAGGGACACGTTTTTGTACAGTTTCCGGCACATGACACAACCTTAACCATTACCGGCGATGCTACCAAGGTGCTTCTTTATGCTATGGAGGTTCACGGACAGGGTAACATTCATCTGAGCTTCGGCGATATGAGCTTTGCCTGCGATAAGGTAGATGTATATCATTCCGACAGAACTGCCTATGTAAACGGCAATCTTGTTTTTAATGACAGCAGCAATAAAATTACCGCAGACAGCGGCAGCTACTGCTGGAAGACTAAAATTGCAGCCTTCCATGGTAATGTTACGGTCAATGGTCAGCCGCATGACGGTGATGTAGCCTATAACGTTATGGAAAAACAAATTACAGCACAATAAATTCTGTACAGACAAAAAATCAGCCCATGCTTTACGTTAAGTAAGGCATGGGTTTTTCTGTTGAAAAACAGGCTGCCGGATTACCAAGCAGCCTGCATAAACTTAAAAATATTCGTTATTATAAGTGCGGCATTTAGGAAAGAGCTCGTCGAGCAGCTGCAGCTTCCGCACATCGCTGCATTTGATGCGCCCTGCTTCCCAAAGCTCCGTAGCGCTGAACGCACCGAAGTAAAGCTGGGTAAAGGTGCCCATGTCCATGGTAACCTCCTCCTGCTCCAGCGTACTGACTGCCTCTATTTTGCCCGGTGACGTGCGCAGCTGCAGCAGATGATTATTGCGCTCAATCATCTTATCCGTAAGCAGCATGACAACGCTGCCGCTGCTCATGCTTTCTGCTACCGGCAGCTTGGCGAGCGCCAACCGCGCATCAAGACAGCGCGCCATCATAAACGGCTGCAGCCTGCCTGTAAGCGCTTGGTCCGCAAAGCCCAGATATGTTTTATCCCAAGGCTCCGCCAGCCAGCAAAACTCCTGCGCTTCGCTTCTGTGTCCTGCGGCATATTGCAGCAGACGGTTCTTCGCCGCAGCATCCTGCGTAAGCAGCTCCTGCACGTTGAACGTGCCGTCAGTCAGTGAGTAAAGCATATAGCCAACTGCTTTCCCCGCGCAATAGACAACAGCGCACAACACGTTTTCCTGCGTAACTACAGACAACAGCTTGCGCCATTGAAAAGCAGTGCGCTGCGGCACGCCATTCCACGCTGCGGTAACACTTGCGTAAATATCTGCCAAAGGATTGCAAGGCTGAGCTTTTTTCTCAGTCACAGACTGCAGCAAGGAAACTAAATCCAGACGTTCTACCGACAGGTCATCACCAATTGCAGGAATTTGCAGCTTTGCCAAAGGCATTTTATATTCATGACGATAATAGCAATAGGCAAATTCGTACGGCAGATAAATTCCGGCACTTATCGGCATCAGCGTCACAAAGGGAAAGCCCTGTGAACGCAGCACCTCAAAGGCAGTTTCCAAAAGCGGACGCAAAAGGTGCTGTCCACGTGCTTCCGGAGCGGTGGCAATGCCCACAAGATACGGCACCAGCATCTCCTGCCCGCGCAAATGCAGCATATAGGGATTTACATGCAGCATCGTGCGCAGCTTTTCTTCCTCGCCGACTTTATCAAAGCCGCCGATAACCATATTGTCCTTGCCGCAGTACTGCTCAAAATAGTACTGAAAGAAAGGCTCCGTCTTTTTTTCAAAGCAGTAATCCCAAAGCTCTTCTGCCTGATACATGCGCTCCTTGCTCAAGACACGGTAAATCATAAGCTACCTCACCCAATAATTACATTATATTTTTTCACCATAAATTCCGGATGCAGCGCCATTTTTGCCTCACGCAGACCGGGATGTCCCATATCCTCCTCACGGTTGAGATATTTTACATCCGTCCAGGCATGAGCGGCAAACTCCTTGGTAATAGCAGTATACAAGCCGCGCACATCGTGACGCGCCTTTTCTACATGCAGCACCGCTGTATCGTCGTTAATCTTTTTGCCAAAGCTGAAGGCCTGAATTTTACCGTCGAAACGGATAGCACCGCCGCGCAGCTCCAGCTGTTCAAAGCTCAGGAAGGCCTCCTGGATAGCATATTTTTCGCACAGCAGCGAAGGATCCTCCGCCATATGCTCATCGCACCAGCGCTCGCCGAAGTTCAAGCATTCCATCATATTATCCATAGTAATCGGCTCATAAACAAAATCCGGATGCGCCTTGACGAAAGCATTATAGTGATTCTTCTGCCCGTGCAGCTTGCGGCCGGAAAGCGTTGCCAGCTTTTCCTGCAGATATACATAATCCCAGTTATCGCGGTCTTCTTCATATGTCAGACCCGGCATCACGCGCTCAAAGCGCTCCTTGGTAAAATCATAGATACCATGCATTTCAAACGGTTTGCCCTGATGCTCCTCCTTCAGCTCCTGCATCAGACGCGGCAAATCCTCATCGCGTCCGCCAAAAGGCTGAATGTAGAAATCAACGTTGTTGCGTTTAACCTTCAGCAAAAGGAAATCGTGCGCTACGCACCAATAAATATGGTAGCAGTCACGCCAGACAAAAAGATTGGAAAAGGCACATTCGCTGCCATTTTGATGTGATTTTGATATATAGCTTTCAAACAAAGGCTTTTGTGCCAATGTTACAGGTTTAAATTCTAAAATACTGATAACCCCCTAAAAAACTCATTACTGCTTGTATATTATAGCATATGAAATATAGCTTGCGTCATTGTAATTGCATTTTTAACATTAACTTCACAAAATAGATAACTACTATCCATTACCTATATTATAATATGCTGTTTCAGCTTTTCTGTAAAGTATGCACAAAAAAGTGCTTCAGTTACCAAAAGGTTACTGAACATTCTTAAGCATAAGCACAAAATAACCGCACAGCTTTTATACTGGCGGTTATCTTAGCTATCGAACAATTCGATACGCATAAACTCGTTATATTATTACAAAGTCCTGTTTATTTAAACTGACACAGGCGCTTTTTGACCTGCTCTGCCAGCAAAATACCGGCAACAGCCGTCAGCAGCTGCGGTACGCTCATCGCAAACATAATCGTCTTGCGCAGTGCGGGATTCGGCAACGCAAAAAAACTGACTACCACCCAGGCTGCCAGCAGCATAACACAGGCCTTCGCCAACGGCGGTACACATAAAGCCAGCTTATGCCTGCCCTTAAACTGACGCACAAGCAGCACAAAGATAAAATTGCCCAGCCAGATTACAGGAATCAGAAACGGCAGCAGCACCTGCCCCTGCACGTAAGCAGTCAGCGGCAGCAAAAACGCCAGCAGCAGTGCTGTCTTCAAGCCATTGAGCTGCAACGTGAGCACCAGCATCATATGCACCAAAGTACCGATGATAAACGTAGAAAGCAGCTGCGGCATCGGCAGCACCAGACGCAGCGATTGCAGCGCCAACGCCAAAGCCACCAATAACGCTCCACGCACCAGCTTGCTGTTATTCATGCTTAGCAGGGCATTCCTTAGCTACAAATGCCATGTATGCGTCCTGCAGCTTTTGTATCAGCTCGCCAACCTTACCGTCAGCAACGAAGCTGCGGTCGATTTTGGTAACAGGCATAAATTCGCAGCGCGGTCCGCAAAGGAAGGCTTCATCTGCTTTGAGTGCGAAATCCTTATCAAAAGCTCTTTCGATAATCTGCAGGTCCAGGTCCTTGGAAAGACGTTCCATCAGCAGACGGCGGGTAATGTTTTTATGAATAAAGTTGTTTTCGGGATGAGTCCACAGAATACCGTCCTTATAAATGAAGAAGCTGGCTTCCGTGCTTTCGGTAATTTTACCGTCGCGAACAAACAGGGAATCAAAAGCGTTGCCGATAACAGCCTTCTGTTTAGCCATTACCTCCGGCAGACGGTTCAGAGTATTGATATCGCAGCGCGCCCAACGTACGTCCTCAACAGTAATAACATTTACACCCTTGGCACGTTTTTCAGCCAGTGCCTCGCGGTCAACCGGTACAGCATACATAGTCAGATGCGGAATGCTCTGCTCCGGATAGGACAGGGCATAAGCACCGCTGCCACGGGTTACCTGAGTATAGATTTCGCAGTCCTTCAGACCGGTTGCGGCCAGCAGGCTTTCATGGAACTCTACCAGCTCTTCAATCATATAAACGCCGGGGATTTTTACGGCGATTACGGAATCAAATAAATTGTTCATGTGCGGCAGCAAAGCAAAGCAACGGCCGTTATAAACCGGTACAATTTCAAAAACACCATCGCCGAAATTATGGCCACGGTCGTTAACGTCAATAAACGCTTCAGCTTCCGGCATAATCTCGCCATCTACCAAAACTAATTTTTCTTGTTGATTTTCGTTCATCTTTATTCCTCCAAATGCGATTGTCACAATAAATTAACATAATAAAGCATTATTTATGCAATAATTCCAGTCAAAAATATTGTATAATATATATTGAGATTATTTGTTTTGCAGTCTGCAGGGCTTGTAAAAAGCTAATGACTACATTGCAATTATTATACACCATTTAAAGCCATTTTGGCAAAAAATATCGCAAAGGAGATTCCCATGACTCATCTGCCTACTATTATTAATGATTTAGCAATGATTTTGCTTGTAGCCGGCGTCACGACTATTCTTTTCAAGAAAATTAATCAGCCGTTGGTGCTTGGTTACATTGTTGCCGGCTTCATCACCGGTCCGCATTTCAACTTCTTCCCGACAATTACCGACAAGGCCAACGTCCACGCGTGGTCCGAAATCGGTGTTATCTTCCTGCTGTTCGCGCTGGGGCTGGAGTTCAGCTTTTACAAGCTGAAAAGCGTAGGCAGTACAGCCTTCATCGCCACCGCGGTAGAAATAGGCGGTATGCTGGCCGTGGGCTACTTCGCCGGTACGCTGCTGGGCTGGAATCATATGGACAGTCTCTTTTTAGGCGGTATGCTTTCTATGTCCTCCACCACGATTATTATCAAAGCCTTCGACGATTTAAAGCTCAGGGCGCAGCGCTTTACGGAAATAGTTTTCGGCGTGCTGATTATTGAAGATATCGCCGGTATCGTGATGATGGTGCTGCTGGCAACTATGGCTGTAGCCAGCGCAGATGTTTCCACGATGGAGCTGCTGCTCAGCATCGGACGCTTAATTTTCTTCCTCGTTTTATGGTTTGTTCTTGGTATGTACCTTGTCCCCAGCTTCTTTAAATGGGCTAAACAGCTGATGAACGAAGAAACTCTGGTAGTTGTTTCCATCGGCCTGTGCCTCGGTATGGTTGTGTTGGCAACTCAGCTCGGCTTCTCCTCCGCTTTGGGTGCCTTCATCATGGGCTCTTTGATTGCCGAAGCACCTAACGCCGAAAAAATCGAGCACCTCGTTGCTCCTGTCAAGGATTTGTTCGGCGCTGTCTTTTTCGTATCCGTCGGCATGATGGTAGATCCCGCTATCCTGCTGGAGCAGGCGCTTCCTATCTTCGTGCTGGTAGTAGCAACAATTATCGGCAAGCTGATTTTCTCCACCGGCGGCGTGCTGGCCTCCGGCCAAAGCCTGAACACCTCTGTACACTGCGGCTTCAGCCTGGCACAGATCGGTGAATTCTCCTTTATTATCGCTTCCCTCGGCATGAGCCTGGGCGTAATCAGCAGCTTTTTATATCCGATTATCGTAGCGGTATCTGTAATTACCACCTTTACTACACCCTTCTGCATCATGGCAGCCGAGCCCTTTTACCAGCTGGTGCTGAAGCTGTTGCCGCCTCAGGCTAAAAGCTGGCTTAACCGTTACACCGGCACCAATACCGATGATGACAAGGATCAGGACTGGAAGAATTTGCTTACCGGTTACACCATGCGTATGCTGATTTTCATCACCCTGCTGGCAGCCATTGCCTTAGGTGCGGAATATTACCTGTTGCCTTATTTGGGCAACACGCTGAAGCTGCCGTACAGCAGACTGCTGACCGCCGCTGCCACCTTTATCATCATGTCACCGATTTTGCGTGCTGTGCTCGTCAACCGCGCCGGTAATGGTGATTTGTTCTCCAAGCTCTGGTTTAAAAAGCGTGCTAACCATCTGCCGCTGATGTTCCTGGTATTCGGCAAGCTGCTTGTAGCATCTGCTTCGCTGTACTTCATCTTCCACACTCTGCTGAATCTGCATGGCTTCTTGGCCTGCGTTTCTATATTGCTGGCAGCCTACTTCATCTCCTCCTCCGACTGGCTGATGAGCGAGTACCTGCGTATCGAATCACGCTTTTTGGTAAACCTTAACGAAAAGCACATGCGCAAGCATCGTGAAAGTGCTCCCGATGACAGCCGTACCTGGTTCGATGAAGATTTGCAGCTAGTTTATTACGATTTGCAAAATGACTCCTCTATAATCGGCAAAACTCTGCGCAGTCTTGGCTTCCGTGAAAGCTATGGCTGCAACGTTCTGCAGCTTTTGGGCAGTAATCGCACTGTTGATATGCCCGGCGGTGAGCAGGTAGTTGAGCAGGGAGATAAGCTACTGCTCATCGGTACAAGCAGCCAGCTGCAGGTTTTTGATGCTGCCGTAAGACAGCGCAGCTTAGGCCTGGAACGCTGCGATTTTCCGCAAAGCCTGCGTGAATTCATGCTGGATAACCACCAAAATAAACCGGAACAGCAATTCCTCTCACTGGCGATTACTATCGACAAGCATTCCCCTATTTTGGGAACCTCACTGAAGGCTGCGGATTTGCGCAACAAATGGAGCTGCCTCGTTGTCGGTCTGGAGCGTGGCGCCTTTACTATTACCAACCCCCACGTTTCACTTGTTTTCGAAGAAAACGACCTGCTCTGGGTATTGGGCAAGCAAAAGATGATGAACACTTTAATCAGAGAAGAGATTCTGTAATACCGTTTTACAGTATATCTGTATATATTAAGCCGCTGTTTTTACAGCGGCTTTTTTTCATGCGATTATCCCGCGCAGCTGCAAGGCCTTCACTGCGTCCTCCATCGTCTGCATGCCGTAGCGCGCACCGGTCTGCAAATAGGACTGCAGCTGGTGCGTGCGTCCCTCACGAATTAAATTGCGCATGGCAGGCGTTGCAACGAGCACCTCAAAGGCTGCCACTCGTCCAACTGCATCGCAACGCGGCAGCAGCCTTTGGCAGCAAATCCCCAGCAAACAGTCAGCCAACTGCGTACACACATGCTGTCTGTCCGGCAACACGTCAAGAATGCGGTTCACTGTGCCTGCAGCATCCTGTGTGTGCAGCGTTGCCAAAACAAGATGACCTGTTTCTGCCGCCGTCAACGCTATACCTATTGTTTCCGCATCTCTGAGCTCGCCAACTAAAATAACATCCGGGTCCTGCCTGAGCGCGCTGCGCAGACCGCTGGCAAAGCTCCTTGTATCACGCCCCACCTCGCGCTGGTTAATCAGCGCCTGGCCAGCAGGATAAACATATTCTATCGGGTCCTCCAGCGTCAGCACGTGTACAGCGCGCGTTTGATTTATCTGCTGTACCAACGCGGCAAGCGTTGTGCTTTTGCCGCTGCCTGTGGCACCTGTAACGAGCAGCAGACCGCTGCTACTCTCGGCAAGCTGACTGATAATTTGTGGCAGACCAAGACTGTTACAGTCAGGAATATCCTTCGGCAGCAGACGAATCGCCGCCGCATAGCCGTTGCCAAGGCGGTAAATATTCAGCCGGCAGCGCTCCTGCAGTCTGTCACTAAAAGCAGTATCAATCTCACCTGTCTGCAGCAGCTGCTGTTTTTCCTGCTCCGGCAGCAAGGCAAGTAACGCTTTCTCCAACTTTTCCCGGGAAATAATTTCGTTTTGCAAAAGCTGCAGGCTGCCATCTACGCGCACCATCGGCATTCCCTCAGGTGTAAGATGCAGGTCACTGGCTCCCATACTTCTTGCCTGCAGCAGCAGCTTATCAAGCATTATCAGCCTCCCCGGTGATACCGACGCGCCACAATTCTTCAACCGTAGTTGCCCCCTGCAGCACCTTATCAACTGCGTCAGCATACAGACTGCGCCAGCCCTGCTTACGTGCCTCCCGCAAAAGCTCTGCTTCATCGGCGCCGTTTACCAAGAGCTGCTGCATACGTTTATCAAACACAATCAGCTCATGCAATGCCAAACGCCCTCTGTAGCCTGTGCCGTGACAATGCTCACAGCCGTGAGCCTGCACCACTTGCAGCCTTTCATCCGCTCTGCGCCCCAGATACTGCAGCTCCGCTGCAGTTGCGAAGCGCCGCTCGCCGCAATGGCGGCACGGACGGCGCACCAAACGCTGTGCCAGCACACCACGCAAGCCGGCAGCCAGCAGATAATCGGCAATCCCCATATCCAGCAGACGGTACACAGCGCCGATGGCATCATTTGTGTGCAATGTGCTCAAAACCAAATGACCTGTCAGCGCTGCATGTACCGCCATCGCCGCCGTTTCTTCATCTCTGATTTCACCCAGCATGATAACATCCGGATCCTGACGCACAACAGAACGCAGTCCTGCGGCAAAGGTAAGTCCGCTCCTGCGGTTGACCGCCACCTGATTAATCCCCGCCAGCTTATATTCCACCGGGTCCTCCAGCGTTATAATGTTGCCGGCCGCAGCATCCAGCTCCTGCAGCGTGGCATATAGCGTTGTCGTTTTGCCGCTGCCCGTAGGTCCTGTCAAAAGCACCAGGCCGTTTGGCTGATGAAAAAGCTGACGGTAACGCTGCAAATTACTTTCGCTGAACTGCAGCTGCTCCAGCTGCAGCAGATTATCCTGACGCTGCAGAAAGCGTATAGCCAGCTTTTCACCGTTCACCGTAGGCAGGCTGGCTAGGCGCAAATCCACCTCGCTGCCTTCATGCTCAAGCAGCAGCCTGCCATCCTGCGGCACTCTTTTTTCGGCAATATCCATACCGCTCCACACCTTCAGCTGCGTCAGCAGCGTGCTTTGCTGCGTACGCGGCAGCACGCACAGCTGTTGCAGCAGACCGTCAACACGGATGCGCACACGCACTCCCTGTCCGTCAGGCTCGATATGCATGTCACTGGCTCCCTGAGCCAATGCCAGATGCAGCAAATTCTCCGCCAGCTTATTATTACGCAAAACTTCCATTGCACCACCTCATTTTTTCTGTGTTGCATTCATTGTAGCATAAAAAAAGCGAAATGCAATACGATAATTTAAAATTTTCTCTATTTTCTAAATTTTCACTTGAAATTTTTCTCTGCTTGCGCTAAAATGAAAAATGAAATTTACCATGCAATGCTTGTTGTCGTCATCTTAACGGATAACACTGAAAGGAGCCATTATGCTAAAACGATTTTTCCCGTTAATACTCAGCAGTCTGCTGCTTGCCTTAGCTCTGCCCTGCAACGCTCAAAATAAGCTCACCAATCCCTTTTTGCCTTCCCCCGCCAACGTCGGCCAAACTGTTGCAGTAAATATTCCCACACTACCGCAGCCCATCAGCGAACGCCTGGCCTGCTATTCTCTGAGCTACGCCCGCGCCAAGGACGTGCAGGAAGCGTTGGCTCCGCACTTCGGCACTAAGCTAGGGCTGGATACTATCACCAACAGCCTCATCCTTTTGGGAGATGAGCAAAGCCATGCACGCTTAAGGCAGCTGCTGCCCAAGCTGGATATAGCAACAAGGCAGGTAACACTGGAAGCCAAAATCATTGCCGTCAGCCGCGAGGACAGCAAAAACCTGGGCGTACGCTGGGACTGGGATACAATTCCCCAACGCAAGCAGGAAGCGAACGACAGTGACAGCGACAGCAGCAATTATGACGGCAGCTTCAAATTCTGGCGTGGGTTTGCCTTCCGTTTCAACGCTACGCTTAATGCCCTCATAAGCAACGGTAAAGCGCGCATTCTGGCAACACCGCGCATCATCACCATCCCCGGCAAGGAGGCCAGTATTTTCATCGGTGACCACATCCCCGTGCAGACAGAAAAGCATGACAGCAGCGGCAGCTATACGGCAACGGAATATCTTGATGCCGGCATCAAGCTGCAATACGCGCCTATCATCAGCGAAGACGGCAAAATGGTGACTGCCAGCGTCCACACTGAGGTGAGCACGCCTGTACTCATCAGCGAGCTGAAAAATTACCGCATCACCAGTCGTACCGCCGACACCAACGTGCGCATGTACAGCGGCGAAACGTTGGTTATCGGCGGATTGATAAGCGAGGAACAGCAGCGTACTATGCAGAAGGTGCCCTTTTTGAGCAAGATTCCTCTGTTGGGCGAGCTGTTTAAAAACCGTTCACGTTCGCACAGCAAGACGGAGGTTTTGCTGCTTTTAACGCCGCACATTACGGAAGCAGGCGCTTCACCGGCAATTTATAATGAGGGGCTGATGAAGGAGGAAGGAAAGTAGCAGACAGACACGTTGGATGCTTACAACCTGTTTTCGCTGTAATCTGTATTTTGTCAACCGCCATTCCTCAAAAAGAGCTAGTAAACTCCATGTCGTTATCATATGGAGTTTAGCCTGGAGACAGTAACTCCGGATGCTAGCGGAAAAGAGTATATCCGTAAACATAAATCCCACAAAAAAATAAGTAATTGAGGCAATTTGTTTACCCGCTAATGTTGATCAAGAGCAAAAAAAGACCACCGCCGGTGGTCTTTTTTTCATGTAGGGACGTTTTAACGGTTGACCGTTTGACGCTTACGAAAGGACTTAATTATACAAATCAGCCAGCGTCACAAGCGTCACTTCGCCACGCTGCGCTGCTTGCAGCAAGCCCTCAGTGAAACCGCCTTTAGAAAAAATATAAAAATAATACTTTGTTCCCTTGCCAAAAACTCTTGCGTAATCGCGTAAAAGCTCCAGCTCATCTAAACCGATTTTCTCATTACGATATTTACAAGAACCGATAATATAAGCATCCGGTGTAATTCCTGTTGCGACAATATCAATCTGCACCTGCTTCTTCTTTTGCGCATCCGTCCCCCACCATTGCCCGATATCAACAAGCTCAATAGGCAAGCTCTTCGCATAATACAGCAAGTAATCCTGACACATTTTTTCAAAAACAAGGCCCATGTAATCTGAAAAATAGCGTTTTACCGTTTGCGAATAAATCCTTGCAATCCTACCAGAATCAATGGCATTCGCATTATTCGGCACAAACTTATACCAGAAACGGAAAAAATTATCTGCTAAAAGATAAATCGTCTTGCGCCCTGCTTTTTCTGTGAGCGGCGTTTCCTTTTTGACTATTCCTAATTCCATCAATGTTTTTAAGTACTTTAAAACAGTTGTGCTTGTCTCCTGCACTTTACCGCAGATATCAGCAGCCCGCGATGAACCTTCAGCAATAGCTTTAATAATAGCATTATAAATTGCAGGCTCACGTAACTCCTGCTTAAGCAAGTTAGCTGGTTCTTCATACAAATAGCCCGAACGATCAAATAAATTGGTCAACAATGCTTCATCAATATATTTCTTTACGCCCAACTTGTTAATATAATGCGGCACGCCACCAGTAATGCCATAAATCAAAGCATTGTCTTCATACGTCAGCTCAGGATGGAATACGGCTGTCTCTTTATAATTCAGCGGCTCAATTTTAAACTGACCTGTTCTTCTGCCATATAGCGGACTTTCCTGCCCCAGCACCTGATTTTCCATGAAGCTCATAGATGAACCACACAAAATCAAATAAAGTTTTCCCTGGCTCCATTGGTGATCAATTAAATGCTGAAGCATTGCTGAGATAGCAGGCTTGGCTTTTGCTAAATAAGGATATTCGTCAATAACAAACACAAGCCTCTGCTCACGCGCCAACTCCGTTATCTCTGCTAAAGCATCATCATAACTTTTAAACTCCGGCGCAACCACAGCGTCAGGCTTTTCGTAACTCATAATTGCTTTTGATAAAGCCTTTAAATTTTCTTTCCCCGTTGTATTGAGCGCAGAAAAAAATATCGTTGGCTTGTCTGCACAAAACTTGTTAATCAAGGCTGTTTTGCCTACACGACGACGGCCATAAATAATCAGGCACTCAAATTCTTCATTTTCATAACGTGCATTGAGCTTGCGCAATTCCTCTTCACGGCAATAAAATTTTTCCATCTGCTTCACCACCATTCAAAATCATATAACTCACGATTATAATACTCATAAGTATGTTACTTACGAGTATTATAATTTAGAATAGAGAAATTTGCAAGGGGTGGACTTTTAAATTTAAAACTTGCGCACGTGATAATGGTTAATTTTTTCTGCACACTTTCGTATTAAAGCACTTAATACAACTTCAAACTTCTTTATAGCTAAAAAAGCTGGGACAAAACCCAGCATAAAAAAGAAAAGCAGTGGAAGTTTACCGTCAGGTAAATATCCGCTGGTTTTTTAGTGCAAAAAATCAAAAAAACTTAAACTCTAGCGATTCTTTAATTTGTCGAAGTTGGTTTTGTCCCAGCTTCTTTTTTTCATACATGGTTGATTTGACGCTTACAGACGTTCAAGCGAGCGTCTGCCTTTTTTACATATTACGATATACGCCAAAGATGAGCAATGCAGCAGTAAAATGAAATCTACATGAAGCATAGGTTAAGGGGAAGTAAAAAATTATTGTCTCTCTCAGCAAGCTAACGAATAGCTTACATTCCTGCCTTCGCCATATTTTTTTAACAGCCCCAGCTGCAGCATCTTTTTGAGCACAAGAACTGCTGTGGATGTCGATACATGCAAAGCCTTCTCTATCATACTCCGCGTAACCATAGAATTTTTGCGCGCTAATTCAAGTACAATTTTATAACGCTCTTCTTTCTTGGACGCAGTCTTACTTTTATCTGCCAAAGAATAATTTTTCACCCGTTTAGCAGCAAAATTAATATTAGGAAGTACAAGCTTAAAGGCATTATCTGTTGCCAAAAGCTGTGGCTTCACTGCACAATCCGCATAGCACTCATCAATCTTTAAAAGCCCCGTTCCATAGGCTTCAATTAAATGCAAACGATAAAAAACATTCGCCAGATTTTTATTTCTCAGCATAGATACACCAAGCTTAATATCTGCCAAAGACAAGCCCTTGACCAACCCGCCTATCGTCACAAATTCTATCCTGTCATCAAAAATACTAATCAGCGTCGGTCCACCAATGCCATATTCCCGATGGATTACAGCATTCAATAAAGCCTCACGCACAGCCTCAGGTGGATAGTCCCGTGTGTCTACTCGTTCCAAGCTAGGAAATTCTGAACGTGTATAATTAAATTGATTAATATAAGCATAAGCATCTTCAAGCTGCTTGAACAACGAACCACTCAATTCTTTACGGTCGTGAAAAACAGTCTTTTTGCTACCCTCAAAAACTGCCAGCTTAATAATAGAAATGCATTGGTCAGAAAGCAGCATACCAAGATTGGAATAGGTTCCATCGGCACTAATTAGCTGCAAGGTGCGCTTCTGCACATCGCCAAACTGCAAGTGTTTTTTAGCAAAGTATGCCTCTGCTTCTTTAAACGTCAGATTTTGGTTTAAAGAACGTGCTTCTTCATAAACGTCGCCACTCGATTCCTTAATCATTTGAAGAATGGCAGTCTCTGATGCAGGAACAGATGATGCCCCCTGTCTTACATACACTCCCGCTGGCCTAATTCCCTTATTATCTAAATAATATGGTCTGGCAACTCCTCGCTGAATTATGAGCACAACAACATGCTTATTCTCCATAAGCTCAGTACTGCAATCAACTGCTACTGTAATATCAGGTCGAATAGTATCACGAATCATGTTCATTACCTGCAGCATCACAGCATCTGGATTTTCTACTCCTTCCACGCTGCCATCATCATTAATGCCAATGTATAATGTTCCTCCCTCAGTATTAGCAAACGCCAACACTGCGTATTTAATATCATCAGTATATTGACGCTTGAATTCTATATTCTTACCCTCTAACATAAGCTACCTCCTTGCTAATTACTTTTCTAATTATAATTATAAGAAGTTGTTAGATAAATAGCAAGAAAAATCGCTATGTCTACTAATTCCCTTAATTTGAAGAATCAACATGTAAAACCTCATTACGTATAATCACTTCAAAAAAATATATTAGGCCAGCGCTACGCTAAAACTACAGCATAAAGCCATAACGCTTATCATAAATTTAAGCATATTACAAAGCTGTACTATTACTATTTTCTAATAATGGAGAAAAAGAGCCTGCCTTTAAGCATTATCCTCTGAATATCTGTACCCAATAATATTCATACTCAGTATTTTCATCACAACAATAGCCAACACCCAGCTCCTTAAATACAGGATTTAAAATATTAGCCCTATGTCCTTCAGAATGCATCCATTGATCAACAACACCTTCGGGAGTACCTCTTCCCGCGGCAATATTTTCACCTAGAGTATTGTTTTTATTTTTTACAACAGAAAAGCATCTGCTGCCGTCAGGTCTTGTATGCGACATAAGCTGCGTTATTTCAACAGCTCTGATTGCCGCACTATCCTGCAAATCAGCTGCAAGACTTAAGGGAGCAACCCCAACCTTGCTACGTTCGGTATTGCACAGCTCCAATACTCTTACAGCAAAAGCAGGAGCATTCAGCGCCGGTTCGCCATGAAATTTTTTATTCTTATGATGAGCAAAAAGCTCAGCCAACGGATTACGTCTTTTCTGCCAATCTCTCGCCTGCTTTTCCAAGGCATATTTACGCTGATTTACTATGCGGTCACGTTGAGCAGCCTGTCTTTGTCTGGCTGCCATCGAATGCTTGGCAAAATCATTACTGCCTGCTGCCGCAGCACTATTTGTCATTGATATGACAGCGATAAAGCAAAACGCAATTAAGCATATTACAGTAAAAAACTTTTTCATTTCTCTCTCCATAAAATAAATTTATTATTCTGCAGTAAAGCTATGATTGTCCTAAATACCCCATTCATCAACGGAATATAACAGGAAATCCTTTTCTGCATCTTCCTTACTGCTCACGCGCCACAACCATTGGCCGTCAGCAGCCAGGCGCTCATATTCTTCTGCCAAAGTATATGCCGGTGAATATTTTCCGCAAATACTGTTTATACGCTTTGCTGTCCTTGCAGCCGCATCATAGTCCTGCAAAAGCACATAAGCCAATAATCTCGGCAGCAAGGCTTCTGCTTCATTATATTGATTTTTATTCCGTTCCAGCAGCTTTAATGTCTGCTTCGCATATAAACAAGCTCTGCTTTTATAGTCCTCATAGTCAGGATAATAGCGGGCATCACCGGCATAGCAGGCTATGGCATACTGTAAATTCAGCGTTATGCTGTCAGGATAATCTTTAAGCTGCTTCTCATATAGCGTGCATGCTTGTGCAAAGTAATTTTTTGCGTAACTCAAACCGCCGCGATGACGATAAATCTGTGCAGCCAACAGCCTATATTCCGCACTTTCCGGAATAATCGCCAACGCAAGATTAATATTTTTTATTGCTTCCGTATATTTTGCATTTGCAGTCCGTTTATCTGTTGTCGCTCTGGCCTCCCTGTAAGCTGTCAGCGCCGCCCCTGCGTACTCATACGCTTTATTGCAGCCGGAAGCATAAATTACTCTTCCCTGAGCATCGTACAAGCAATTATAGGCTGCAGCAGCTTCAGCATCCGCTTCGACATTATCAGCAATATTATTGGCCAAGCAAGTATTCATAGCGCAAGCACAGGATAAAACCAATACCAACTTTTTCAGCATAGCTCTCACCTTCTATCAGTAAAAAAGGAATGCCCTTTAATGCGAGCATTCCTTTCGTCATTGCCGTTTATTTTACAAAGGCAACTGCTTTATTTTCCAGCATACCGGATTTTTCATTAGCATATAAAATTTTATCGCCATCTTCTACACTAACAACAACGTTAACCGGATTTACGGAATTAGCACCACCGCGAACGCTCACAGCCTTCACAACCAACGGATTTGCACCGGCACGGGAATTAACGGTTGCGGTCTGCAAATCGTTATAGTATTCTACCATGCCCTTGCTGATAGCAAAGTCCTTATCAATGTTACGCATGCCGTAAATCGCACGGCCGTTAACATCATAAATAACAGGAGAGAAGGTACCCTCCAGTCCTAAGCCGGCAGCATCTACAACAACACCGGTATAGGAAGCAGCTTCAGCCTGTACCTCCGGAGCAGGAGTATAATCTTCGCTTATTTCAGGCGCTTCTTCAGGCAGAATTGTTTTTTGTGCTTCCGGTACAGCAATTGTTGCAACACTCTTCACGCCATACAGAGGAATAGCCATTCTGACAGTGTAGCTGCCGTCATCATTAGCATATTCCTCAACTATACGAGCGCCTTGTACCAATGCTTTGATTTTGGTATTTACAATATCACTTTCAATTGTTAAATCACGCATAGATGTTTCCGCATCAATCTGAACGCCTTTAATAGTTTCTGCCAGCTGACGATAAGCATCAACAATAGCAGCACGACGCGCAAGCGCAGTACCGCGGGCAGCAGGCATGTTTTCCGGAGGCAGGCCTACACCCAATGCTTCAACATCAGCCTCAGCACCCTTTGCCCAGTTTACAGAGCCTTTAACATTTTGCTGCACATTTACCTGTACGGATACATCATCCGCACTTGCAACAGCAGGGGCAACACTTGTTAAAGACATGGACAAACCAATTACGACAGCAGCGAGTAAATTTTTCTTTGAATACATTGTTAACATCTCCTTTTGAAAAACTATTATAATTCAATATAATAATCCATGTATGGTTTAATAATAAATTATAGACTATAAGCTATTGACTCTAATATACTTATTATTTCCCCTTCATCACGACATACAGTAAATCCTATATAGTCATAGCATTTGAGTACTCCTCTAATATCATAGCTGAAATCTACAATCATATAAGTATTACTATTAATATTAAGTTTATATAATTCTATATAAGTATTTTTTGTTGTATAACAATCAAATTGTTTCCATGAATTCATATCCACGTTCCATTTTTTTTTAGCGTCAATAAGACAAATTGCTTTTCCCTTCAAGAAACTAACTATCTTCTCTAATTTATTTTTATCGTTTGGCAGAGCATATTTTATATTCAATTCTGCTTCATCTAATGTTGAAATTGCTTTTGTATCTTCATTTAAAGCCATATATGCACATGCTAATTTTATACCATCACTAGTTATATACGGTTTTTTTACAAAATCTGCTACAGCAATTTCTAAACAATCTCTAGCATCTCTATAGTTATGCTCTGCTATATAAATATCAGCTAGTCCACTTGCAGCATATGCAAAATTTGGATTTTCTTTTAGTGATTCTTTAAAATAGAATTTTGACTTTTCGTAATCATATTGTTCCATATAACAATATCCAAGTCTTGCAAGTATTCTCTCTTGATTTAACTTATAAGCTTTTTTGTCTAACTCAGCTTCTTTCTTTAAGCACAGTGCTGCTAACACATAATTTCCATCATTATATGCTTTAAAAGCTAAATCTTCCAGTTCACTCATTTTTATAGCATCATCTAGCCGTTCTAGGCCACGCTCTACTTCTAAACTTTTTTGTTGAATATATTTTTTTAGAAGTAAATCGCTTTTCTCTTTAATTTTTTTGTTTTTATTATTACTATTTTTGATTTGTTTTACCAATTTAGAAATTTCATTCAAGTATCTGGTATCTTTATTTTTTAACAACTTTACTTTATCATTAAATGCAGCATCATCTACTTTAAACGTAGCAGTATAAACTAATTTATTAATATTATTTTCTTTATTAATACAAGCATATTGAAAATTTTCATTATCTGCTTTTTCTTTAAGCACACTTCTTACTAAAACAGTAACATTATCTTTGCTTACAGTATTTAAATTAATTTCTGTATCACTTTTTATGTATGTTCCTAATTCTTCTGAAGCTAAAAAACGTGCTTGCTCACGAGCCAAATTACGTAATTCCTCAATTTCTGCTGTAGAAGAAAAAACATAATCAATACAGACTTCTACACTTTTCTCCTTTGCCAATACAGTACTATTTATAATCATAATAATTAATATAAGCATAATTTTTATAACCATAGCATTCACCTATTTTCTTTTTGTTTTTTTGCATATTCCTTCATAACATATAGATTTTCAATATATGGATCTAATTTTTTTGCTTCATCATAATCCTCTAAAGCCTCATCATACTTTCCCAGGTATGTAGATATATTTCCTCTATTAAAATAAGCTAAAGCTTTCATCTGTAAATCCCAGTCAGTATGACTATTTTTAGGAATGTATTTTATTATTTTGTCAAAAACGTCATATGCCTTGCTATATTCTTGTGTTTTTTCATACAAACAGCCTAATGAATTCAAAACATTCATGCTATCCGAATCTGCTTCAATTCCTTTAATAAAGCTTTTTTCTGCACTTTTATAATCACCAATTTTTCCATATGTCTGACCTAAATTATCATATAGCACAGATAATGTCTGTTTCTCCTCTTTACCTGGATTTGGAATAGATTCAATATAGAAAATGGCTTTATTTATACATTCAAGAGCTTCCTTGTACCGGCGTACATTAATTAAAATAAGTGCCCTACTACTATTTTGATATGTACCCCCAATACTGGACACCCAGTATTGGGGGTATTTTAATGAA
>ERZ1673738.436-NODE-436-length-76477-cov-13.535278_pt1 | contig 76477 bp, 89 predicted proteins | sample MGYA00580198_ERZ1673738 | MGnify/ENA primary metagenome ERZ1673738 (study PRJEB41218, sample SAMN15661784) | gut metagenome | host: Homo sapiens | place: Canada: London | collected 2015-08-20/2019-03-30 | study: EMG produced TPA metagenomics assembly of... | reverse complement strand
GGCGGCCGTACCGTTGGCGCTGGCGTTGTTTCCGAAGTAGAAGAGAAATAATTTTTCCGGCATAGTAATGCAAAATACAAGACCGGTCAGCTTATGGCCGGTCTTGATTTTTAAGACTGATTGTCAAAGAAACGTTTTAGAGTAACTAAGCACTGTTTGTGCAGAAAAAATTTGCGTCAGACGGATATTTATAGTTGACATAAAGTGTTAACTGTGTTACTCTATATTAGCGACAATTTGTGATTGGTTTTATTATTATGTACGTAAGCGAGGTGTAACTAAATGCGTAACCTGATTACTTTGGCTTGCACTGAGTGCAAACAGAGAAATTACCAAACCAACAAAAACAAAAAGAACGATCCTGATCGTATCGAGCTCAATAAATATTGCAAGTTCTGCAAAAAACACACTCTGCACAAAGAGACCAAATAATATTGGCTCGTGCGTAACCGGGTAGTAATAGCAAGGATGTGACAAGATGGCCGTTCCGGAAACTACAGACACTGAGAATAAGGGATTCAGCATTACAACCTTTCTTAGTGAAACTAAAGTAGAATTAAAAAAGGTTACCTGGCCTACCAAACAAGAGCTTATTGCTAACACTATAGTGGTAATTATTGCAGTTGTTTTGTGCGCAGCTCTAATCTGGATTATTGATTCCATCTTTAGTATGTTATTCCGCATAATTTTGCAATAATGAGCTTTAAAGCTTAAGTAAGGAGGGAAGGGGAAGCGTTGCTTTCCGTTTATTCATGGAAGAAGAAAAGCAAGGAAAACATTGGTATGTAATCCATACCTATTCTGGCTACGAAAATAAAGTGCGCGCAAACCTGGAACGAAAAGTTCATTCCTTGGGTATGGAAAATGAAATTTTCCGTATTGAAATACCTACGGAAAAAGAGGTTGAAATCACTTCGGATGGCAAGAAAAAAGTTGTTGAGCATAAAGTTTTCCCAGGCTATGTACTGGTGGAAATGATTGTAAATGAGCGCAACTGGTATGCTGTCCGCAATACTGCAGGTGTAACTGGTTTCGTCGGTTCTGATTCTACCCATCCGACTCCGCTTACAGCTGAAGAAGTAAGGCAGATTATGCCTTCGATGGGTATGGAAGTTGAAGCAACTGAAAAACCCGCAAAAATTGATTTTCAGTTACATCAGAGAGTCCGCATCAAGACTGCGCCCTTCATGGATTTTGAAGGCACAATCAGTGAAATCAACGAAGAAAAGGGTAAACTGAAGGTACTCGTTGATATCATGGGACGCGAAACTCCTGTTGAAATTGACTTTACACAAGTTGAAGAAATTGAGTAAGGAGGTGTAATTAAATGCCGAAAAAAGTCGTTAAAATGGTAAAATTACAGGTACCGGCTGCTAAAGCTACTCCGGCTCCTCCGGTAGGTCCTGCACTTGGCCAGGCTGGTGTTAACATCATGGCCTTCGTTAAGGAATTTAACGCACGTACCGAGAAACAAGTTGGCCTCATCATTCCTGTTGAGATCACTGTATTCGAAGATCGTTCCTTTACTTTCGTAACCAAAACCCCTCCGGCTGCAGTTCTGCTGAAAAAAGCTGCTGGTCTGGAAAAGGCTTCTGGTGAACCTAACAAAAAGAAAGTTGCTAAACTGGGTCGTGACAAAGTTCGCGAAATCGCAGAAAGCAAAATGCAAGACCTCAATGCTGCAAACGTTGAAGCTGCTATGAGAATGGTAGAAGGCACTGCACGTAGCATGGGTATTGTAATCGAAGACTAATTTTAAGTAGTCTTCTCAATTTAGTGGGAGGCAAAAGCCGCTTGTACCACATAGGAGGATTTTATAACAATGGGCAAAAAGTATGATGACGCTTTGAAATTAATCGAAGCTGACAAATTCTACTCTCCGAAAGAAGCAGTAGCTCTGGTTAAGAAAACCGCTGCTACCAAATTCGACAGCACTGTTGAAGTTGCTTTCCGTCTGGGCGTTAACCCTAAATACCCTGATCAGCAAGTTCGTGGTGCACTGGTTCTGCCGAACGGCACTGGTAAATCCAAGACTGTTATGGTTTTTGCTAAAGGCCCCAAAGTTGCAGAAGCAGAAGCTGCCGGCGCAGATTTCGTTGGCGGTGAAGAATATGTTGATAAAATCAAGAACGGCTGGATGGCATTTGACGTGTGCATCGCAACCCCTGATATGATGGGTCTTGTTGGTCGTCTTGGTAAAATCCTTGGCCCTCGTGGTTTAATGCCTAACCCGAAGGTTGGTACCGTTACCATGGACGTAACCCGTGCCGTTAAGGAATCCAAAGCTGGTAAAATCGAGTATCGTACCGATAAATCCGGCAACGTACAAGCTCCTATCGGTAAAGCATCCTTTACTGAAGAGCAACTGTTACAAAACTACATGACTTTGGCTGACACCCTGGTTAAGGTTAAACCGGCTGGTGCTAAAGGTCAGTACATGAGAACTATCACCATGTCCTGCACCATGGGCCCTGGCGTTAAAGTTGACGTCCTGAAAGCTAATAGCGACAAATAATTGTAGTTTTACTTAATTTTACTAAATCAGAAGATAATCGGGCCATAGACAGCAGGTGCCACGTGCGTAAGTTTTAACTACGCCTGCCGAGGCTGGAGCGTGAAGATATATTAGACCTTCCGACCTCCGGCTACGGCCGAGAGGTCTTTTTGATTTAATAAAAACATCAAAAAAAGGAGGTGCAATCTAAATGGCAGTTATTAGACCTGAAAAAGTAGCTAAAGTTGCTGAAATTCAAGAGTTGCTTTCTAACTCCAAATGCACTATTTTAGTTGACTTCTGCGGTTTAACTGTTGCTCAGGATACCGAGCTGCGTCGCAAAATGCGTGAAGCTGGCGTTCACTACAATGTAGTTAAGAACACTCTGCTGCGTATTGCTGCAGAACAAGTTGGTATTGAAGGTCTGGAACCTTCTCTGGAGAAAAACACCGCTATCGCTGTTTCCCCGGAAGATCCTGTTGCAGTTGCAAAAATCGTTTGCGAATTCGCAAAAGAAAACAAAGAACTGAAAGTTAAAGTTGGCGTTCTTGATGGCAAAGTTATCGGTGCTGACGAAATCAAAGCACTGGCTTCTCTGCCGCCGAAAGAAGTTCTTATTGCCAAGATGCTGGGCAGCATGAATGCTCCTATCAGCGGTTTTGTCAATGTACTTCAAGGTACTATCCGCAATGTCGTATACGCTCTGGAAGCTGTACGCAAACAAAAAGAGTCCGCTTAATTTGCGGCATGCTGCATAAGGCAGCTTAAAAAATAAAAACTTACTTATTATTGGAGGTAACTATAATGAATAAAGATCAAATCATCGAAGCTATTGAATCCATGACCGTACTCGAGCTGTCCGAACTGGTTAAAGCTCTGGAAGAAAAATTCGGCGTATCCGCAGCTGCTCCGGTAGCTGTTGCTGCTGCTCCGGCTGCTGGCGGCGAAGCTGCTGCAGCTGAAAAAACTGAATTCGACGTAATCCTGACTTCCGCTGGCGCTTCCAAAATCGGCGTAATCAAAGCTGTTCGCGAAGCTACTGGCCTGGGCCTGAAAGAAGCTAAAGAGCTGGTTGACGGCGCTCCGAAAGCTATCAAAGAAAAAATCTCCAAAGCTGATGCTGACGCTCTGAAAGAGAAACTGGAAGCTGCTGGCGCAACTGTAGAAGTTAAATAATCTTGCTGCTACGCTAGTAGCACAATAGATTGTTGATTCGTCTGCAATCCGACTCCCGATGCACTTATGTGTGTCGGGAGTTTTTTGATTTTCTGCCTCAAAGAATATATAATATTTGCAACGGAATCAGGAGGTGAGTAGGGGATGCAAGTTAATTATCAGGGCAATCGCGACGCAAAAGTAGTCTTGCTGCAAATAATAGGAGAACACGAGTTACCATTGCTCGAAGAGGAGCTTTCTCATATAAAAGCTATAACGCAGAGTACAGATTTTTTGTTTATTACAGTGCAGGTTGATAGCTGGAACGACGACCTTTCACCATGGGTGGCAGAGCCGATTTTTGGAGATGCTGCCTTTGCCGGCAATGCGGAAAAACTTCTAACACGTATAAAAAATGAAGTAATTGTTCCGTTATTAAGTGAGCATCAAGATATAAAGATTTTTGCTGGCGGCTATTCCTTAGCTGGATTATTTGTATTGTGGGCGGCTTATCAAACAAATTTATTCGAAGGTATAGCAGCAGTATCTCCGTCTGTGTGGTTTCCTAAATTTGTTGATTTTGTACATAACAACAAAATATTAACCAATAGAGTCTATTTAAGTCTTGGCGATAAGGAAGCAAAGACACGCAACCAAATTCTGGCACAGGTGGCAAATGATATTTATGATGTGTATCGCTCATTAAGAGATCATAGGTTGAGCAGTATTCTTGTTTGGAATGAGGGAAGTCATTTTAAGGAACCTGCTTTGCGTATGGCAAAAGGATTTGCTTGGTTGATGAACAATGAAAAGATTCACTCATAAGAACACCCATAGATTGTTGATTCGTCTGCAATCCGATTCCCGATGCACTTAGGTGTGTCGGGAGTTTTTTGATTTTGTGAATGAAGCATAGTCATAGTGCAATTCAGCTGCTTCTTATGCTATAATATAAAAGATGACCTACTATATTGCTGTGTAAAAATGATAGAGATTTTTTATAAAGGAGTTTCATATGCTTACAGACGAAAAACGTAAAAAGCTTTTGGCCGGTGCACTGGCGGTAGTTATGCTGACTGGTGTTGCAGGCTGTGGCAACGATAAAGACAGTGAGTGGAAGAATGATAACTCTGCTCAGAATAATCAAGATGAAAAGAAGGATGAAGATAACGGCGGCGGCTTTTTTCATGGCTTCTTTCCTTGGTACTTCATCGGCCGTACCTTTGGCGTAGGACCTGCAGCAGGTGTGCGTACTGCGCCTGCTGCTAATACGAAGCAGGATAATACAGCTGCTGGTTCAGCTACTGCCAGAGATAGCAGTAACGCAGCTAAAGGCGCCTCTGTGCAACAGGGAACTGCAGGAAGCACGCAAAGTTCCAAGCTCGGCAGTACGGGCACTACAGGTAAAAGCGGTATCGGCAGTGGCATGAGCCGCTCCAGCGGCAGCGCAATTTCCTGAGGTGATGAAGATGTATAAATATCGTAAGCCTGATACCTGGCTTGATAAAATTGATTTGAATATTATGCCATATGTGGATGCGCCGGAGTGGGAAAACCGTTATCCTACTATCAGCGCGCTGCTTATGAGCAATGCCAATAAGCGTGAGCTGCAGCGCATCAGTGCCGGACTTACAGCAGCACTGTCACGCCTGGCAGAGGCTTTGCGTACCAATAATAATGGCGCAATGCCCTTTAATCTGTTTAATATGACGGATAAGCTCACACCGTATATCCTTGCGGATAACTCGGATCATGTGAGCTATATCAGCCGTCTTGACTTTGTAAAGAATACTGACGGCTGCTATAAGCTGGTAGAAATTAATTCGGATACACCCTGCGCCTTGCCTGAAACATTTTATGCCAACAAGGTTGCGGAAGCATATTTTGCTAAGGAGTACGGCCTGCATCTGCAGCCGCGTTCGGATGGTGAGGAGCTGGCGGAGCCCTTTTTAAAGCTTTTGGAACAGCCTAAATATGCAGATAAGGATGTAGTGCGCATTGCTTTTGCTGCTGATAAAGGCTACAGCGAGGACTGTGCTAACGCCAAATTTTTATTTGAGCGTGTGCAAGAGGTGTTGCGTGAACGCATTTTGAGCAGGCAGCCCTTTGTCTGTCGCCTTGTCGGTTTAGATGAGCTTATAGTACATGATGACGGAGTGTACATTCATAATGAAATATTCCATAAGGAAGATAGAATTGATATACTGTACCGTCTGCATCCGCTGGAGCTTTTGATGGATGATGAAAGCGAGGATGGCTATCCTGTTGGCTTAAAGCTCATGGAGTTAGCTAATTTCGATGCTGTTGATCTGGTTAATCCGGTAAAATCCATTGTACTGCAGAATAAAGCACTGCTGGCACTGGCATGGTATTTATATCAGCATCGTCTGTTCTGGACACCGCAGGAGGAAGAGCTTATAGCTGCGCATTTAACGCCGACTTATCTGGACAGCAAGCCGCTTTCGGGCCAGCGTTATATCAAAAAGCCTATCTTTGGGCGTGAGGGTGCAGGCATTGCTATTGTAGAGACGGATGGTGCTCTAAGCTACGAGGCAGAGGAGTGCGATGACTGCGATTTGATTTACCAGCAGTTTGTTCCTTCAGCAGATGTACAGCAGGAAACAGATAACGGTGAGGCAACCGGCAAGTATACTTATTCCTGCTTTGTCATTAACGGTAAAGCGTCGGAGACCTTTGTGCGTTTGCAGCCGGGAGAAATTACCGGCGTGGAAGCATATTTTGTACCTGTTCTCGATGAAAAATAAGAATTTGAGGAATATCCGAAATGAACATCCAAGTATATCAATCTTTTTTGACTGTTGTACAGTGCCGCAGCTTTACGCAGGCTGCGAAATATCTTAATTTTACCCAGCCTACAATCAGCAATCATATCAACGCTTTGGAAGAAGAATACGGCGTTATTCTTTTTACCCGAGATGGCAAGAATGTTTATCTGACGCAGGCAGGTAAAAACTTTGTGCCGATAGCACAGCAGCTGATGGCTGATTATCAGAAAAGCCAGGAGGTAATGCGCCAGTTTCAAAAGAAGAATTACAGTCTGAAAATAGGCGTTTCTACCCAGGGCATAAACTTTTATCTTTTGCCTGTGCTGCTGAAGCTCAAAAAGGAATTTCCCGAGCTGGATATAGAGGTCAACCGCTGTATGACGGTAGAATCGACAATAAATGATGCTTTTGTACAAAAGCTGTATGATTTTGCCTTTGTGCATATTGATGTGCAGCCGCTTTATACCAAGCGTGTACAGCTTTGGAATCAGCCGATGGTTTTTGTAACCTCCAAAGAACTGTATGAACAGATGGGAGAAAACAATAATATTTATGATTATCCCTTTATTGCCTATCCTGCAAGCGAGGTATATTATAAGCATCTGAAATCGAAGGTTGATTTTACGCGCCTGCAAAGTATATTGACCTTCAGTGATTCGGAATCCGTGCTGATGGCAGTTGAGCAGAATCTCGGTATAGCTTTGACACCGCGGGTAAAAGTAATGAAGGAACTGCAGCAGGGGACATTAGTCGAATTCCCGGTCAAGTATTCGGGAAATATGCCTATTTCGGTTCTTTATGATTATGAATTTAACTTTACCTTGCCGACCAAGCGCTTTTTGGAGCTTTTAAAAGAGTCGCAGGAAAAGATAAAGGGTTAATTTACTTTCTGTTCTTTATATAAGAATAATTTATCAAAACACTATAACAGGAAAAGTAATCTTATTGACTTTTTAATTTAGGACTTCTTCAACGTGTTTGAAGAAGTCCTAAATTTTTAGTATAAAAAAGCGCATGATTAAGCAAATGTCCACGAATTATAGTACAAATTTTGTATACAAAATACAGAACGGCGAATAAATTGCTTATGTATACAAGAAAAATTCCAATAAGTATAGATAAAGAAAAACTGTTGAGATAATTAAGCTATAATGATAAAATTTTTATAGATAGCGTTGCTTGCGCAAAATTAAGCCGGCTATATGACCGGCAGAAATGAGGGTATTATGTCAAAGGATATGCAAAAAACTGAAGAAAAAACAAATAGGCGTATGCCAACCTTTACGGAATCCGTTATTCCTATTATTGCCATGATGGTTATTCTGACTGTCGGCAAAGGTTATCTGGGTTACGCAACCGAGCCGCTGCTGCTTTTGGTAGCTGCTATTGCCGGCCTGATTGCTTACCGCGTTGGTGTTACCTGGGATGAAATGATGGACGAAATCTGCCAGAAGATTGCCAAGGGCATGCCGGCAATCCTTATTCTGACCTGCGTTGGTGCGCTGGTTGGTACCTGGATGGCTTCCGGTACTATCCCGATGATGATTTATTATGGCGTACAGATTGTAAACCCGACCTTTATGCTGGTAACCGCGTTCCTGATTACCGCAGTAGTATCTATCGTAACCGGTACCTCCTGGGGTTCTGTTGCTACCATGGGTGTTGCGCTGATGGGTATTGCCAGCACTCTGGGTGTAAATCTGGCAGCTACTGCAGGTGCTGTAATCGCCGGTTCTTATTTCGGTGATAAAATCTCCCCGCTGTCCGATACCACTAACCTGGCACCGGTTGCAGCTGGTTCTACTCTTTATGAACACATTGCTCACATGTTCTGGACTACCGTTCCGGCAACTATTATTTCTCTGGTTGTTTACGCTTTTGTAGGCTTAAAGGGCAATATCGGCGGCGATGTTTCTTCCGAAGCAGTAAGCACTATGCTGACTCAGTTAGATGGCATGTACAACTTTAACATTCTGCTGATTCTGCCTGTACTGCTGATTTTGGCAGGCTCTATCTTTAAAAAACCGACTCTGCCGGTTATGATGGCTTCCACTGTTCTGGCTGGCGCTGAAGCATTGATTTTCCAAAACATCAACCTGAAAAATTTGCTGCTGGCTACCGTAAAAGGCTTTAAAATTTCTATGCTGACCACTCCTGGCTTTGACCCGGCTACTGCTGCTCCGCAGATTATCAAGCTGTTGAACCGCGGCGGTATGGCTGAAATCATGGGCACCACTCTGCTGGTATTCTGCGCATTCTGCTTTGCCGGTATTATGAGCAAGGCCGGTTGCCTGGAAGTAGTTCTGCAAAAAATCCTGACCTTTGCTAAGAGCACCGGCGATCTGATTGCTTCCACCGTTGCTTCCTGCATTACCATGGGCCTGTGCACCGGTAACTCCTACCTGTCCATTCTGATTCCAGGTGAAATGTTCCGTGACGCTTATAAAGCTAGAGGCCTTGCTGCTAAGAACCTGTCCCGTACCTTGGAGGATGCAGGTACTGTATTTGTACCGTTGGTTCCCTGGTCTGCAGCAGGTGCTTATATGACCGCCTGCACCGGCATTGAAACTCTGGATTATGCACCGTGGGCAATTCTCTGCTACACCGGTTTCATTATCGCTCTGTTCTACGGCTACACCGGTATCGGTATTGCTAAGCTGGAAGACGAAAAGAAATAAGCCGGTTGCGCAAGCAAGTCGGCAGTACTGAGCAACTGCTTAGTACACAATGAAAGGAAAAGTGACACATTTTGATTAAGTTAATTAGAAACGCTGACGTTTATGCACCTGCGCATCTTGGTAAAAAAGATGTGCTGGTTATTGCAGATAAGGTAGTGCGTATTGCTGATAAAATTGAAGGCTACGAAGGTATGCCTGAGGTTGAGGTATTTGATTTCAGCGGCAAAAAGCTGTTGCCAGGTTACATTGATATGCATATGCATATAACCGGCGGCGGCGGTGAGCAGGGCCCTGCTTCCCGCGTACCCGAAGCAATGCTGAGCCAGATTACCAGCTGCGGTATTACTACTGTTCTGGGCCTGCTGGGTACAGACGGTGTAACCAGAAGTGTAGAAAACCTGGTAGCTAAAGCACGCGCACTGACGGAAGAAGGCATTACTGCCTACTGCCTGACCGGTGCTTACGGAATTCCTTCGCCGACCATTACCGGTTCTATCGAAAAGGATATCATGATGGTTCCACCGATTATCGGCACCAAGATTGCAGTTAGCGATCATCGCAGCTCTAATCCGCAGGGACCGGAGCTGATTGAGGTTGCTACCGCAACCCGTCGCGGTGGCCTGTTGGCCAACGTTGCCGGCCTGGTAACCATGCATATGGGTTCCGGTGTTGGTAAGCTGGACCCGCTGTTCTACGCACTGGACCATTCCGATGTTCCTGCAAAGAACTTCCTGCCTACTCATATGCTGCGTACTCGCGAGCTGATGGAAGAAGGCGCTAAACTCGTTCGTCGCGGCGGCTATTTCGACATGACTGCCGGCAGCACTGATGAAGATATGGAAATCGGCGCTGAGCAGATTATGGAAATCCTGAGCTGGGAGGGCATGAGCACCGATCATCTGACGATGAGCAGTGATGCTTTCGGCTCTCAACCTAAGTTCAATGAAAACGGTGACTGCATCGGTTTGACCTACTGCTCTCCTAAATATCTGCATCTGACTATCAAGAGTCTGGTGCGTCGCGGTCTGCCGTTGGAAGAGGCTATCAAGCTGCTGACCTCTACACCTGCCGAGTTGCTCGGCAAAACCGGTGTTAAAGGCTGTGTTGCAGTCGGTGCGGATGCTGACCTGCTGGTTCTGGACGAAAACCTGGATATCGACGCATTGTTTGCTAAAGGCCAGGTTGCATTGCTGGATAAAGAGATTGTACTTAAAGGCCGCTTTGAATAAGCTGCGGCTATGCGAATACAGACACATCGAAGATGGTGTGTCTGTATTTTTTTGACAAAAATCTTGACAACTTGCGTAATTTATGATAACATATCATACTACATCATTATTATTTTTGCAGGTGTAAATTTTGACAACAAATACTGCCGGGTCAGTGGTTGAACGGCGTATCTTGCTTATAATGAAAGATGAGGCAGATCATCGAAGACAACTGACAAGGTCCTTGTGGTAAGAACCTTGTTGTTTTTTTTGTCACGCATGATTCGCCGAGTTTAGTGTGCTGATAATACAAGAAGGGGTGAGGAATTACATGTTTAAACCGGTTCCAGTAGGTGATAGGACTCGGTATAGTTATGCAAGAATCAATGAAATTTTGGCAATGCCTCATTTGATTGATATCCAGAGAAAATCCTACGAATGGTTCGTTCAAAAGGGCCTCATGGAGATTCTGCATGACATTTCTCCTATTAAAGACTTTGCAGGTAATCTGGAGCTTTCCTTTGAAAGCTTTGAATTAGGAACTCCTAAATACAGCGTTGAAGAGTGCAAGGAGAGAGATGAATCCTATTCTGCACCGATGAACGTTAAAGCACGCCTGATTTTCAAAGACAAGGAAAAAGGCGAAATTAAGGAATCCTCTGTATTTATGGGCGACTTCCCGCTGATGACCGATACCGGTACCTTTGTTATCAACGGTGCTGAACGTGTTATCGTCAGCCAGCTGGTGCGTTCTCCCGGCGTTTACTATAGTGTAACTATGGATCCCAGCGGTAAGAAGATTTACGGTACTACTGTAATTCCTAACCGTGGCGCTTGGATTGAATATGAAACTGACATTAATGATATTATTTCTGCTCGTGTAGACCGTACCCGTAAGGTTCCGGCAACCGTGCTGCTGCGTGCTCTGGGCTTGTCCTCCAATGATGAGATTCTGGCTTGCTTCGGCAATCATCCTGCGCTGCTGGCAACTCTGGAAAAGGATACTACCACTAACAGAGATGAAGCTATGCTGGAGCTTTACAAGAAGCTGCGTCCGGGCGAGCCTGTTATTCTGGAAAACGCCGTACAGCTGATTGAAAATACCTTCTTCGACAGCAAGCGTTATGACCTGGCTAATGTTGGCCGTTATAAGCTCAACAAAAAGCTTGGCTGGCGCAACCGCCTGAGCGGTACCGTACTGGCTGAGGCTATTGTTGATGAAGAAACCGGCGAAATCATCCTGCCGGCAGGCACTAAGATGACCGATGAAAATCTTGATAAGATTGCAGAAAGTGGCATTTATAACGAACGTGGTCTGCGTGCTGTCAAGGTTCAGAATCATGAAGAAGAAATGCTTCTGATGTTCACCACCGGCATCGATGAAAAAATGCATACCGTTACCAATGAGGATGTATTTGCTTCCTTTAACTATTTGCTGAACCTGATGGATGGCCATGGCACCGGCGATGATATTGACCATTTGGGTAACCGTCGTGTACGCTGTGTTGGCGAATTGCTGCAAAACCAGTTCCGTATCGGTCTTTCCCGTATGGAGCGTGCAGTAAAAGAGCGTATGACCATTCAGGACAACGAGGTTATTACCCCGCAGGCTCTGATTAACATCCGTCCTGTTGTTGCTGCTATTAAGGAGTTCTTCGGCAGCAGCCAGTTGTCCCAGTTCATGGACCAGAACAACCCTCTGGCAGAGCTGACTCATAAACGTCGTCTGTCTGCCCTCGGCCCCGGCGGTCTGTCCCGTGAGCGCGCAGGCTATGAAGTCCGCGACGTACACAACTCCCACTATGGCCGTATGTGTCCTATCGAGACGCCTGAAGGTCCTAACATCGGTTTGATCGGTTCTTTGTCCACCTATGCTGTTATCAATGAATACGGCTTTATGGAAACTCCGTACCGTGTTGTTGATAAAGAAAATAAACGTGTAACTGAAGAAATCAGATACATGACTGCGGACGAAGAAGATAAATATATCGTAGCACAGGCCAACGAACCGTTGGACGATGACGGCTACTTCCTGGGCGAGCGTGTTACCGCCCGTGCTAAGGATGATGTCCTCTCCATTACTCCGGATAAGGTTGACCTGATGGACGTTTCTCCTAAACAGGTAGTATCTATCGCAACCGCGCTGATTCCGTTCTTGGAGAACGATGACGCTAACCGTGCTCTGATGGGTGCGAACATGCAGCGTCAGGCTGTACCTCTGCTCTGCACTCAGGCTCCGATTATCGGTACCGGTATGGAATACAAGGTTGCTGCCGACTCCGGTGTCTGCGTTCTGGCTAAACGTGCCGGCGAAGTTATCCGCGTAGTAGGCAACGAAATCCGTGTACGTGCAGAAAACGGTGAAGTGGATGTATATCCGCTGCTGAAATTCAAACGTTCCAACCAAGGTACCTGTGTTAACCAGCGTCCTATCGTCTTTAAAGGCGATAAGGTTACAGAAAAGCAGATTCTGGCTGACGGCCCTGCTACCGATCACGGCGAGCTGGCTTTAGGTCACAACGTAATCGTTGCTTATATGCCTTGGGAAGGCTATAACTACGAGGATGCTGTTCTGCTGAACGAGGATCTGGTAAAGGCTGATATCTTTACCTCTATCCATATTGAAGAATATGATTGTGATGCCCGCGATACCAAGCTTGGTAAAGAAGAAATTACCCGCGAGATTCCTAACGTATCCGACGAAGCTCTGAAGGATCTGGATGAGCGTGGTATTATCCGTATCGGTGCCGAAGTACGCCCTGGCGATATTCTGGTAGGTAAGGTTACTCCGAAAGGCGAAACCGAGCTGACTGCAGAAGAACGTCTGCTGCGTGCAATCTTTGGTGAAAAGGCACGTGAAGTACGTGACAGCTCCCTGCGTGTACCGCACGGCGAAGCAGGTAAGATTGTCAGCGTTAAGGTATTCAGCCGTGAAAACGGCGATGATCTGCCGCCGGGAGTAAACGAACAGGTTCGTGTACATATTGCCCAGAAACGTAAGATTTCCGAAGGCGATAAGATGGCAGGCCGTCACGGTAACAAGGGTGTCGTTTCCCGTATTATGGCACGTGAGGACATGCCTTTCCTGCCGACCGGTGAACCGGTACATATCGTACTGAATCCGTTGGGCGTACCTTCCCGTATGAACATCGGACAGGTACTGGAGAACCATCTGGGCTGGGCAGCACGTGCGCTGGGTATGGAAATTGATACTACCAACCTGGCAGCTAAGCTGAATGCCGTTGAAAAAACCGGCGCAGCAGAAGGTACTCCAGAATTTGAAGCAGCCTTTAAGGAAGAGCTGGCTAATTCTGAAACCGCTAAGAAATTAGAGCATTACGGCTACGATTATGAAAAATATGGTATGCCGGAAACTGTTGAAATTGATAAATTCGGTGGCAAGAGCGTAAAAGCAGTACAGATTTCCGTACCTGTATTCGACGGTGCGCATGAGCAGGATATTGCTGATGCACTGGAGCTTGCAGGCATTGATAAAACTGCTAAGACCACTCTGTATGACGGTCGTACCGGTGAACCCTTCGATAACCCTGTTACCGTTGGTCTGACCTATTACCTCAAGCTTCACCATTTGGTTGATGATAAGATCCATGCCCGCAGCACCGGCCCGTACTCCTTAGTTACCCAGCAGCCGTTGGGTGGTAAAGCACAGTTCGGCGGCCAGAGATTCGGTGAGATGGAAGTTTGGGCGCTGGAAGCATACGGCGCTGCTTACACTCTGCAGGAAATCCTGACTGTTAAGTCCGATGACGTTGTTGGCCGTGTTAAGACCTACGAAGCAATCGTTAAGGGCGAAAATGTACCTGATCCTGGTATTCCTGAATCCTTCAAGGTACTGGTTAAGGAATTGCAGTCCATCGGTCTGGATATCAAGGTTCTCAACGAGGACGAGGAAGAGGTTTCCTTGCGCGACGATGAGGATGACGATATTGCAACCACCGCTCGCGAGGTTGATTTAGACATCAACGGCCAGGTTGTTGAAAACGCACCTGAAAAGCCTGTTGATGATTATGCTGATAATGACGCTACCGAGGATGATAGTGATTCTGGGGACATCATTGCCGATATGGGTAATTTCACTATTACCGATAATCCCGATGGTGACTTAGATGATCCGACTAATATGTAAGAGAAGGGAGCGAATGATTCTTGATCGACGTAAATAATTTTGTGTCTATGCGTATCGGTTTGGCTTCTCCGGACCAGATTAGAGCCTGGTCCTACGGCGAGGTAAAAAAACCCGAAACCATCAATTACAGAACCCTGAAGCCGGAACGGGATGGCCTGTTCTGCGAAAGAATCTTTGGCCCTACTAAGGATTGGGAATGTCATTGCGGCAAATATAAACGCATCCGTTATAAGGGTATTATCTGCGACAAGTGCGGCGTTGAAGTTACCCGCAGCAAGGTTCGTCGTGACCGTATGGGTCACATCGAACTGGCTGCGCCGGTTTCCCATATCTGGTACTTTAAGGGTATCCCCAGCCGTATGGGCTTGATTCTGGATATTTCTCCGCGTAGCCTGGAAAAGGTTTTGTATTTTGCAAGCTTCATCGTACTTGACCCCGGTGAAGGCACTGACCTGGTTAAAGGCCAGCTGCTGACCGAGCCTGAGTACATGGAAAAACGTGATAAATATCCTGAAGCAGGCATCCGTGTAGGTATGGGCGCTCAGGCTATTAAAGAGCTGCTGGAAGCTATTGATCTGGAAGCTTTGACCGAGCAGCTGCGCCATGAAATGAAGGAGCTGAGCGGTCAGCGCCGTGTACGTGCTATCCGCCGTCTGGAAGTAGCCGAAGCATTCCTGAAATCCGGCAACCGTCCTGAATGGATGATTATGGATGTAGTTCCGGTAATTCCGCCTGAACTGCGTCCTATGGTACAGCTGGATGGCGGTCGTTTCGCAACCTCCGACCTGAACGATTTGTATCGCCGTGTTATTAACCGTAACAACCGTCTGAAACGTCTGCTGGAGCTGCATGCGCCCGATATCATTGTCCGCAATGAAAAACGTATGCTGCAGGAAGCAGTAGATGCTTTGATTGATAACGGCCGTCGCGGCCGTCCGGTTACCGGCCCCGGCAACCGTCCTCTGAAATCCTTGTCCGACATGCTCAAGGGTAAACAAGGCCGTTTCCGTCAGAACCTGTTAGGTAAACGTGTTGACTATTCCGGCCGTTCCGTAATCGTTGTAGGTCCTGAGCTGAAAATGCATCAGTGCGGCCTGCCGAAGGAAATGGCTCTGGAGCTGTTCAAACCCTTCGTTATGAAGCGTTTGGTAAACAGCGGTGAAGCAACTAACATTAAGAGTGCTAAGCGCATGGTAGAGCGTGCTACCAACGCTGTATGGGACGTTCTGGAAGAGGTAATCAAAGAACATCCTGTACTGCTGAACCGTGCACCGACTCTGCACAGACTGGGCATTCAGGCTTTCGAGCCTATCCTGTCCGAAGGCCGTGCTATTAAGCTGCATCCTTTGGTATGTACCGCTTATAACGCCGACTTTGACGGTGACCAGATGGCTGTCCATCTGCCGCTTTCCGTTGAGGCTCAGGCTGAAGCACGTATGCTGATGATGTCTGTAAACAACATCCTGGCACCGAAAGACGGCAAGCCTGTTGCTGTTCCTACACAGGATATGGTTTTGGGCTCCTACTATCTGACTATTGAAAAGACCAGCAAGGATGACCCGAACGTTAAGGGGGAAGGAACCCGCTACAGCAGCGTGGACGAAGCTCAACTGGCTTACTTCCACCATGCGGTAGACCTGCAGGTACCTATCGAGGTTTATATTCCCAACAGCGAAATCTATGATGAGGAAAAGGGTGCAGCTGTCGGCGAAACCGGTATGTCCCTGGTAGTTACAACTGTAGGTAATACTATTTTCAATGGCGAGCTGCCTTTGGAAATGCGTTACTATCATAAAGAAAAAGATCAGGTTGTTGAAAAGCGCCTGGATGCTTCCGGTAATGTTGTGGAAACAACCGTTGAAGTTGAACGTTGGCATCTCGGCAAGCTGATTGACAAGAAAGAATTGGGCAGACTCGTTGCTAAGGCTCACAAGCTGTACGGCAACCTGCGTACTGCCGAGATTCTGGATATTGTTAAGAAAATGGGTTACGATAATGCTTGTAAATCCGGTATTTCTATCGCAACCTCCGATATTCAGATTCCTGCTGAAAAAGAAGTTATTCTGGAAGCAACAGAGCATGAGGTTGATAAGGTTGAGCGCCTCTTCCGCCGTGGTTTGATGAGCGATGACGAACGTTATCGTAAGGTAATTGACCTGTGGAACGAAGCAACCGATAAGGTTACCGATAAGCTGATGAAATCCACCATGAACAAGTTCAATCCTGTTTCCATGATGGCTGACTCCGGTGCCCGCGGTAATAAACAGCAGATTCGTCAGCTGGCCGGTATGCGTGGTTTGATGGCCGATCCTTCTGGTCGTATCATTGACCGTCCTATCAAATCTAACTTCCGTGAAGGCCTGACCATTTTGGAATACTTCATTTCTTCTCATGGTGCTCGTAAAGGCTTGGCCGATACCGCACTGCGTACCGCTGACTCCGGTTACCTGACTCGTCGTCTGGTTGACGTTGCACAGGATGTAATTGTCCGTGAGGATGATTGCGATATCGTTGGTATGAACCTGGTTAAGGAACGCAGCCGTCTGAGCAAGGCTGTTCTTGGTGCAAGCCAGAACAAAATCCGCGAAAAGGTTATGGGCCGTACCCTGGCTTCCGGCGTACTTGATGAAGAAGGCAACCTGATTGCTGAAGCAGATACCAACATCACTGAAGAGCTTTTTGCTAAGCTCAATGATGCCGGTGTTGAAGAAATCAATCTTTATTCCGACGAAGATATGAACGGTGAGGATATCGAAAATGTCCGCATCAACATCAGCGATACCTTTGCTCATAATGTGCTGAAGGAAGCAATGATGCATAACTTCAACGGCAAAGAGATAGCAGCAGATATTGTTAACGGTGCAGGCGAGGTGCTGGCACATACCGGCGAAACTATGACCGAAGACATTATCAACGCTGTTCTGGCTGACGGTACCGTTAAGGAGCTGCGTATCCGCAATAACGAAATTGCCGGCATTGAGGTTGAGGCAATTACCGAAGGCAAAAAAGAGAAAACCATCATTGAAACCCTGCATGACCGTATCATTGGCCGTAACCTGGCTGAGGATATTTTGGATGAAAACGGTGAAATTCTTTATCATATCAATGAATATGTTACCGAGCCTATGGCAGAACGTATCTGCCAGCTGCGTGAAAAGGTTAAAATCCGCAGCGTACTTACCTGTAAGGCTAAATTCGGCGTTTGCCGCAAATGCTATGGCCGTAACCTGGCAACCGGCAAGAACGTTGATGTTGGTGAGGCAGTCGGCACTATTGCCGCACAGTCCATCGGCGAACCTGGTACTCAGCTGACCATGCGTACGTTCCATACCGGCGGCGTTGCAGGTGCAGACGATATTACCCAAGGTCTGCCTCGTGTCGAGGAGCTGTTCGAAGCACGTAAACCGAAACATCCCGGCATTCTGTCCGAGGTTGCAGGTCACGTACATATTACCCAGGAAGGCAACAGCCGCAAGGTAACCGTAATGGCACTGGATGGCGAAAACCAGGAATACCAGATTCCTTACGGCGCTAAGCTGTCTGTTGTTGAGGGTGAGGAAATCGCTAAGGGCGACCGTCTGACCGAAGGTTCTCTTAACCCGCATGACGTACTGCGTATCAGCGGCGTGAAGGCTACCCAGAACTATCTGGTATCTCAGGTAGTAGGCGTTTATAAGTCTCAGGGCGTAGATATCAACAGTAAGCACATCGAGGTTATGGTTCGTCAGATGATGCGCAAAATCCGCATCGAGGAATCCGGCGACACCACAATGCTTCCGGGTGAAGACGTTGATGTGGCAGAATTTGAAGAGCAGAATACCGAGATGCTGGAAGCAGGCAAGACTCCTGCAGAAGGCCGTGCTATCCTGCTGGGTATCACCAAAGCTTCTTTGGCTACCGACTCCTTCCTGTCTGCTGCTTCCTTCCAGGAAACCACCCGCGTACTCACCGATGCCGCTATCAAGGGCAAGGTTGACCCGCTGCTGGGCCTGAAAGAAAACGTTATCATCGGTAAGCTGATTCCGGCAGGTACCGGTATGAGCCGTTATCGTGATATCAAAGTTAAATATAATGTTCCGATGCCCGAAGTTGCAACTGCTGAAACCGCAGCAGAGGAAACTCCCGATAAGGAATAACGTATAAGCAAGCGCGCCTCAAAGCCTCAAGCTCTGAGGCGCTTTGCTCTCTAAGGAGAACGAATTTATGCTGATAAAAAAATTCCCTGTTCCCTGCCGCGTTGATTATGTTCCTTCTCCCTATGAGCCGGATGAGGACGGTGTGCAGGATGTCGGCTATTATAACGGCAAGCTGAGTGACGGCCGTGTCTATCGCCTGGAATGCTGGCGTATGGACGATATGCTGATGCTGACGGTGATGTTTTCCGACCGTTGCCTTGAAGGCTACAGATGTGAGGATATGGCACTTTTGCTGGAGCTGGAGGATATTGTATGCTTTACAGGCGCAAACCGTAAGCTGCAGGCTACACGCACGGAGGATGACCGCGGACAGACTGTATGGGCCATTAATATTATGCTGGCCAATAAAAAAGGCACCTATGCGGAAATCGTACCGTCATTGAACAGATATATCATGTAAGACAATCGCTGCTGAAGGCAAAGCCTCGGCAGCGATTTTTCAGTTAAAATTAATTTTACATGCCTATACTGCATTGTGATACAATAGCTGTAATGGAGGCGGAAGCAATGAAAATTTTATTAGCTGAGGATGATATAAATTTAGGCAAGCTTTTAAGCATGCTGCTGAAAAAGCAAAATATAACTGTGAACTGGGTGCAGGATGGCGAGGCTGCCTACGATGCTGTGTATGCCGACGGCTATGATGTGCTGGTATTGGACTGGATGATGCCGCTTTTGAGCGGCCTTGATCTGTGCAAGCGCCTGCGTGAGGAGGATTATCAGGGAAAAATATTGCTGCTGACGGCCAAGGATACGCTGGCGGATAAGGTGCAGGGCTTAAACAGCGGTGCCGATGACTATCTGGTAAAGCCTTTCGAGCTGGAGGAGCTGGTGGCGCGTTTGAATGCCCTTTGCCGCCGCCAGGGACAGTACAGCGCGGAAAAGCTGCGTTACGGTGCATATACTTTGGAAAGCTCTACCTATTGCCTGGCCTGCGGCGAACGCCGTGTGGAGTTGCGCCCGCGTGAATTCAAGCTGCTGGAGCTGCTTTTGCGCAACCGTGGGCAGGTTATGCCGCGTGCGGTGCTGCAGGACCGTATCTGGGGCATTGACAGCGATGTGACGGAGAACAATCTTGATGTGCATATCCGTCTGCTGCGTAAAAAAATTATGGAGCTCAACGGAGAAGAACTGATTAAAACGATGCGGGGCGTGGGCTATTATGTGGAATAAGCCTTTTGAAAAGCTGCGCCGGCGCATGACCTGCTTATATGCAGCCATCTTCGGTGCTTTGATTTTAGTTATTGTGGTTGCTGCCTATACCTTTATCTGGTGGGAAATATTGGCGCATGAAAAGGAAAATCTTGTAGCACAAATTTACCATGAGGGCGAGGAATGGGTGAAGTCCGAGGAGGCTCCCTGTTCTGAAGCAGCTATCCGCAGCGGGAAGATGCTTGCATACTTTGTGAATGCAGATGGCTCGAAGGTAATTTTAAACCAGCTTGGAACAGGTGAGGCAGGTCAGGAGCTGATGAGTCATAAAGATGATTGGCCGAAGAAGCTGAATACATCGCGTCTTTTGCGGATGCAGAGTGCAAATGGCGTACGCTATCGCTACCTTGCCGCAGTTGCTCCTGTTATTGACGGTGATAAGCAGGTTGGCAGGCTGTATATGTTCAAAAATATGGAGTTTTATTATCATGCGGCCTATAAAACACTGTTTTTGCTTTTGTGTATGGCATTGATACTCTATTTTGCTGCCTGTTATTTCGGTTATTGGCTGGCAGAACGTAATATCCGTCCTATAAGCAACATGTATGCCAAGCAGCAGCAGTTCACAGCGGATGCTTCGCATGAAATGCGCACGCCGCTTGCCGTTATGAAGCTGGCTGTGCAGGGACTGCAGGAGGATGAGGACAGCAGGCTGAGCGATTTTGCCAAAGAGTCGGTAAACATGCTGCAAAGCGAGTCGGAAAGACTTAGCCGTCTTACGGAAAATCTTATGACGCTGGCGCGCAGCGATGAGAATATTCTTCCCGTTTATACGGCGCAGGTGGATATAACGGCGCTGTGTAAAAAGGTTGCATCGCAGATGTCGCTTTTGGCAGCAGAAAAAAAGCTGCAGATGAAGCAGGAAATCCAGGATAACTTGGTAATGCAGGGGGATGAAATGGCTTTATCGCGCTTGCTGATTATTCTGCTGGATAATGCTATGAAGTATTCATCGGAGCAGACGCAAATTACTCTGCGTGCAGCCAAGGTGAAAACGCATATGGTGCTGGAGGTACGTGATGAAGGCTGTGGCATCAGTGACGATGATAAGCAGAAGATTTTTGACCGCTTCTTCCGCGTGGACAAGGCGCGCAGCCGTAGTCAGGGAGGCCTTGGCTTAGGCTTGTCGCTGGCGTTGGCTATTGTGCGGCAGCATGGCGGCAGCATCAAGGTTCTCGACAACAAGCCGCGGGGAACTATCATGTATGTGAAGCTGCCGACGACTGTAAAGTAATCCTTAAGCTTTCTTACAAGCTGAAATTAAGATGAATACCCCTTTCAGTAATCATTAAGTGAAGGTGTTTATACTGTGCTTAATGAAAAGCGGAGTATAGAAGCTCTGCTGCCGAAGGGGGATTTTTTATGCCACGAAAATATTGGCTGCTGCTTTTTGCAGCTGCCGCAGCATTGCTTTTTGTGGGTAATGGCAGCCTGCTGATTACAGACAGCGTAGAATCTAATTATGCTTTGACGGCAAAGGAGATGGTGTTGAGCGGCGATTGGCTGTCACCGCAGATTTACGGTCATTACTGGTATGATAAGCCGATTTTCTTTTATTGGCTGACGGCGTTGGCTTATAAAATGTTTGGCTTTACGGAATTTGCTTCGCGCTTCTTTCCGGCGTTGTTCGGTTTGGGCAGCGTGACATTATTGGCGTGGGGTGGCAGCAAGCTCGAAAATGCGCGCAGCGGCTTTTTCAGTGCGTTGGTGCTGCTGAGCAGTGTAGAATTTTTTCTGATCAGCAAGTCGGTAATTACAGATGCTGTATTGTTCTTTTTCTTCAGTGCGACATTGCTGTTTTTCTATCTTGGCTATTGTGACGGCAGGGCGCGCTATTGGTACATTATGTATGCTGCAGCAGGCTTTGCGGTTCTTACCAAGGGACCGATTGGCGTGCTGCTGCCGGGATTGATTATTACGTTATTCCTGTTGTGGCAGTGTGATTGGCACGTACTGAAGCGCATGCATCTTGTAAGCGGCACATTGCTGTGTGCGGCGGTTGCCGTGCCCTGGTATGCTGTAATGTACAGCCTGCACGGCAGTGATTTCATCAATACCTTCTTCGGCACGCACAACTTCCTGCGCGCAACGGTATCGGAGCATCCGCATGACGATGTGATTTATTATTATACGCTGGTAAATCTGCTGGCGCTGTTCCCGTGGAGCGGACTTGTTCCCTGGGCTGCTTATAAATGGTGGCGGCAGGGACATCGCAAGCTAGGGGAGCAGCAAAAATTTTTACTGCTTTGGGCACTTGTTGTTTTCGTTTTCTTCCAATGTATGGCAACGAAATACATCACCTATACCTATCCGCTGCTCTTCCCGGCCAGCCTTTTGCTGGGAAGCATGCTGGCAAAATATACAGACTGTGTGGATGGCGGTTATATGATATTTGTCGGCGGAGGCTTTGGCTTGCTGCTTGTGGGAGCATGGTTTGCGGTAAGTCATCAGCTTATAGCATCTGAGCTGCTGTTCTTGCTGCCGTTGGCGCTGATTATCGGCGTGATGCTTGATTATATACTGCGCTTATTGACGGGAGAGCGTGTCTGCAGTATTGCGGCTATGTCGGCAGTATTTTATATTGCGCTTGTTTTCAGCCTTGCTATACCATTCAGTGAGCAGCGCAGTGCGAAGAATTTGGGTGAGATGCTGACGGAAAATGATGTGCACGAGGTAGGCTTATACGGAAAATATCCTACTTCTGCAGTTTTTTACAGCAACAGTAAAATTGTGAAGCTGATGCACGAGCGTGAGGTTGCGGGTTATGTGCCCAAGGATTTTTCCTGGACGAGCAAAAATGTTATGCCTTATGCAACGCTTGAACAGAATCCGTATCGTATCGTTGTAGTTACGTCAAAAAGCTATGATAAATTTATCAGTCAGCAAAATGATGAATGGCAGGTTATTGATGCTGACAAAAGTTGGATTGTGCTGATGGAAAAAAAAGCTAAGACGATATAATACTACGTAGCTTATAGGTGCTTGCAATGTGTTATTGCAGGCACTTTTTATAATCTGCAGATATTCTGCAAAATAAAGAATAATTAAGTTTAAGATATTATGCTATAATAAGAAAATGATAATTGAACAGGAGGCGTAATTATGCACAATAAAAATTCCGCGATGGCGTTTATCGTTCTGCTTGGTATCGTCAGCTTGTTCAGCGATATGACGCATGAAGCGGCGACAAGTATTAAGGGAGCGTATTTATTAATTTTAGGAGCAAGTGCTTCTACCATCGGTTTTATCTCCGGCATAGGCGAGCTTTTAGGCTATGGCCTGCGTTATCTTTTTGGCCGCTTAGTCGATAAAACGCACAATTATTGGGGCTTTATGATTTTAGGTTATGCCGTTGACGTTTTTGCGGTGCCGGCATTGGCGCTTGTGCATCGTGACGGCTGGATAGCAGCCTGTGTACTGCTCGTTGTTGAGCGCATCGGTAAGGCGATAAAAAAGCCTGCGAAGAATACTATTCTTTCCTTTGCAGCTTCGCAGGAGGGTGTCGGCAAAAGCTTTGCTATACAGGAAGCCTTGGATCAGCTTGGCGCTTTTATCGGCCCCTTGCTGCTTTATGCGGTGATGCTGTATAAGTATGGCGATGAATACGAGGTATACAATGCAGCCTTTGCTTTTCTGACTTTGCCTGCTGTCTGCACAATTGCTTTTTTACTGTTTGCTAAAAGCCGTTTCCCGAATCCGGAAGCCTTTGAGCCGGAAGCTAAGACAGAGAAGAAGGATAGCTTTGTAGGCAAGAAAAGCTTTTATTTGTATCTTGCAGGTATCAGCTGTTTTGCTTTCGGCTTTGTAGATTTTCCGCTAGTGACTATGCATTTGGCAAAAAATAAGCTTTTTGATGACAGTATTTTGCCGTTGCTTTATTCCGGTGCGATGCTTGTGGATGCGGTGGCAGCGCTTTTCTTTGGCTGGCTGTTTGACAAAATGCGCACGAAGGCATTGGTTATTTCTACTGCGATTTCCGCGTTCTTTGCTGTGTTTGCTTTTGGCGCGACTTCGCCGGGAATGATTATGCTGGGCGTTGCTTTGTGGGGCGTAGGCATGGGCGCTCAGGAATCTGTTATGAAGGCTGCGGTTGCCACCATGACGAGCAAGGAGCATCGTGCCAGCAGCTACGGTGCGTTCGAATTTTTCTTTGGCTTAGCGTGGTTTTTGGGCAGCTGGCTGTTGGGAGCTGTTTATGATTATTCATTGAATACCTTCATCATTGTTTCTGTTGCGGCACAGCTTATTGCTTTACCCTGTTATCTTTTAAGTGAGCGTAGCTTTGCTGATGAAAACGGCAGGTGATTTGCTTCAAAAGTTACACTCCCTTATGTATTCGTGTATACATAAAAAAATTATTGAAAAAAGACTTGCGTTCTTCAAAAAGTGTGTTATAATAGCGTACATAAGTAAATAACGAGTGGATGATGTATATGGGAGAAGGCACTGCCTACCGAAGGAGCAAAACTCTCAGGTGCTTAATTTTAAGCAGGAACCGTATGCTGACACAACTCTGGAGAGTCCCTTAAATGGGCGCCGAAGGTGCAAAGATGTCTTCTGAAATTCAGAAACGTCCTTATCTCTCAGGCCAGTGGACAGAGCAAAGCTTATGTGATGGCGCTATTGCCTATCATATGTCATTGACTTTTACCGGAGTATTTTTTGTATACTCCGGTTTTTTATTTGCTTATAAATAATTAATGGGAATTTAAAGGGAGATGTTTGAATCATGTTGGAAATTTTGAATGAAATTGATGCGTTTGTCTGGGGTCCGCCGCTTCTGGTACTTTTGGTTGGTACCGGTATTCTGCTGACCTTCCGTCTGAAGTTGCTGCAGGTTTTCAAGCTGCCACAGGCTTTGGGCCTGATCTTCAGTGCCAAGAACGATGGCAGTGGTGACGTAAACAGCTTTAAAGCATTGTGTACCGCACTGGCTGCAACTGTTGGTACCGGTAACATCGTTGGTGTTGCAACTGCAATTAAAGCAGGTGGCCCGGGCGCTTTGTTCTGGATGTGGATGGCAGCCTTCTTCGGTATGGCAACCAAATATTCCGAATGTCTGCTGGCTGTAAAATATCGTACTGTCGATGCCAACGGCAATATTTCCGGTGGTCCGATGTACTACATTGAAAATGGTCTTGGCAAAAAATACAAACCGCTGGCTGTTATGTTTGCTGTATTCGGTGTTCTGTGCGCATACTTTGGTATCGGTACCTTTGCTCAGGTAAACTCCATTGTTGAAATTACCCAGATTTCTGCAGGTATTCCTGTTGTTTACACCGGTATTGCTCTGACTGTTGTTGTTGCTGCTGTAACCATCGGCGGTCTGAAATCCATCGCAACTGTTGCTGCAAAGGTAGTTCCTGCTATGGCTCTGCTATACTTCCTTACTACTGTCGGTATCATGATTGTTTTTGCTGATCAGGTTCCTGCTGCAATCGCAACTGTACTGAATTCTGCTTTCACTCCTACTGCTGCTCAAGGCGGTTTCCTTGGTGCAACCGTTATGCTGGCAATGCGCAGCGGTGTTGCTCGCGGCGTATTCTCCAACGAATCCGGCTTAGGTTCTGCTCCTATCGTAGCTGCTGCTGCTAAAACTAAATGGGCTGCAGAGCAAGGCTTGATTTCTATGACCGGTACTTTTATTGATACTATCATCATTTGTACTCTGACCGGCTTGTCCTTGGTTGTCAGCGGTGTGTGGTGCGGACCTCTGAACGGTGCTGCAATGACTGAATCTGCCTTCACCATGGCGTTCCCTGCATTTGGCAGCATTCTGCTGTTGGTTGGCCTTGTACTCTTTGCTTTCACCACTATCCTTGGCTGGAACTACTACGGTGAACGTTGTGTAGAATATCTGATGGGCGTAAAGGCAATTCTGCCGTACCGCATTATTTTCATCTGCCTGATTGCCTGCGGTCCTTTCCTGAAGCTGGAAGAGATTTGGGTATTGGCGGATATCGTTAATGGCTTGATGGCTATTCCTAACTTAATCGCTTTGATTGCTTTGTCCGGCGTAGTTGTTGCCGAAACCAAGGCTTATCAGAAGCATCTTGCTGAAGAAAAGAATAAATAAGTAAGCCTAGTATTTCATCTTTATATAGCAAAGCGGCGTTGTGCGACTCTCCCCAGAGTTCCCACAGCGCCGTTTTGTTATTAAAAAAAATCAATAAACATACTTTAGTTTACAGTTTTGCATGTATGCGTGTATACATTGCTGTAAGCTCTTGAATTTTGTTTAATATGTGTTATAATCGGATACATAAGTAAATAATGAGTGGATGAAGTACATAGGAGAAGGCAATGCCTACCGAAGGAGCAAAACTCTCAGGTGCTTATAAAAAGCAAGAACCGTGTACAGACACAACTCTGGAGAGTCCCTTGAATGGGCGCCGAAGGTGCAAAGATGTGCGTATACACATCCTTATCTCTCAGGCCAGTGGACGGAGCAAAACAACAATTATAGCATAGCTATCAGGGCCGCTGACAAACCGGAGTATCAGATAATCATACTACGGCTTTTTATTTACTTAGGGAACTTTGAAAATGAGAGGGGAAATCATCATGTTGGAAACATTGAATGCAATTGATTCGTTTGTCTGGGGTCCGCCGCTACTGGTGCTGCTTGTAGGTACCGGCATTATGCTGACTATTCGTTTAGGCTTGCTGCAGGTATTGAAGCTGCCGCAGGCATTAAAGCTGATCTTCTGTGCCAAGAATGATGGTCACGGTGATGTAAACAGCTTTAAAGCTCTGTGTACAGCTCTTGCCGCAACTGTTGGTACCGGTAACATTGTCGGTGTTGCTACCGCAATTAAGGCCGGTGGCCCCGGTGCATTGTTCTGGATGTGGCTGGCTGCCTTCTTCGGTATGGCAACCAAATATGCAGAATGCCTGCTGGCTGTAAAATATCGTACTGTCGATGCTAATGGCAATATCTCCGGCGGTCCGATGTATTACATCCAAAACGGCCTCGGCAAGCAATATAAACCATTGGCAATTATGTTCTGTGTCTTCGGTATCATGTGCGCATACTTCGGCGTAGGTACCTTTGCTCAGGTAAACTCCATTGTTGAGATTACCAAAATCTCTGTTGGTATCCCGGTTATCTACACCGGTATTGCTCTTACCGTATTGGTTGCTGCTGTAACCATCGGCGGTCTGAAATCTATCTCTAATGTTTCTTCTAAGGTTGTTCCCGGCATGGCAGTAATTTACTTCTTTACTACCTTGGGCATTTTAGTTAGCTTTGCGGACCAGGTTCCGGGCGCTATCGCACTGGTTATTGAAAGTGCCTTCACTACTACTGCTGCACAGGGCGGCTTCCTTGGTGCAACTGTTATGCTGGCGATGCGTAATGGTGTTGCCCGCGGCGTATTTTCCAACGAATCCGGCTTAGGCTCTGCTCCTATCGTAGCAGCTGCAGCAAAAACTCATTGGCCTGCTGAACAAGGTCTGGTTTCCATGACCGGTACCTTCATTGATACTATCATCATCTGCACCATGACCGGTTTGTCCTTGATTGTTACCGGCGTTTGGAACGGCGATCTCAACGGTGCTGCCATGACTAATGCAGCCTTCAGCTCTGCATTCCCTGCCTTTGGTACTTGGTTACTGTTGGTTGGCCTGGTGCTCTTCGCCTTCACTACTATCCTTGGCTGGAACTACTACGGCGAACGTTGCGTAGAATATCTGATGGGTGTTAAAGCAATTCTTCCGTATCGCATCGGTTTCATTATTCTTGTAGCTGTTGGCCCGTTCCTGAAGCTGGAAGAAATCTGGGTTATGTCCGATATCGTTAACGGTCTGATGGCTCTGCCTAACCTGATTGCTCTGGTTGCTCTTTCCAGTGTAGTTGTTGCCGAAACTAAAGCATATCAACAACATCTCAAGGAAGAATCTGAGCTGGTTCCGGCAAAATTAGCCGAAGAAACCAATCATTAAGTTTTCCCAATTAATTTTATATAGGCAGCGGCACTGTGAGACTCTCCCCAGAGTTCCCACAGTGCCGCTTGCCTTTGCGCTTGCACAAAAGTTAGCGGTATGCTAAACTAGCCTTAGAGAGATTACTTACAATCTTTTAAATCAAATGTATCAGTAACCAACTACGTGTATATTTTTCGGTGTGCCGGTTGGTTTGTCAGTATCAGTAGATGAAAGGAAGTGCGCAATGAGCATTATCGGTAATATTATCTGGTTTTTATTTGGCGGTATTTTAGCAGGCATTATCTGGTATATGGTAGGCCTGTTATGGTGTTTGACGATTATCGGTATTCCGGTAGGACTGCAGTGCTTTAAGCTGGGACGCTTGAGCTTCTTCCCCTTTGGCAAGGACGTAGTTTTGAGCGGTGAAACAACCTCATTGCTGTTAAATATTTTTTGGCTGATTTTTGGCGGTATCGAGCTGGCAATTACGCATGCGGTTTTTGCTGTAATTTTGTGCTGTACGATTATCGGCATTCCCTTCGGAATGCAGCATTTTAAGCTGGCTAAGCTGGCACTGCTGCCGTTTGGAGCACAGATTACGGATAAATAAGCGTTAATTTTTAATGCAAGAACAGTTTATGCAAGGATTTTATTCACGTTTTCTTCAAAACTTTGCCCTTGCTCTGTCACAGCAATATAGTATACTAAGGGTGTAGCAAGAAGTTGCTACACCCTTCCCATCAAATTCATCATAAACAGCTTTCCTAAGAGAAACAGCCTGCAATATCCCCTGCAGGCTGTTTTCTCGTTTTCTAAAGCTCGTGTTGCTTTGTTGGCATTAAAATTGAACGTTTTGATTTATAAAAATAAGCCGTAAACGTGCCTTAGCGTTTATGGTTTACTTTTTTAGCATCATGGTTAACCTTGCAATAAAAGAAGGTTGACTAATCTTTTTATCACGTATATAATTATTAAGTACACGAATTTATGATGGAGGCACTGTTGTGATTAGTATAAAGAATTTGAAGCATTACTATACAGATGCTGATGGCAATGAGGTAAGGGCGCTGGACGGCGTAAGCCTGGAGATTAAGCAGGGCGAATTTGTGGCTGTTATCGGCGCTAACGGCAGCGGTAAATCTACGCTGGCACGTCATTTGAACGCTTTGCTGCTGCCGACTGACGGCACTGTGCTGGTAGATGGCATGGATACTGAAGATGAAAACAAAATGTGGGATATCCGCCAAAAGGTGGGCATGGTGTTCCAAAATCCCGACAACCAGATAGTTGCTGCGATTGTGGAAGAGGACGTGGCCTTCGGTCCGGAAAATATCGGCGTACCGGGACCGGAAATACCGAAGCGTGTAGCAGATTCATTAGCTGCTGTAGGCATGACGGAATATGCCAAGCATGCACCGCATCTTTTGAGCGGCGGCCAGAAGCAGCGTGTGGCTATAGCAGGTATTCTGGCGCTGCAGCCGGAATGCATTGTGTTGGACGAGCCGACTGCTATGCTCGACCCGCAGGGACGCAAGGAAATCGTGGGTACTGTACGCAAGCTTAACGAAGAAAAGAAGATGACTATAGTTTATATTACGCATTACATGGTGGAAGCACTGGCTGCTGACCGCGTAGTTGTTATGGAAAAAGGTCATATCAGATTTATGGGTACTCCGCGTGAGGTTTTCAGCAGAGTGGATGAGCTGGAGGCCTTGGGACTGGAGGCTCCGCTGGCAGCGAAGGTAGCCAGCGAGCTGCGCAAAAGCGGTGTAAAGCTGCCGCAGGATATTATTACAGATGAGGAGCTGGCGCAGGCATTATGTCAATAAAACTTTCTAATATATATCATACATATTCCAAGGGTACGCCGTTTGAACGCCTGGCGCTCAATGACGTGTCGTTGGAGATTTCCAAAGGCGAAATAGTTGCCATTATAGGACACACCGGCAGCGGTAAATCTACCTTAGTACAGCATTTAAACGGCTTGCTGAAGCCGGATAAGGGCAGCGCAAGCATTGATGGCATTGATATTACTGCTAAGAGTGCGGAGGCCAAGACTGCACGCCAGCAGGTTGGCATGGTATTTCAGTATCCCGAGCATCAGCTGTTTGCGGAAACTGTTTTTGAGGATATCGCCTTCGGTCCGCGTAATAAAGGCTTTGCCGAGGATGAGGTAGAAAAGCAGGTGCGTGAAGCTATGGCCTTCGTCGGTCTGGATTATGATACCTATGCGCAGCGCTCTCCCTTTCAGCTGAGCGGCGGCCAGATGCGCCGTGTAGCTATTGCCGGCGTAGTTGCGATGAACCCTGATTATCTGGTTTTGGACGAGCCTTCCGCAGGCTTGGACCCACGTAGCCGTAATGCAGTATTTAAGGAAATTATGTCACTGCACAAAAGCCGCGGCATTGCCATTGTGCTGGTAACGCACAGCATGGAGGAGGCAGTAAAATATGCTGACCGTCTGCTGGTTATCAACGCCGGTAAGGTGCTGTTCGACGGTACTCCCGCAGATATTTTCAAGCAGCATGCCGATGAGCTGGTCAAGGTTGGTGTAGATGTGCCGCAGGTTTACAAGCTGGCGGATTTACTGCGCAAAAACGGCCTGGCAGTGAAAGAGAATATTAAGGACGATATGAGCCTGGTTAAGGCGATTAAACAAGCAAAGGGGTGGAAATAATGCTGACAGATATAACCTTAGGACAATATTTCCCCGGTAACTCCTTTATCCATAAGCTTGATCCGCGTACTAAGCTGTTGGCTACCTTGATTTATATCATTGCTATTTTCTTTGCGGTAACGCCGTTGGCTTATGGTATTCTGACAGCCTTTGCCGCTGTAGTAATTCTTATTTCAAGAGTACCGTGGATGTTGGTCTTTAAATCTCTGAAGCCTATCTGGATTATCGTTATTCTTACGATGCTGATTCATATGTTTACCGCTCCCGGTGAGCATATTGTTTTTACCTGGAAGTTTTTGAGCGTAACTGCCGAAGGTATCGACATGGGCGTAAAGATGGCAGTTCGCCTGATTCTGCTGCTGTTATTTTCTTCGGTGTTGACCTTTACGACATCACCGATTGTATTGACTGACGGTATTGAAAATCTGCTGCGCCCGTTCAAAAAGCTGGGTGTTCCGGCGCATGAGCTGGCTATGATGATGACCATTGCTTTGCGCTTTATTCCTACATTATTGGATGAAACAGACCGCATTATGAAGGCGCAGACATCTCGTGGCGCTGATTTTGCCAGCGGCAATATCTTCCAGAGAATGAAAAATATGCTGCCTTTGCTGGTACCGCTGTTTATCAGTGCCTTCCGCCGTGCCGATGAACTGGCTGTGGCTATGGAAGCACGCTGCTATCGCGGCGGTGAAGGACGTACGCGCATGCATGAGCTGGCATATGCCGGCCGCGATTACCTGGCCTTTGCTTTGATTATTATACTGGCGGTTGGCCTCGCAGTACTGCGCTGGGGGAATGTATGCGTACAATAAAGCTGGTTGTAGCCTATGACGGCAGTGCCTATCATGGCTTTCAGAAGCAGAAAAACGTGCAGACGGTGCAAAATGTCTTGGAAGATGCATTGGCTATGCTGTGCGGCGAAAAAGTAGTAACCGCAGGCAGCGGGCGCACGGATGCCGGGGTACATGCTTTGGCGCAGACGGTGACCTTTACTACGAACGGACGCATTCCCTGTGCTAATCTGGTGCGTGCGGCGGCAAGCCTGTTGCCAGAGGATATCGTGGCAGTGAGCGCTGAGGAGATGCCGGAAGGCTTTCACGCGCGCTTCAGCGCACAGTGGAAGACGTATCATTACAAGCTGCTTGTCAATGAGCACGTAAATCCCTTTATGGTGCGTTATGCCTGGCAGCTGCGTCAGCAGCTTGAGGTTAAGGCCATGAACGAAGCGGCGGAGCTGCTGCTGGGAACGCATGATTTCAGTGCCTTCCGAAGCAGCGGCAGTGTTGATACTTCGCCGATAAAAACAATTTATGCTGCCAAGTGGCAGCAGCAGGGAGAAGAGCTTCTTTTCCGCATCAGCGGTGACGGCTTTTTGTATCACATGGTACGCAACATAGTCTGGTCCCTGGTACAGGTGGGAATGGGCAAGCGCACGGTGCAGGATTTTGCCGCCGAGCTGACGGCACAGCGCTGTGAATTCCTGAACGAGCCTGCTCCGGCACAGGGTTTATACCTGGCGGAGGTAGGTTATCGGGAGTATCCGCAGCTTTAAGGGAAAAACTCTTGGAAAATGCTAAAATTTTAACAAAAATACTTGACTTAAACTCTTAAGTTGCGTATAATATATCTACGTGATTTTCCGCTTGATTTCACTAGCCCCGAAATACGGTGAGAAGATCGCAACGAACTGTATATTTGGAAAATATCTAGGAGGGACACAAGCGATGAAATCTTTTATGGCTAATCCGTCTAACATCGAACACAAATGGTACGTTGTTGACGCAGCTGATAAAACTCTGGGCCGCCTGGCTGCAGAGGTTGCAAAAGTCCTGCGCGGTAAACACAAACCGACCTTTACCCCGCACATGGACACCGGTGATCACGTAATCATTATCAATGCAGATAAGGTTGTTCTGACCGGCAAAAAACTGACTCACAAAATCTATTTCCGTCATTCCGGTTATCTCGGCGGCGACAGCTATGTAAAAGCTGGCGACATGCTGAAGAAAAACCCTGTAAGAATGGTAGAGCTCGCTGTTAAAGGCATGATTCCGCACAACAGCCTCGGCGCTCAAATTTTCTCCAAACTTCATGTATATGCTGGTAGCGAACATCCGCATGCAGCTCAAAAACCTGAAGTAATGGAAATCAACGTTAGATAATATCCGGGAGGGAACAAATAAATGGCAGTAGTTACTTATAACGCAACTGGTCGTCGTAAATCTTCTGTTGCTCGCGTTCGCCTGGTTCCGGGTGAAGGCAACATCGTTATCAACGACCGTGAATTGAACAAATACTTTGGTCTGAAAACCTTAGAGCTGATTGTTAACCAACCGCTCGAAGTTACCGAAACCAAAGGCAAATATGACGTACTCGTTAACGTAAACGGCGGCGGCATTTCCGGCCAAGCTGGTGCTATCCGTCACGGCATTGCTCGCGCATTGCTGAAAGTTGACGCTGAATTCCGTCCTGCACTGAAAAAAGCAGGCTTCCTGACTCGCGACCCGCGCGAAAAAGAACGTCGTAAATACGGCTTGAAGAAAGCTCGTAAAGCTAGCCAGTTCTCCAAACGTTAATAGAGAAGGCTATCTCAATCAATCACAAATCGCAAGAAAAAGCCCGTAACCATGCAGGTTACGGGCTTTTTCTTTGCTTCCGTTATTTTCAAAAAGTGTCCACAGCTCATAGAAAATAAGCTACGTATGTAACAGGTATGTAACGGGTATGTAACACGTATGTAACAAATTATATTAAATTAATAGCCTCTAATAGCTGTTCCAACGTCTTATGAGTGTAAACCCTTTCCGTTACATCGGAGCTGGCGTGCCCTAGAATTAATTTCTTGATTTTTACGTTTACGTCCTTATCGTCAAGCAGGCTTGCGCAGGTGTGGCGGCCGTCGCCGGGCAAGTGGTCCATCTTAAACATATTCATTACCGGTTCCCAGTATCTGCTGCGGTACGCGTCATAGGATATATTCTTTCCCCGCTCATCAGAGAAGATGCATTTGCCGGTGCTGCGTTCGTAGGCAGCCTTGAAGAAGTCGAAGATTTTATCAGCAATCGGGATTCTTCTGCCGCGGCCTGCCGCAGTTTTCATGCCGCCAACGAAGAATTTATTTTCAAAGTCAACGTCTGCTTTCTCAACTTTCACTAGCTCGGTGGGGCGCATACCGGTATAACAGAGGATAAGCACAGCTTGCACTTTTATATCCTGGCTGTTCTCCCATAATATAGCAAGCTCCTTTTTGGTCAGCGGATTGTGTATCCTGCTCTCAACCTGCGGCGGCAGGCTGGTAAGCTCAACATAATTCTTTACTATAATGTCATTGGCAAGTGCGTACTTGGCCATCAGATTACACACTATTCGGATTGCCTTCTTGGTGGCGTAGCCTTTGTCGCAGTCATTAATAATCTGTTGGAATTGCGCTGTCTTAATATCTTTGAACGGTATATCCCATAGAGGCGCGCAGCGTTTGTATGCCGCTTTGTATTGGTTGGATTCTTCCTTGCCGTCAACATAGGTTGCGGCTTCCCATCTCTCGTGTACCTGGGCGAACGTCAAGCCTACGCTTTCTATGTCATAGGGCGATTGATTGTATTCAGCTAGGGCATTAAGTGCTTCCGTGCGCTTGGCATAGTAGCCTAGTATTTTCATAAGCTGGCGGCCGTCATTGGTAAAGCCCGTTGTGATGCGGACCATATACGGCCGCCGTCGGTTCCCGGCTAGCTTTGTAACAGAACCATAGCCGTTAGGTAATTTCATGCTTGACAGCTCCTTCCTTTTTCAGTTGTTGCATTTTTTGCACATACTGGGGATAACGTGTGTATTGATTCTTTCAAGCGTTTATATGAAGTTATTATTCACAAATTAAACATATTATCATGATATAATATAAGTAGGTGCTCGGGGCGGCTGTGCGGTCCGGTGTAGGCGCAGTAGATGGCGCAGCTTCCGTGGGCACATATACAAGCATATTGTATTTCATTTTCGGGGTGTTGAATGAAGTGCAATTCTTGATTCCCTTCTTTCTCCTTTTTTCTAGGTTTTCATGTTTTCCAGATTTTTTTCATGCAAGGCAAACCTCCTTTCAAAATTGTGTTTACGATTCGGCAAAAACAACAGCAACAATAGCTCACGTGTACGGCGTGGGCTATTGTTGTTTTTGTTTGAAAATATCGTTGGTTATTGCTGCAATGGATTCGGACCATATTCGTTTGCACCGGGATTGCCTTTTTTACAAAACAAATAGAGCAGTAGAAGAAAGTAGAACAGCGCAACAGTGTTGCTTGCAAGGAACATTGCTAATGTCCATCTTGAACTTTTATCAATATCATGAAAGCGTCTGTTTGTGTTGGCGTATAAGAAGAGTGTAAAAGGGATTATAAAGACAAGCATTAATGCGCTATATAGAGAAACTTTTTCTAGTTCACTTGTTGAACCTGCTAACCACGAAAAGAATACCGCTACCAGAATAATTCCTAAATATGCAATAGCGGTTCTTTTAATAAAAACTTTTCTTCCTATTCTGCCTTTGAAAGTAAAATAATTATCGTCAGACGGAACAAAGTCGTAATTTTGTTTAGTCTGTTGAATTGGTGCGTCAACATGTTTCTTTGAAAACATCGTTTTTATTTTTTGGGGCAGTTCTAATATAGTTTCGCATAACGAATTAGGAATAAGAGATATACACACGGTAAAGATTAGCACACCAATAAGATAAGGATTTCCGTTAAGCAACTCATAGAAAAACTCTATTGGATTAAATCTCATTATAAGCACTCTCCTTTGTAATAAAAAAATAATGGGCAGCTTTTTAGACTGCCCATGTCACGCCTTGCGCCAATGGCACAGCGAAAATTGTTTGATAGAGGTTCTTAATCTGTAGGCTTATTATGTCACTGTCAACCATGTTAACCACCTCACTTTCTGTCTTTATTTGATTTAATAATAGCACATTTAAATGCAAACTGCAATTCAAATAATTATCTTTCCTAAAACTCTTTATAATGAGCGAGCTTAGTGGTAGAATATAAATAGGTTCTTAGTGTTGTAGGCCTGCTTTAATTTGAATGGAGGGCACAATGCAGGTTTTATTGAGTAGGATAATCGGTATATTGCAGGAAGTGAAAGATGAAGAAACGCTGGCTGTCATATACAGCTTTATCCTTGGACTTGTAGACGAAGATTGATTTTTTATTTGCTGCACTAATTTAAAAGGCATAGCAAAATCCCCCGTACCGCGGATGGTACGGGGGATTTTTTTATTTGCCGGTTATTTGCTGTATCTATCAAACATGTCACTAGGCGTTGCGCTTAAATCTTCAGTATCGACTAGGAACTCTGGATTAAAAAGTTCTCCCTCTTTATAAAAAAATGAATCTTTTACCCAGTTTGTGTCAATATTCAAATCTTTAAACTCGAAGGGGATAACTTTTCTCTGATGAACAGGCTCGAAAAGCTCCTCAATGTAAAAGAGAATTTTCTGTTCCAAACTAACCTTTGAATATTTAAGTAGTGAAATATCAAATGCGATGCGCGACCATTCAACTTTATATCCACGGCTAAGGCGCATGATGACTTCTAAATAAGAGTATGATGGACGGGCGAGGCTAATCTCTACACGGAATACTTCATCTCCTTTCTTAAATCTAAGAAGCTCCACATCAGCTAATTTTAAAACGGTCAATTGTCACACTTCCTTTCTTCCTATTTGCTTTTACTGTCTTTTTCCGCTAACTGATGCACGAAATCGCGCATCAGTTTTTTCATCTCTGGCGGCAATTTCAGATATTCAAGGATAAGAGTTTTAGAAAACTCATCATCACTTCGCAGTAGTTTCCCTAGCTCAAAAGCTAAGTTGTCCGGCTCTTTGGCGGGCGGTTCTTTACTGAACATTTCTCCGTCGCCGGTGCGCAACCATTGCTCGTTAACATGGAACACTCTACATATATCAATTATAGCTCGTTCCGGAACCTTATCTTCCTCTTTCTCATAAGCGGAATATGTTCCTTGTTTTCGATTGATACGCGCTGCAAAGTCTGTTTGATTGAGATTAAGTGTACTTCTTAATTCAATCAGTCGCCTGCATATGCTCATTACATTTTCACTCCTTTCTTTCTATATATTATACTACGCATACTCGATAAAATCAATAATAGAAAAACATTAAAAACTATATTGACTTTACTGGAAACGCGGTGTATACTATCTATATAAACAATATTGAAAATATAGAGTTACCGCAGGAGGTGAGAACTATGGAAGAAAAACAAACTACAATCAGTGCGGAGGATAAGCGCATGATTAAGGATGTAAAAAAATGCAAGCCGGATAGCCTGCTTTTGGCTATGAGCTATATGCAGGGCTTGCAAGCTGCTATGAATGTATATCAGCAGTCTAAGGTAGTCGGCCAGTAGGGCTGAAATAGAAACAAGCCCCGCGCCTAGCGTCGGCGCGGGCAGAAGGTGTGCTTTGAATAGTAGGACCGACAAAGATTTGAAAAGAATCATGGGCGCAATCCGGTGTGACACGCTGGAAGAAAAAGCTAAAAAGAAAGAACGCGCAGAAGCTATTGAAAGAGCTGAAAAACGCTACGAAACGGCAATGCGCTTTATGAAAAGGAGGAAATAAAAATGCTTGGAAACGTTCCTATTAAAACGGCGGCACGGCTCATGCAGAAAAGCGAGATGTTTGTGCGTATGGGCCTGCGTAGTGGCGCGTTACCGTTCGGCGTGGCTACTCACGCCAGCAGTAAAAAGAGTTGGGCTTATCATATCAGCCCGGCAAAGTTTGCTGAGTACATGGGTATTGAACCTGCTGACTTAGAGGCAGAAGTATGGAGGTACGAATGAGCAGGAAGAAGAGAAAATGCGCTGTGTGCGGCAAAGACTTGTCGCACATGAACTTCTCTAAAGTAGTAGATAAGGAAAGCGGCCTGCTTGTTACCGTGTGCAGCGGTGGCGAGTGCTGGCGCAAGGTTGTTATGAAAGGATGGGGAAAATGAGCAAGACTACTAAAGGCTTAGTGAAAGCGTTTGTCATCACTGTCATGCTGCTTGCCGGTCTTATCTTTCTGACTGGTGGCAGCGCTGCAAAGCTGGCCATTAGAGCACATGGTTTTTTGTTCCCTAGTTATAGCAGAACCCTGGTTGCTTACTATGTAAGCGAGGGGGAAACAGTGTGGGATATTGCAAATGCTCATATGAAAGAGCAGGACAAGTACAGAGATTGTCGCGAGCTGATGTTTGATATTCGCAAGCATAACAATCTTATAGGTAAAGAGTTACAAGCGGGACAACAAATTATTATCCCTTTGTATAAAGAAATTTAATTTTATTTTTGAAAGGAGATTGATTTTATGAACAACGAATTCGAGCTGGCGATTAAAGATTTCGTCCGCAATGGCGGCGTAGTGCTTGCCGCTAACGATAACAGAAACATTGTAGGTATCAGAGGCACTTTTGAGGAAATCAGCGAGAAGTTTATAAAAGCGCTCGTCAATATGAGTGTGACTATCATCAAAAAGAACCCCGAAGATTTTGAGATTCTCGTAGCTGCTACTATGAGCCATTTGCTGGCGCTTGCGAAAATTGCTGAGAAAAAATACGACGCGCCGCAGCTCAGTAAAGATGTGATTTATCGCGTCGCAATGACATTATGCGACAAAGACGCTGCTCGTTATGCAGCACTCTCTACAAAGCACATGTTAGAAGAAATGGAGGATGAGGCTTGATGAAGGGTAAACTGATTATGACAGTTGAGCAAGCCGCTGACCGCGTGGCGTGGGAACGCGTCCGTAATAGTGGTATCGGCGGCAGTGATGTTGCCTGCATCATGGGGCTTAATCCCTGGAAGAGCGCTTACGCACTCTACGCTGAAAAGCATGGCGATGTAGAAGCAGAGGACCTTTCCAATAATGAATTTGTTTATTGGGGAACCGTCCTTGAACAGGTGGTAGCTGACAGATTCTGTGAGCTGACCGGCAAGAAGGTTCGCAAGTGCGGCACGCTGCAAGATGAATCATACGAATTCATGCTTGCGAACGTTGACCGCCTTGTGGTTGGCGAAAGCGCAGGCCTTGAATGTAAGACTGCGAACGGCTTTAAGTCGAAGGACTGGGACGGCGACGAGCTGCCAGATAGCTACTATTGCCAGTGCCAATGGTACATGATGATTACCGGCTGCGAGAAGTGGTATATTGCCTGCTTAATTGGCGGCAACCATTTTGTATGGAAAGAAATTCCGCGCAACGATGAGTTTATTTCGGATATGAGAGCGCAAGCGATTATATTCTGGAATAACCTCCAAAGCAACATTCCGCCGGAGGTTGACGGCAGCGAAAGCACTGCCGCAACCATTGACAAGATGAACAAGGATAAGTTAGCGGTTGACAGTATCGCACTGCCGAGTGCGGCAGAACAATACATAAAGTGTATTGACGGATTGAACGCAACAAAAAAAGTGCTGCTAGAGCAGTTAGCCCAGGCGCAGAATGCGTTAAAGCTCATGCTTAACGGCAGTGAAAGCGGCGTGTTTATGGATAGAAAAATCACTTATAAACAGACTGCCGCAAGAGTAACTCTGGATGATAAGGCACTGAAAAAAGACCTGCCGGATGTATATGCAAAGTATGCTAAGGTTGGCAAGCCTAGTATGAGGTTTACGTTAAAATGAGCCTTACAGAGCAAGAAGAATTAGGCTTAATCTTCTTCCATAAACGGAAGAAATTAAGTCTGCTGCAAGGTGATGTTGCTAAAATGGTCGGTTTAGAAAAGCCAACTATCAGCTCATACGAATGTGGCGTAGTTAAAAATATTGCATTGAGTACACGTATAAAATTGGCACAAGCATTGGACTTGTCGCTGGAAGAAATTCTGTATGACAGTGAAAAAGATGGTTTGAAGTTAAGAATATTTAAAGGAGATAAAGAATAATGGCAACAGTAAACGGTATTGCAAAAAGAAATGTAGCGGCAACAACTACCGCTAGCAAAGCACCTTCCGCATTGGGTGTGATGATTGGTTCTCAAAGTGTTCAGCAACGTTTTGAGAAGATGTTAGGCAAGAAGAGTGCGGGCTTTCTCTCTAGCCTGCTGACACTGACCAACAATAATAAATTGCTGGCAACGGCAAACCCGAAAACAATCTTGGCTGCTGCTGCGACGGCTGCAAGCCTGGACCTGCCTATTAACCCGTCCTTGGGTAAAGCGTGGATTGTTCCCTATAAAGGAAGCGCGCAATTCCAGATTGGCTATAAAGGCGTAATCGAACTCGCAATGCGCACTGGCAAGATGAAGCACATCATTATGACGCCGGTGTACGAGGGCGAAATCAGAGATTGGAACAGATTCACTGAGGCATATACGCCGGGCGAAAAAGCTTCCGATAATATTGTAGGCTACTTCGCAAGATTTGAAACCATTAACGGCTTCAGCAAGACCGCATACTGGACTAAGGAAGAAGTTATCGCTCATGCCAAACGGTTCAGCAAAGCATTTAATAGTGGCCCGTGGCAGTCTGATTTTGATGCTATGGCTTGCAAAACCGTTCTTCTTTCCATCATGAAAACTTACGCGCCTATGTCTATCGAGATGCAGGAAGCGTTAGAGAGTGACGGAAAAGCCGCTGTGCTCAACGAAGAAACCGGCGAGGCTGAATACATCGACGTTGACGCAGAGAACGCTACAGAGCAAGCGCAGGAGCTTACAGAGGGCGGCAAGGTTGATACTGTTACCGGTGAAATCTTCACGGCAGAAGAAATTGAAGCAAGCATGAAATAATAAAAAACATCGGGGACAAAATGTCCCGAAAAGCGGGGACAAAATGTCCCCCAACTTTGGGACAAAATGTCCCCTAAAAATTTGAAAGGGGTGGGACAAAATGTTGAATGTAAAAGCGACACCGTGCGAAAAAAGCAAAGCAATAGTTCTTGTAGGTGAAGGACACTTTGGCTACAGCAACAAATTTGCGGACGATTTAGAAGAAGCAAAGCCGGATGCTTTCGACTTATTCTTTGAGCTTGTCAAGGGAGCCGTTGGACTTCACCTTCTTTCTATGTATTCGCATAGAAAAAGCAATCCGAAACGCTAGTATAGATTTTTGAAGTTCTGCAAGAAGGACGGAAGAATCAAAGTATACCGGAAGAACAATAAAATGGTGTACGAAGTATCGACATACTTTGAGGAGTAAAACATGGCTGGCAGGTATTATTGGTTAAAGCTCAACGAAAACTTCTTTGAAAGTGATGTTGTTGAGTGGCTAGAGGACCAGGAAAACGGCGAAAAATACGTACTCTTGTACCTTAAACTGTGCTTGAAATCACTGAAAACTGACGGCGTACTTGTGCGGCAGGTCGGCAAAATGACTATTCAGCATACTGCTGAATCAATCGCTAGACAGACGCAATTTGAAATTGAAATCGTCGAAAGTGCGCTTGCTTTATTTGAACAAATTGGCCTTATTGAGAAGAACGATAAAGGCGAAAGCTACTTGCCGGAGGTTGCTAACATGACCGGCAGTGGGAGCGCGTCAGAATCAGCGACGAAGAAAAAGGCACAACGGCAAAATAAAAAGGGACAAAATGTCCCCGGAAAAGGGGACAAAATGTCCCCAGAAAAAGGGACAAAATGTCCGACAGAGATTAGAGATAAGAGTATAGAGTATAGAGATAAAGAAAAGGATGATTATCATCATCCTAAAAGAAAAGACGATGACGAGGAAAAAACGCATACTGAAATTTTTGCCTTGTGGGAGAAAAACATTATGCCGTTAACGCCAATCGTCGGAGAAAAACTACAAGCCTTGTTAGGTGAGGTTGGCGAGACTGCCATTGAACAGGGAATATTGGCAGCGGTTGAGCACGGCGCAAGAAACTTTGCGTATGTGCAGACCGTAGCAAGAAACTACGTCAGCGGTAACAGCAAGAAGCAGAATGCAGGTGCCGGATATTCTAGCATGGACCTGGTAAACGAACTTTACGGAGATGTAGGAGGTGAGGGCGATGCTGCAACAGCAGAGAATAGCCCAAACGATTGTTAAACTGCAACAGGCAGGCAAGCGGATGCCGCAGGATATACGGCCCGGCTTTGACCGCCTGGAAGAAGCGAAACGAATCTTGTCTGAAACAGTAAACCTTTGGGCAGGAATTTTTAATCAGCAAAATATAGGCCTTGACCGGTGGGAGAAAGCAGAGCAGATTGCGCTTACCTTGACCGGTGCGAACGGCCTTAACGTGAATATAATCAGCCCGGCGCTGATGCAGGCTGCTTTGAAGCAAGCGGAAGAAGCCCATGTGCAGGAGAATATCAACCGTTGCAACATGGAGAAGCTGACCGACGGCAAGCCGCTAGCTGATAGGCTGAATGGTATGCTGCTCAAATGGACGGCGGCAAAATTGAAAGAACACCGGCTCATTATGCCGTATATGCCGCAGGATAAAGCAGTGTTTGAATACGGCCGGCAGATTGGCTTGAACGATAACGCTATTGACAATCAATTCCGTATCCTGCAATGCTACATGAACGACTTTACGTACAGTCGCAAGCATAATGAGCCTTGTAAAAGTAAGCTGCTGAAATGTGGCGATACGCTTACTTTGGAGGTGCTAGCGTGAATAATTGGACGGCATGGGTTGGCGTGAAATTTGGCACGCTGACGGTTGAGAAGTATTTAGGCTACCAGGATAGGGGTTCAGCTTACTTCTTGGTGCGTTGCGATTGTGGCAAAACAAAAAAAGTGACCATCTGGGAGTTTAAGAAAGGCAAGGAAAAATCTTGTGGCCTGCTGAGATGTAAAGCAAAGGTAAAGGAACTGACGGGTACACCGAAACCGCCGGAAACCATTACGCAGCAGGATGAAACTACTAGCGCACTAGAAGCACGCTTAAAGCCTAAATACTATTGCAGGGCAGTCACGCCGGACTGCGTGATAAGCACTCTGCTGCACATCTGCTGTTGTGAGTGTGACAGGCCGTGCAAGCGGTGTGAGAATACGCCGCAGAAGTGCGGAGCGAGGGAGAGGCAGAAATGAACTTTGTAGATTTTTTCGCAGGAATAGGCGGTATACGCTTAGGCTTAGAGCAAGCCGGGCATAAATGCGTCGGCTTCTGCGAGTTTGATAAGTACGCACGAACGGCGTATAAAGCTATGTACGATACGGAAGGAGAGTGGGAAAGCCGCGATGTACGAACAGTTAGAACTTATGACATACCCGACGCAGACCTCTGGTGCTTCGGCTTCCCATGCCAGGACATCAGCGTCGCAGGCAAGCAAAAAGGCCTGCAAGAAGGTGAGCGAAGCGGATTGTTTTACGAAATTATGCGACTTCTTGCCGGCCGTAGGCAAGAAGATAGACCCCGATGGCTACTCGTTGAAAATGTTAAAAATTTACTTAGCATTGGAAACGGATTTGACTTCGCGCGGCTGCTGCTTGAAGTGGGGGGGTACGGGTACTCTCTCCAATGGGACACTCTCAACAGCAAAGACTACGGTGTTCCCCAAAACAGGGAGCGCGTGTTCATTGTCTGCTATCTTGGAAACATCCGTGGACGAGAAATATTTCCTCTCCGACGAACAGACGGCGAGAATCCTTGCAAACTCAGCGAGATAACACAGGGCTTAAGCATGGCATATCGTGTGTATAATCCGGACGGAATAAGTAAAACGCTTGCTGCCGTTGGCGGTGGTGCTGGTGCTAAAACAGGCTTGTATACTGTTAAGTGTATTGGTAATACTAATCCTTGCGGGCATGGACAAGGTGGCAATGTGTATTCGACGCAAGGCCTTGCGCCTGCACTCACGGTAGCGAAGTCAACACCGTTACAAGTCTGCATGAGCATCAAAGGACAACAATTGCAGGAGAAGATTACTGTAACTCCGACAATTGATACTGATTGCAGAAACAATTTAACACGTAAGCAGACTTGTTGCGCAGTGTTAACGCCAGACCGAGAAGAGAAACGGCAGAACGGCAGGCGAATAAAAGAGCCGGGAGAGCCTAGTTTTACTTTGACAGCGCAGGACAGACACGGCGTAGCGCTGCTTGACGAAAATATCCGTATTCGCCGCTTAACTCCTCGTGAGTGCTGGAGATTGCAAGGTTTTCCCGATGAATACTTTGACAAGGCGAAAGCGGCAGGTATAAGCGATACTCAACTGTATAAACAAGCTGGCAACGGCGTGACAGTGAATGTTGTTAGGGCGATTGGCGAAAGGTTAAAGGAGGTTGAAGAACATGATGAATAAAGAAGAAGTTCGCCAATATTGGCGACACCAGAAACGAATGGTGACCTTAAAAGTTTTTTGTTTATCGCTTATAGGCGTAGCGATATTGATTGTGGGGTGCGGTGAAACGGCAGAAGAAATTGAAGCTAACAATGCCAAAAGCAGAGCCGCCGTTGAAACTGCCAGCGCGAATAATAATATCAAAAGCACCGGTAGTGTTATTGCTAAAAAAGTAGGTGGTAGCGCAACTATCATCTTGCCAGACAATCAGAAGTTGCAACTTGTTACATGGAAAAATGACAATATGTGGGTGCTTTATCGTCCTATGAGAGCTGATGAACAGGCGGAGATTTACACTTATCAAGAAGATAGTAAGTTTGGACTTATAGAAGCAAAGATTACCATCCGTGAAGTAAAAAGATAAACAAGGAGGACGAACAATGGAACAACAAGAAAAACTGATTAAGGCTGTTAACGCAGAACTTGAATACTGGCTGCTTAGCGGTGATGTTGATTATCTGCGCAAGGCTATGGCTGTTATTCGTGCGGAAATCGAAAAGGAGAAAGAGTAATGACTTGTAAACATAGTCTTAAAATAGAAACTGGGAAACACAAAAATCAGACGGTTTATCGTGTTATTTGTACGAAATGCGGGCAACATTCTGTATGGGCTGAAAAGCCAGGATTGGCAAAGGAATTCTTTAAAGCTATGGATGAATTACTGGCAGAAGCAAAAAAAAAGGAGTGATAAAATGGCTAAAAACTTAATTCCAGAAATCGCTAAAATGCTCGGCGTGGAGCTGGGCGAAGAATTTGAAATTAAAGGACGTGAATATATTTTTCACTTCGTCGACAACGGATTAATAGCTTACAGAACTGATGGTAGTGTATTGCCTTATGAAAACTGTCTTGCTCATTTTCTGTGGTTAATAAATGGTGAAGAAGAAATCGTTAAAATGCCTTGGAAGCCGAAAGAATGCGAAGACTATTACACATTCGGAAAGTCTTTTGGAAAGTGGAGTGTGCTAAAGTCACATTGGTCAAATCATCCGTTTGACTTAGCTTTATTAGACAAAGGCTGGATATTCCGCACGTATGATGAAGCGGAAACTGCACTGCCTGCCGTGGCTAAAGAAATGGGCGTGGAGTACAAATTGTAAGAGAAAACTGCAACATGTTGCAAAAATCTCTTGTAGCTGTTGCAAAAAACGCAACAACTCCCTTGAAAAAGTTGAGGTGAGATTTATGAAAAGAACCATTGGCAATAAGCTAAACGACTACAAACATTTGAAACCGCCAGGAAGTGAATTCTTGCCACGTTTAGTAATGATTAGACGTGCCGTAAATGTTGTTTTTAGAAGAGATAGATATGCGTGGCTCAGTTTAAAAAAATTGTTTGTGCAAAGAATGAAAGCAAAGCACCCGGAAGCCGTCAAAAAATGGCCGAGGAGGTGAGAAAATGGAAGAAATAAGGGTGTCAGAAGTAAGTTGCTCTGTATACGACTATCCGATGATGGAATATGCGTGTGACGAATGCGGCGCTAGATTTATTGACCGCGATGAAAATTATCAATATTGCCCTCACTGTGGCAGAAAGATTGGTTGGATTGTTGAAGATAGTAGGTTGCATTTAGGAGATGGTGAAAATGAATAACAAGCCTATATGCGGTGAATGGCATGGTAATGATGTTATGCCGAGCGAAAATAAACTCTGTATTTTTGAAATCAAAGTCGGAGAATCGTCAAAAGGAGACATATTTATTGGCTACAGGCAATGTGACACAATCGCTAGAGAGAGCTTTGACTGCGAGTTCGTATGCTTTGAAGATGCCGTTATTCGCTGGTGTTACATTAATTTGAATTAAGCTCATGGGTGCGGCGGCTGGGTTGCCGTATGGCAGTAGGTTGCGGACTTGGCAACGGTAGGCCCATTATTGTTATGGACTGATGAAACAGGCCTGCGTAAAATCCAAGAATTCTTACGCCGCCGCTTTTTATAAAAGGAGTGATAGAATGAAACATTACCGGCTTAGATGGGAAAGTATAGCGTTCCCAGATATGGGACTTACAGAAATCGTCGATGCAGAAACGGCGAAAGACGCTAAAGTCAAGGCTGAGAAGAATTCTACCGATGAATTTCTGTCAGTATATTATTTAGACGAAATAGAGGAGGTACCAGAATGTGTAGTAAACATATGAGTGAATTCGTGTGCCAACAGCTTGACGAATTGGAGGCGCTGTTTAAGAAAAAGCATGAGCAGTATTCTTCCGGCACAGATGAGCTTGCTAATTTCCGTCGCGGCGCGCTTCTGAATGGACGCGGCGACAATGCAGAGGGAATGTTTGAGGAACTGAAAGCGTATATGGCAAAGCATATCGCCTTTGTTTATACTCACGATATTCACGGCGATAAAATCGCTGAAAGTTTGAAGGACATTGCCGTATACAGTCTGATTGGCTTATATATGGCGGAGCTGGCAAAGGAAGAGGACGAAGAAACATATAGCCTGGGGCTGCGCCACCTTGACGATGTTTTCATTACAGCAACGGCTGAAAATTATCATAGGGGCCATGAATTGGGAAATGTTATTAAACCTGCTTTTGCAGTACGTGAGAGTAAAGAGGACACAGAAAAATGAATTTAACATTTACGATTCCAGGCGAACCGACGGCGCAGGGCAGACCCCGTTTCTCTACTCACGGTGGATTTGTGAAAGCATACGACCCGGAGAAAAGCCGCAACTATAAAGCGTATGTCAAACTGCTTGCTAGTGAAGCAATGCAAAGAATAGGGCTGACGCTCACGGAATTACCCCTGGGCGTTGAGATAATAGCTGACGTGGGTATTCCTGCCAGCAAGTCAAAAAAATTCAAGGAGCAGGCTTTAAACGGCTTACAGTTACCGATAAAAAAACCCGATGTTGATAACGTCGCAAAGATTATTCTTGATTCTATATCTGGTATTGTCTATAAGGATGATAAACAGATTGTTAAACTTACAGTTTCTAAAAAATATAGTGATACGCCAAAAGTTGAGGTGAAAATTTATAATGTTGAATAATTGTTTGATACTTGGCTGGGTGAAATTTGAACCTACAGTGCAAGTCATGAAAAACGGCAAAGAGGTATGCAATCTTGAAATTCAGTGCTCCAGAACGTACCTTGATAAGGACGGCAAAAAGATTTATGACTACATTTCTTGCCGCTGCTTTATCCCAGGACTGATTAAATATATCAGCAACTACATCACAAAAGGCACGCAAGTTATTGTCGGCGGCCGCTTCCAGACTGATTTATACGTGGATAGGAACGGCAAAAACTCTAAAGCAAGCTATTTGCTGCTGGAACATTTGGAAAGCGTAAAGATTGCGCAAACCACTACGCCTTATCCCCCCAAAGCGGAACAGAAAGACCCGCTCGATGATGTGGACTGGTAAAGAAAATGGATTACGCAGAAGTAGCAGACTATGCAGAGAGTTTGCTCTTTGCTAAAAATGCAATAGGTAAAGCGGTTGTTTCTACCAGAATGCAGCAGAGGGCGGAACGCTTGGAATTTGATATGAGGACCGGCGGCGATTCTACGGCACGCCTTGCGATTCAAGCAGTAACGCCGCTTGCTGCGGTTCGGTGTATTTATCTTGGGCAGGCGTTTTTGGTTTACCAGCCGGAAAAATGGCTGGATGTTATGGAACGTTCGCTTCTTCTGTTTCGGCAGCGGTTTGGTGACAAGTCTTATAAGGCGATTCAACATCGGTACGTATACCATTGGACGGTCCGCAAAATTTCCGTAATTGATGAGATTAGCCCGCAGGTGTATGCGCTTCGCCGCCGCTCGTTCATTGACGGCTTGCTCATGCTGGCGATTCAAGAAGGATTGATTCGGATTGATATAAACGCGAACAGTTTTCAAAAGGCCAGGGCGGAACAGAAGAAAGAAGGCTAAAGGCAGGCGCACGGCGCTGCCGCTTCCAAACATTAAGAAAACGCTTGCTATAAAGCCCGGTGCTGCCGGGCTTTTTTGCTTTTCGCTTCCCTAAAGTATGTGCCACGCGCGCAGAAAAGGGCCGCCACGTGTTCCAATCATGGCAGCCCTAGGATTATACCTGTAAAACATTTCGACTTCAAAAATATATAGCCTGCTCGCATTTATAGGATACAGAAAAGCCCCGGGGCGTTTGCCCTGGGGCTTGTTTTTGAATAGTTTAAAATGCTGATTCAGCGGTCTAAACAAAAATTGCTTACGCTGGTTCCGTATATTTCCGCTTTATATATGCGGTCGGGGTTGCCAGCAAGGAACCAGCAAACAAAGAACACTTTCGGCCCGTAAATTGCAACGTTGCAATTATTCGCAAGGTCAATAATAAGATTATGACTATTCCGATAAACGCCGTCAAGCTGATAAAATTTCTTTCGCTTCACTTTAAAGCCTCCTTGATTTCTGCGGTCCATTCGTTACGGCTTTTAAAGCCGCCTGCTTCCGCAACCATAGCGGCAATGATACGGCATGTAAAATCATGTTCCGCTTTATGCATTGCCGGTTGCTGGCGAAATTCTTCAATTTTCAGCAATAAATTTAACGCTTCTTCACGTTTCATTGCTTCAACCTCCTTGTTTTAATAAGCGTTTACCTTCCAATTGTTCCAATCGTCAAAGGTGACAACTGACAGCATTTTACGCAAAATGCAAATATTATCTTGGTACGCCGCTTGCTGCTTTTCCAACATCTTCCAGGCAGCCGCCGCCGCTTCCGCGTCGCTGATGATTTCGGCCGGGCTTTTGCCGCTGGCCTGTTTTTCCAGGCGCTTCAGCTCGTCGCGCATGTAGTCACCGTTTAAAATGCGGTTATTCCAATCACCGCCGGGGCGGTCCCACGGGCCAACTGTAAAGCTCGTATGCACGTGCTCGCGCTTGCCAATGTCATAACTTATTGTAGTGACATCGTAAGTCACAGAGTAACCAGCGGCGCGGACAGCGTCGCGGATAGGCTGCAACCGTGCGCTTTTCTCGCGCGTTTCCGCTTTGAAAATATCGGTATAGGCGATATAGCAACGGCAAACGCCTTGAGCCTCTGCGTTTACCGCTTCAGCCGCAAAAAACGCGGCGGCAAAATGATTTGCCAGGTCCGCAACGGTGTGTGCCGTGGTGATTCGTGCCACGTGTTCGCGGCATAAACGCCAGCATAACGCGCGGCGCGGTTCTACGGCTGCAAGGCTTGTTTCTATAGCTTTTACTAATTGTTCGGCTTTGCTCATGGTTTCTTCCTCCTTTTGGCCTGCCTCATCAGTACCGGGGCGGCCGGCCCCCGGTATACGCCGCGCGGGGCGGCGTTTCGGCTATTGTAACAAGGGCGTTTCCGGGCGGTACTTTAAAAACTCGCTGCCGTGCAGGTCGCGGATTTGGTCCATGCTCAACGTGCGGCGGACCTTCTTCACCCATTCCCCGGCGTGCCAATACCATAATTTTTTCTTGCTGGCCCATCTGCAGCCCGCTTCCTTCAAAACGTCCTTGGCGGCTTTCGTTTCGCCGCCAATCCATAACCAATTACCGCATATCTCGATTTCAAGGCCTTTCAAGCCCATGAGCACGGCCAGAATTTCGGCGAATTCCGCTTGTTCGGCCAGGATTTCGGCGGCTGTTTTATAAGTGCCGTCGGCTTTCTTGTTGCGCTGCCACTCCTGGCGGCTTTCGCTTTCGGCAAGTTCGGCGGCGCGCTTGTCGTGCGCTGCACTCATTGCCTTAAATTCGGCGGCCGTGCCTCCCTTGTCGGGGTGGCAGCTCATGCAGGCTTTTTTAAACGCCTTTTTCAGTTCCTCGATTGTTTCGCAAGCGGCAAAAATCTTTTTCCAGTCCATTTTCTTTTCCTCCTTTTTAGGTTCCGGGTTGTATTTGGCTTTCAATTCGGCGAATTTCTCGCGGCTGACTTTGGCAACTAATTTTACAAAACGACGGCTGCTGTCCCATGTATCATAGATAACGCCGTTAACAACGGCTACGGCGTGCTTTGCTACAAAAACAACGTAGCTGGCGCCGGTGTCGCAATGCTTTGTAAAGCTGTTGACTGTTTCGCGGCTGGCGGCTTTAACTTCAATTCCCAGGTCAGCCAGGGCGGCGGTGATGTTCTTCACGGTGTTCCATGCAGCGCCGCTTTCAAATACCTTTGTTTCCAGCAGCTTTTTAGCCTGCTGGTAGGTTAACGGGGTTGCCGTGCAGATTGCTCTAATTGAGCAATCACCAATATTTTTATTTTCGGGGTTCGCATTATACTTTTCAAAAGTCATTTTCTTATTCTCTCCTTTCGGCTGTTGGCTAGGGCTTCGGACCTTCTGCCTGGCAGCTTTACGGCCCCCAACGGGGCCGCCGTCAGCTTTAATATTTTTGTACGGTCAACCCGCCAAATTCGTTTTGATAGATGGTGTAAAAGTGGCCTTTGATTTCAACGTAGGCCCTTTCAAGATGCCAGGGGAAGTCCGGGTTTTCGACGCTTTCCAGAATTTCGATGTCCTTCAAGCACGGCTGGAAGCCGTATTCACGGTAAAGCGCCAACTGAATCATTTTAGCGTCTTGTGTTTGTTCTTTTTGTGTAGTCATTTTTAGTTCCTCCTTGAATGGTAACTCTGTTTGAGTACCGTTCTTTATTTGTTGAGTCTATTATAACTCGTGTTGAGTATCTTGTCAATACTCAATTTGAGATTTTTTTATATTTTTTTGAGTTGTCAAAAACTCGGAACGGGTATATAATGTAGATAGTAAGATAACTAGGGAGGTATAGCAACATGATTACACCGACAATCAAGGCCGCGGCCCAGCTGGCAGGATTGAGCCGAGCGGATTTGGCCCAGGCGTGCGGATTGGCACGGCCGCAGGCTATAAGCAACAAATATAACCGGGATTCGTTCACGGCGCAGGATTTAACTAGGATAGCGCAGGCCTGCGGCGTTCGCCTGGCGTTTGTAGATGATGCCGGGCGCGCCGTTCTGACGTTCCCCGCGCCGCCAGCAGATAGCAACGGCAGCCCCGCAGATGATACGCCGGGCAAATAACAACATTATAAGAGGATAGCAACGGCCGCTCGCTGGCAGATGTTCAGCGTGCGGCCGTTCTTTTTTTATTCAGCACCATTTATAATAGATTAACGGCGTTCACAAAAATATAATAATGTATCATTGACTTAATAGCATTTTTTAAGGCATATAATTTATAGCAAGATAATAAATATAATTTAATTGATGATTGACAGATGGATTCTGTTAATCATTTTTTTATTGTCTTTTTCTGGTAAATAATGATTATCTTTTCAATATGTATTGTTAATGTATTGTTTAGTGATTGTCATTGTTGATAATATTAATTGTATATAAAGTTACATAGTTTGTAACGAGAATGTGACGGAAATGTTTAAGATTAAAAGTTTATTAAGTAACACAAATACACCAACGAGAGGCAGGCCGCTGGCAATAGTCACCCAGCCGCAGACGCTGGAGGAATGTGCGGCGTTGCTCAAACAGCAGGGCGCAGCTGTAGCCGTGCTGGCCGTGCAGGACCTGCAGGCCTATTGGCTCAAGATAATGTCAGACAACAAGGCCAGCAACAAGGATAAGCTAGCCGCGTCAAAGCTATATGCTGATAGTATAGGCGCGTTTGACAAGCAGACGCACGCTAACAAGGGCCCGGCTGTGTATCATTGGGGCGCGGCAGATGATGCAGTGATAGTAAACGATTGTTCAGAAGATGCTACCAAAACATAAACATAGATAGAGCTTTTAACATAATCTTTATTATCGGACGTAAAATATTATCCTGCTGCTGCTGATTAGCTGGCGGTTCCAGATGTTGACGGCGTGGCTGATGATGTTAGCGGCAGGCGTTCGCCTGGTGATGTGCTGCGGCCGTTCCTGCCTGGCTGATGCGGCAGGCCTACCACGTTTTGGTTTTTGGCTGGGCGTTGGTTCTGATTGGTTGTTTGGCGGCGCTGGCGTTGGTGATTTCCCTGGGTTTTCGCAAAAATTGATTTTGGTTCTTGCCTTTCCCGCTGACATTGAGTGGGGGTGGGGCCCAAAAATTTCGCAGCCGCCGGGGGAGGTAAATACCAAAAATTACCAAAACGATTTTTTCAAGGGGGGTAAACATGGAAAACGTAATACAGATACCATATACTCCACGCCCTGCATGGGCGAAGGTGCTGCATAAGGAATTAAGCAGACACCGCTTTGCAGTAATCGTAGCACACCGCCGCTTTGGTAAGACCATCGGAATGGTGAATCACCTTATAAGGGATGCTTTGCAGAGTGACTTAATCAGCCCGCAGTATGCTTTGGTAGGTCCGTTCAGTGCACAGATGGAAATTATTGCATGGGGACCATTGAAGTATTACACAAGCGTCATAGAGGGCATCAAGGTGAATGAAACTAAAAAGTATGTTGAATTCCCCAGTAAAGTACCTGGAGCGCAGGGAGCGAGAATATATATCGTTGGTGCAAATAACCCCGACGCATTACGTGGTACATATTGGGATGGCGTAATACTTGACGAGTATTCGGATATGAAGCCGGAGATGTGGACGCAGATAATCCGACCTGCGATAGAGAACGGCGACAGAAAAGGCTATTGCTATTTCATCGGTACACCCAAGGGGCAGAACAACTTCTATGAGATGTACAAGAAGGCCAAGACGAATAAGCGTTACTTTGCGTATTTGTCGAACGTGTACGATAGCGGCATCTTAGACGCAAAGAGCATAGAAGAACTGAAAGAGGATATGCCGGAGGTAGAATTCAGACAAGAGTATTTGTGTGACTTTAGCGTATCGGCAATCAACGAGCTTTTCAGCCTGGAGGAACTAGATAAGGCTTTCAGTAGAGAGCTGACAGAAAAGGATGTTCCCTATGATATGCCGCTGGTGCAAGGCGCTGATATAGCGCGCTTTGGCGATGACAGAACGTGCATATGGCGGCGTAAGGGTTTAATGGCATATGCTAAGCCGAGAATCTATAAGAAGCTGAACACGATGCAGACGGCAGATTATATTGCTTTGGCAATGGATGAAAATAAGGCAGATATGACCTTTATAGACGTTGGCAACATGGGTGCTGGCGTAGTCGACAGATTACGGCAGATGGGGTACACGGCTTTGAGAGAGATACCATTTCAAGGTGCGGCGATAGAGAATAAGCGCTATGAGAATATCAGAGCAGAGATGTACTTCAAACTGAAAGACTGGATAGAAGATGGCGGAGCTTTGCCGGATGAACCTGGACTAAGAGAAGAGCTTGCTGTCATTCACTACAAGTACTCTAAGAATGGGCGTTTAATACTAACGCCTAAAGAGGAGATAAAAGAAAAGCTAGGACGTTCACCGGACCTTGCAGACGGCCTGGCACTAACATTTGCAAGGAAGGTTCCGTTAAGGCAGTTAGGGTTTGACGATAGAAAGCCTAAAGTGCTGATGTGCAACACAGAATATTCGATTATGGGGGCGATTTAAAAATGGGTGGCATTGCAAAATTATTCGGTGGCGGCAACATGCCGACTATTGAAAAGGTGGACCCGGCACCGACTACCGTTGCGACAAGCAGCGAAGTTGCGGCCGGCAGCGACAGTAACAAGAAGAAACGCAGAGGCTTTTCATCTACGCAGACAAGCACTATTGCTAGTGGCGGCGAGGGCGGCCGTAATACTTTAGGCTAAGAGGTAACAGCTTATGAACTTTCAAACGATAGCGGCGAGCAAGCCACAGGGAACACTTCCTAGTGACGGGGTGCCGCTGAAAAAGAACTTGCCAGACCGCCAACGTTTGGTGCGTAAGCTTAAAAGCATGTACGAGGATAGGCGAGATTGGGTAGACAGATGGAAAGAGATAAGAGATTATCAGCTCCCGTTTGTCGGAGAGTTTGACGATACGGCAGACAAGACCAATCCCGCACGCAGACGTGACTTAAAGATTGTGCACGGGGTAGCTTGGAGAGCGGCACAGGTATTCGCTGCTGGCGTTATGAGCGGACTTACACCGCCGAGCCGCCAGTGGTTCAGATTTGCATATAGACGGCCGGAACTGAATACGAATGTTGAGGCTATGAAGGTGCTTGACACAAGACAAGAGATTGTATCAAGCGTGCTTGCAAAGAGCAACTTCTATAACAGCATCCATACTGTATATCTGGAATTGCCTTTTGGACAGTGCCCGATGGCTATATTCTACGACGCAGAAAACGGCGTGAGGTTTCAGACAATGACAATCGGTACTTATGCACTTGAAGCAGATGGCTTCGGCAAGGTAACTACTTTTGCAAGAAAGTACGATATGACTTTGCAGCAGCTAGCAGACTGCTTCGGCGTAGACGCTTTGCCCGACAATCTGAAAGGACTGTTAGACAATCAGACCAATCTTACTAAGAAGTATAAAGTCTGCTGGATGGTAGAGCCTAACAGTGATAAGCTGCCTGGCTACATGGACAGACTGAATATGCCGTATAGAAGCGTGTACTGGTTGGAAAAGTCAGAGAGTGACGAATACTTGTATGTTGGCGGCTTTGAAGAAGAAGCAGTACCGGTAGCGCGTTATCTTGTCAGCGGCAATGAGGCATACGCAAGAGGTCCTGCGTGGTTTGCAGAAGGCGACAGTAAAATGCTGCAACTGCTGAAAAAAGATTATCTCACAGCAATAGAGTTAAAGATAAAGCCGCCGATGCAAGGCAGTCCAAGCCTTATGAATAACGGCGGTATTAACTTGATGCCTGGCGGTCTAACAGCCGTAGATGACCAGACGCAAGATATGGTTAAGCCTTTGTTCGCGGTTGACCTTGACTTGAAGGACGCGCAGGAAGAAATTATTCGCGTTGAGGATGCTATAAAGAGAGCATACAGTGCTGATTTGTTCTTGATGTTAGATAACCTTGATAATAGCCGCATGACTGCTAGAGAGGTTATGGAGAGAACGCAGGAAAAACTGCAACAGCTAGGCCCGGTGGTTGAGCGATTGCAGGATGAATTCTTAACACTGATTCTTCAACGTGTATATAACATCATCGACAGAAGCGGTGGATTCCCACCGGTACCGGAAGAACTACAAGACATTTTGAGTGAAGAGGATGTAGAAGTGGACTATATTTCACCTTTGGCGCAGGCGCAGAAGATGAGCGGACTTGTGAATATCGAACAGGCGATAGCACAAACCGGACAGATGGCGCAAGTATGGCCAGAAGTTACGAAGAAGATTAACCCGTTGGGTGCTATTACAAAATACTTTGAAATGCTTGGCGTGCCTGCGATGGCATTGCGCAGTGATGAAGAAGTACAAGAAATGCTCAAACAAGAGCAGCAGGAAATGCAACGGCAGCAGGAAATGCAGGAAGGCTTGGCAATGGCACAGGCTGCGGCTCCTGCGGCAGAGGCGGCCAAAAATCTTACTGCGGCGGCGAATGATTCCAATCCGGCTATTACAAGCTGGCTAGGCGTGCCGGGAGGTTGGGAATAATGAGCGAGCAGTTTAAATATAAATCCAATACCGGCGAGGATAGAAAGCAAGCACTGCTGACAGAGTACATGGTAAGAGAGCAGGCAAGAAGGGATAAAGAGGCCCTACTTGACCTGCTGGGGAGTGAAAGCGGACGCTGGTTCTTGATGCGTATGCTTGATGTGACCAAAGTAAACTCTATGTGCTTTACCGGCAACAGCAAGACTTTCTATAACGAAGGCCGCCGCGACGTAGGCTTAGGCATTATCAAAAGCATTTTAGCACTTGGGCTGCAAGGCATAGAGCTAAAGCAGCAGGCTGAAATGGAGTATGCAGAATTCCAACTAAAGCTACAAGAGCTGGCAGTGGAATATGTAGATAACAACAAGGAGGAATAACTAATGGGCGAGAACGGCGAAAACACAGTTGTAAACGGCGAAGGCGCACAGCAGCAACCCGATACCGCAGCGCAACAGCAGCAAACAGAACCAACTACTAATGCAACTAATAATACAAGTGCTTCCGGCACTATTGCAGGGAACGGAAGTAATGGGCAAGGCGCACAACAGCAGCCCGGCACAGTGAATTATGACATTGCAGGAGTAGAAATGCCGGAAGGCTATGAGCTTAGTGCTGATGAGCAAGGACGCTTTGTGGATGTCATTAAGGGAATGAACCTCAGTAATGACCAGGCAAGAGCACTTGCAAAGTACGGCACAGAGTATGCAAGCCGTGTAGTGCAAGGTGTAGAACAGCTCCGTGCGCAAGAAATTGCTAAATGGGGTGACGAAGCTAAAACGGCACTGGGCGCAGACTTGGGCAAAGTACAGGGCCTTTGCGATACTGCCTGCCGTAAATTGGAGGCAATGTATCCGGGCTTGAACGTGCGTGAAGCGTTAGAAATTACTGGCGCAGGCAATCAAATTGCTATCGTGAGAGCATTTGCGAAACTTGGCGAACTGCTTGGCGAGGACCCCGGCTTGGCTGCACAAAACGGCGCACAAGGCTTAAACGCTGCGCAAGGCATTGCAGCAAACATGTACCCGAAAACCGACTGGAGCAGGTACAAATAATTTATTAACTTTTAATTGAAAAACAGGAAGGATGATGAAACTATGGCTACTATTGGTTACTCCCAAACTATGAGTGACTTACGAAAGTATTTAACTCCGCAAGGCGCTATTGACCGCGTTATGGAAGTGCTTAACGAATCCAATCCTATTATGGAAGATATTCGGTGGATGGAAGGCGATTTGCCGATTGGTACTAAAACTACTATTCGTGCCAGCCTGCCTTCTCCGTCTATCCGTCGTATTAACCGCGGTACTTCTCCGACTAAAGGCACTGTAAAACAGCGCATTGATGTATGTATGCACTTGGAGGACCGTTCCTGCGTGGACGTTGAATTGCTTTCCGGTAAACCGAATCCGCAGGCTTTCCGTATGGCAGAGGATGATGCACACGTAGAAGGCATGGGCCAATACGTCGCACGTCAATTCTTGTACGGCAACTTAGATGACGACCCGGACACTTTCAATGGTATTGCAATTCGCTACAATACTTTGACCGACGGCGGCAAAGGCACTCCAGGACACCAGGTGATTTCCGCTGGTACTCCTGGCACTAACACTAATGCTTCTATCTACTTCGTAGACTGGGGCGACCGCCGTGTAATGGGTGTATATCCTAAAGGCACCCAGGCAGGCTTGAAGACTGAGGACTTGGGCGAAAGTGATGTGTACGACGAGAACAACAAGCCGTTCCGTGCATTGCAGACCTTGTACTCTTGGAAGTGCGGCTTAGCGGTACAAAATGTTCGTTCTATTGTGCGCGTGTGCAACATTGATGTCCAAAAGCTTAACTCTTTGACTGACAGTGCGCAACGTGAGCTGATGAATAAATTCATCTTCGCAAAGAACCGTCTGCAAGACCCGAAAGCGCCGGTTGCGTATGTATCTGACGGCGTATACTCTTGGCTGGAGTGCTATCTGAACAACAAAAACAATGTTCATGTTACCCGTCAAGACTTCATGGACGCACCGCCTAAACTGTACCTTGCAGGTATTCAGATTAAGAAACTTGACTGCCAAAGCGAAACCGAAGCGGCAGTACAATAACCGGAAGGAGTGAATAACAATGATTTTTGACCAGCAAAATATGTACATGGACAATTCCTTGACCAGCAATGTAATTGCGAACGTTGGCGGCGGTGATGCGGCCGACCCGTTGTTTCTTGTTATCACTGCGCCGACCGCCTTAGCTACTAGCGGCACTATCACTGCGGCGCTGGAAACTTCCGACAGCGAAAGCTTCGGCACTAAAACCGTTGTTGCGACTTATACCCTTGCTGCCAGCAAGAAGGGTGTCTTGGTTGCGGCAAAACTGCCGTATGGCATGAAGGCTTTTTCCAGACTGACTGTTACCGGCGCAAGCGGCGGCAAACTGACTGCTGGCTTGACTGAAACTGTTCCGAACTGGCCGGGCTGATTTAGTACTTTAAGGGGAGGGCGAAAGCTCTTCCCTTTTTTAATAATCAAGGAGGAATAGTTAAAATGCTTAACATTACCGATGTATGTAATATGGCGCTGGCTCATATCGCCAAAGGGCGTATAAGCAATATAGATGAGCAGTCGGAGTTGGGCAGACAGTGCAAACTGTTTTATGAGCCTACCCGCAAAGAGTTATTAAGAAGCTACACTTGGGGATTTGCAAAGCGCGTGAGCAAGCTTGCAGAACTTAGTATCGAATCTCCGTACTGGTCCCACGTTTACGCCTACCCCGAAAAGTGCCTTGCTGTGCGCAAGATATTTGACGCTGACACCGGCGCAATGATAAGGGCAGGCGAACAGCAGCAGGAAGAGTGGGACTTATATATGGCAAGTGACAACGTGCTTGGCATAGGCTGCAATATCCCTGCTGCGTGGCTTGAATATACCTATGATGTTGACGACGTGGAAATGTTTTCAAGTGATTTTTTGAGCGCGTTTACTCATATGTTGGCGTTTAATATCTGCGTACAACTGACCGGCAACAGCGGCTTGCAGCAGACGCAGTATCAGCTTGCAATGGCAGCATTACAGAAAGCGAAGTATACCACGGCAAGCGAAAAGAAAGAATTGCCGGACTATCCGAGCAAATATTTTGACGGGAGGGCGTAATTATGGCTAGTGGGTTAACACCTTATTATTTATTGCAGCCTGCGTTTACCGGCGGCGAAATCAGCGCCGAAGTTGCCAACCGCGTCGATTTAGATAAGTACCAGCTTGCGGTACTGCAAGCCTATAACTGCCTTATCAAGCCGCACGGCCCTATTTATCGCAGACCGGGCATGAAGTATATGGCACGAACGAAATATAACGATAAAGCGTGCATCCTGGTACCATTCAACGGCGCAGACAATACCGACTATCTTTTGGAGATTGGCGAGAAATATATAAGGGTGCATAAGAACGGACTTTATATAAACATAGAAGTTATGACACCGTACACGGCGGATATGCTGCAAGATTTGAGATTTGTACAAAGCGCAGACACTATGTTTATTGCAAGCGGCAAATATCCCGTGAAACAGCTTGCAAGATATTCAGACACTGACTGGCGTTTTGCTGATTTTGAAATTACTGATATGTATTTTGACGAATCAACTACGCTTGAAAATTATAGCGGCATAAGCTATACCGTGCCCGGCTCTTACAATTTCCAACCAAATGTTACCGGCGAATATCAAATTGATATAGCTGGCGCAGGCGGCGGCGGCGGTGGTGCCGTTACATGGAGAAGGCACGGAGAACACCATACCTATAATTATGCAGCCAAAGGCGGCGACGGCGGCAGTGGTGAACGTATTATAAAAACTATAACGTTATCTAAGGAAACAAGTTACACGATTACAGTCGGTAGTGGCGGCAGCGGTGGAGCTTATGCTCATAGTGCAGGCAACTACGAGGATACAACAGCTACTAGCGGCACTAAAGGTGCGGACAGTACGGCGTGTGGGCTGACCGGCAGAGGCGGCGGCGCAGGTGGTGGTGGCAGCCGTATGTATGGCGAGGACGGCTATTATTCTAATGCTGGCACGCAGGGCGTAACATATGGCGCAGGCGGCGGTGCGGCAGGCGGTGCCGGCGGTATAAAGGGTAGCCCAAACGGCAAAGCGGGCGCTAATGGCTGGGTAAAGATTTTATATACCGGCAATAAAGAATTGACACCTTCGGGAACGCAAGGCGATATTACCTTGACGAGCAACAAGAATATTTTCGCTAGCAGCAAGCCTGGCGCGTATATCAAACTTAAACAAGAGATTGCAAGCAAGACTGTATCAACCAGCAACGGCACTACTGAAAGAGTGCGCGTAGGCGAAAATTGGAAGGTTATCAGTCACGGAACTTGGAGTGGCAGTTTTGCTATAGAAAAAAGCGACGATGGCGAAAGTTGGAAGGAATACAGAAAATATACATCTAAAGACGATTACAACCCGTCCGAAAGCGGCAGCGTAACAGAACCGGTATTTTTAAGGGCGGTATGTACTATCAGTAGCGGTACTTGCACTGTTGATTTAACAGCAATGGCCTACAATGCGGAAGGCGTTGTAAAGCTTACTGAAATCACCAGCGACAGCACGGCAAAAGCTCATGTTGAAAAAGAGTTAGGCTCAACAGATATGACTACTAACTTTTTATGGGGCGCATGGAGTGAAGAATTCGGATACCCGCAAACACTGTGCTTTTTCCAAGACAGATTATGTTTTGGCGGCACGAAGAAGCAGCCTTATATGGTGTGGATGAGTAGGACAGGTGACTACGGCAATTTCAGTGTAGAGAAAGCCAGCGGCACTGTTACCGACGATAGCGCAGTAGCACTTGCGTTTGTGAGCCGCAAGCAGTTTAAGATTTTACACTTGATAGCAAGCACCGATTTAATCGTCTTGACTGCGGGTAACGAATGGACAGTAAGCGGCAGCGATACTGTAACACCATCTAAAGCCGTTCCCAAAATGCAGACTACACGCGGATGCAGCACTGTTGAGCCGTTGATGATTGGCGGCAGAATCGTGTTTGTACAAGGACGTGGAAGCACTGTAAGGGATATGGCATATAGCTATGAAACAGACAGCTACGGCGGTAATGACTTAACATTGCTAGCAAAGCATATCATAGAGAATGTACAGATTGTCGACAGTGCATATAAGCAGGAACCTGACAGCACTATATACTTTGTGAGAAGTGACGGAACTATGGCTTGCTTATCCTACATCATGGAACAAAAGGTATATGCCTGGTCGACGATAGAAACACAAGGCAAGATTGAAGCTGTGGCAGCAGTGCAGGAAGGCGATGAAGATATTATTTATCTTGTAGTACAGCGAGAGATAAACGGCGCAATAGTACGCAATATCGAATATCTGGCAAAGAATCCTGCAAAGAGCAATAACCCCGATGATTATATTATGCTTGATAATGCTATTGAGTATAGCACTGCTGAAAAGAGCAGTGGGGAAACAGAGATTGATGCGGCAGAGTTGGCAGGTGAAAAAGTTACTGTTATCGGTGACGGAAGAATGTATAGCGGACTGACAGTAAGTCAAGACGGCACTGTGACGCTCCCGGCGGCCGTACAACACGCTTTTATTGGCTTGCCCTATAGAAGTATCGTGGAACTTCCAAACGTCGAAATTAAGACTGGTGACGGCACTATGCAAGGACGCAGAAAACAGATTAGTAACTGCATAATGCGTTTAAGTAATTCGCTGGGTGGCATGGTTGGTCCAGATATAAATACTTTGGACTTGATGAATTTTGATGAGCAGAACGCAGTGAGCGATATTAAATTATTTACCGGCGACAAGCATATGACTTTGCCTATTGGCGGCTTTAACAACGAAGGCAGAGTGATTATCGTTACGGATGAGCCGTATCCTTTTAACTTGTTGGCAGTAGTGCGGGAGGTGTCTTTCGGTGGCTAAGAAGTGGACTGTTGAAATTCTTGATAACAAGTCAAAAGAAAATGTTGTGCCGTTGATTGAAGAACTCATGCAAGATATACGGCCGCATGATAAAGAAGATTTGGAAGCAAGCAGTGACCCGGTATTTGTACTCATTGGTAGTATCAAGCTTGACGAAGAAACAAGGGTATACCGTGGTGAGGATGGCAAACTGCTTGCGATATTCGGCAAGGGCACTATGGAATGGGGCGCACCAGGGCGCGGCATTTGGATGGTTGGCACGAACGAACTTTACAACGGGTACACAAAGAGCCTGCTTTTCAAGGAGGCTAAAAAAGTGCTGAATGAATGGGTGCGTAAGCATGGACTGCTGCACAATATCGTCTACGAGAAGAACCGCACTAGCATTAACTATTTAAGACACTTGGGGGCGGTATTCTTGGTAGAGCCTAAAATAGGTTGGGACGGCAAAAAGTTTTATCAGTTTTATATTCCATATAGAGGGGAGTGAACGTAATGGGTGCACTTGGAATCTTAATGGGGCTGCAAACTGTTATGCAGTTAAGCGGCCAGCATCAGCAGGCCAAACAGCAGGAACAGGCATATAAAGCGCAGGCGCAGGCCGCACAGCAGAACGCGGCTATTATGAGCCGCCAACGTGAGCAGCAAGCAGAAGCATATGCGCAGAAGCAGAGCCAGCTTAACGATAGAATGAGGCTTGCAAGGGGGCAGGCGCTGGCGGCGGCAGGCAGCAGCGGCCTAACTAGCGGCGGCAGTGTCAGCGATATTCTTTCAAGCAGTGAGAACGCTTACAGAAAAGACAGCATGAATCTGTTGCAGAATCAGCGCAATGATGCGTGGAGCACTTATGTAAACGAAGTCAATTACCGCAACCAGGCAAGCGCATATAATGCGGCGGCGAAGAACGCTAAAGCCAACGGCAAAATGCAGATGTTTAGTACGCTTGTAGGTGCGGCGGCGAACGCTTACTCTAAAGGTATGATTGGCGGCAGCAAGGGAACAACTACGGTAAGCAGTGACGATTGGTACGATGCTAACAGTGATTTCAATCTTCCTGCTAGCAATATGAACGGCTTCAATCTTTACAACCAGGCAAAGAAGAATAACCCGTTCATGGATAATACAGGCTTTACTAAATGGAACTGGTAAGGGAGGTGCAGTATGAAGATTGCAGGTTATCAAGGCAGCGTCAATTTAGGTACCGGTGGCGGTGCGACTGTCAAGGTATCGAGTGACCTTAACGCTTATGGCAGCGGCGGCAAAGGACTTGCCGCTATTGCCGGTGCCGCCAACAAATGGGCGGTAGCAGTAGAAGCACAGCAGGAAGATGAGGACAAACAGTCCATTCTTAATGCTATGGATATATTTAATAAGAGCCGTTATAACATCATGTACAACGATGAAAGCGGCCTTATGAATACAAAGTTAGAAGGCACTGCCGGTGCAGGCGCAAGCTACACAGAGCAGATAAATAAAGCAAGGCAGGATGTATTAAGTAATACCAAATTGCACAGCCAAAAGAACCAGCTTGCATTAGACCATTTAATGTATCAGAGCGCACAGCAAGGCTTCCAGACTGTCGACCAATACGAGCAGAAGCAAAAAGAAGCAGTCACTGATTTGCGCTATGACAATAATATTCAGAACTCCTGCGAGTTTGTACAGAAGAACTGGAACAACCCGCAGGCGCTGCAAGATGAAATTATTCGTACACAGTTGCTGACAAGTGCTATATATGGCAAGCGTGGCGCAGAGTTTATCGAATCTAAGAGCAGAGCCAACATTGGGCAGGTGGTAGCAAGTGCCGTCGGTGCAAGCATCACCAACGAAGATTATGGCACTATGCGTAACATCATGGATAAGTACGGTAGTTATCTGACTGCCAATCAGCGAGCTGCTTTTGAGAAGGTGGCATACGATAAAGAGAGCAGCGCTTTTGAAAGAAATACCGCTAAAGATTTGTATGCTAAATATGGCGACAATGAAGAAGCGGTACGCAAAGAACTTGAAGGCATGAAAGGATTTAGCGGCGGCGAAAGCGGTAATGATTTTGAGAATTTGCTAACTTCTTTCGGTATTCAAGAGAGCGGCGGCAATTATAACGCCAAGAATGGCCGTACAGGCGCAAGCGGCAAGTATCAGATTTTGCCTAGTAACTGGCCTAGCTGGAGCCAAGAAGCGGGCTTGCCAGCAGGCGCAGCAATGACACCGGAAAATCAAGAGATTGTAGCACGATTTAAGTTAAAACAATACTATGATAAATACGGTGCAGCAGGTGCGGCGGTAGCATGGTATAGTGGAGAAACTAATGCGCAACGCTGGGTAAGTGGTAAAACAACGGACGTATGGGGAAACACTTGGGATACGCCGCAGCATGGGAACGAGCCTAGCATTAAGGAATACGCTACCAGCGTTGTAAAGAGAATGGGTACGGTGCATAGCACTAGGCCTATGAGCCAGGAAGAGCAAGACCGCATTATGAAGCAGTACCGCACTATTAAAGCAGACCATGACAGAATAGAAACTTATAAGAAAAACAAACTTTTTGAAGGGATAAAAAATGAGATATTTGCTATGTTTGGTAACGGCACAAGCTATAGTGAAGCTATGGCGTGGGCTACTAACCAGGCAGGCAGTGACCCCGACAAGTATGTAACTTATCGCAATGCTGTTAATGCTATATATGGACCGCAAGGCAGAAGCGGTAGCGGTGGAAGCAGTAACGGAAAACTTGATAACGATGCAATAGGCGTACTGGAAGATATGCTGCAAGAAGGCAAGTTTTCTAGCATTGACCAATTCTTGGCATACGCTGCTAACAAAGGTGCATCATCTGCGCAGCGTGGGAAGTTAGAAAAAATATACAAAGATTGGTATAGCGGTACAGGCGAATTTGCTTTTGATATGGAAGGCCTTGTGCAACAAGTCGCAGGTAAAAATGCTGATGCACTGTACAAGAAGAAAATCCAAAACTATGGGCGGCAATGGGTACGCGCTTATCGCGTAAAAAATCACGGCATGAATCCGGGTGAAACGGAGTTGTTGGAAGCCTTGCAAAACTGCGTAACTACTAAGGTTTACGGCAGCTATGTTACCGAAAAACATTCATTCTGGTTTGACAGTACAGAAGATATAAAAGCAAGTGACGCAGATTTGATTGCACGTGGTATCGCAAGCGTAAATAAAACCGGGGATGATTGGTACGATGTTAAATGGTTGGATGGCACATCGGGCAAAATAAACGGTGCATATCTGGCAAAGTTACTGAAAGGAGATTACTAAATGGCTAATGAACCTTTAGACGAATTCGACCGCAGATTAAAGGCAAAAAAGGAATATGCTAATTATGGCTTTATTGCTGATATTGACAGCGGCTTGTCACCTGCTGAAACTCTAGGCTTTTATGACCTGCAAAAAATGAGTGACGATGAATACAACAAGTTTTCGCAGGCAGTAAAAAGCAATAGCTCACCGACGATTGATACTAGCAGTATTATCAACGACGATAAGCCGGGCATAGGCACTGCCGTAATGAACGGCCTTAAAGGTTCGGTGCGTGGCTTATTCGGTGCGGCTAAAGCTGCCGTTGACGCTAATATTGAAGCTCATAAGGGCGACAAGAATGTTGTTAAAGAGTATGACCAATCCGAAAACATCAGCAAAGCTTTAGGCTATGTTACCGACGAGATTTTAAAGCGCGAAGAAGTTAAGGCTGATACGGCGGCTGGGCAACTTGGTTACGATTTGGCCGAAAACGGTATTCAACTTTTAGTGCAACTTGCACTGACTAAAGGCGCAGGCGCTGCCGGTGCAGGAATGAAAACTGTACACGCTATCAGTATGCTTTACAATGGTGCAAACATCAGCGGTGAACAATATCTGCGACTGCGCAAAGAAGGCGTAAACGCAAGCAGAGCGGCAGAAGCAGGCTTGATGAACGCTGTGCCGCAGGCGGTATTGGAAGAACTGCCGCTTGGCAGACTGCTAAAGAAGATGCCAGCCGGTAGCGGTCTGAAAGCTAAGATTTGGGAAGTCACTAAACGCGGCCTTGAAGAAGGCGTTACCGAAGCATTGCAGGAATTCCCGGAACAGGCGACGGACTTATGGGCAAAGAACCCAGGTGCAAGTACTGCAAAACTTGCGGAAATGTGGGGTGAGAACTGGCAGCAGAATTTGAAGGAAGCAGGCTATAGCGGCCTTATCGGCGGTATCCTTGGCGGTACAGTCAGTGGCGTAAGCGTTGCCGTTGACAGTGCCGTTGAGCACGTAGCCTTGAAAGCGAACGAAGAACGCAAGGCAAAGTTAGTAGCAGACGCTGAACGAATCAAAGAAACAGGCATTAACCCCGAATACGCAGGAGCAAGCATTGACGCTATTAATGCTAACGTAGAGGATAATACTGTTACTGTATCAGCGCAGGATTTAGAAGGCTACAAGCAGACTAGCAACAATAATAAACTTTTTGAGGAATTGGGAATTACCGAAGAAGAAGTTGCAACGGCTGCGGAGCTGGGGCAGGATATAGATATTAGCCGTGGCAAGTTTACGGCGGCTATGGCTAAGGACAATGCACTGTTTGAGGCTACAAAAGACAATATGTATTTTGACAGCAACGGCGAATTGTCGGACGGCGGCGCAAAGACACGTAAGGAATTGCGAGAAGGCTATAACTTAACCAGGCAAGCAAGTACGGAGCTTGACGCAGAACTTGACGCTATTGTTGACAGCGCTACTAAAGCCGGTATGAATAAATCTCATGCTGGCAATTTGCGCTTAGTGCTGGAGAGCCGCGCACTTATTGCAGACCCCGAAAATCCTGCTGCATGGCTGCAAAAGAATAAGCTGCGCTTTGAAGATGGCGGCAAAGCTAAACAAAAGAATGGCTGGTTTAGCAAGGGAGGAGTGCTTAAAAAAGAGCAATTCTATACTACTAATATTACCGGAAATGAGATGGGACACTATTCAGATTTGAAGAGCTTGCAGAAAAAGGCTTTTGCATGGTATAGGGACAACTTGCAAGGCACGAGCGTTCATAATGGTGTATTGGGTGATATTAGAATAGATAAAGGGTATCAAGAAAATAATATTAAATTTGGCGCAAGTGGCAGAAAGAAAATGGAACACACTTCCGCTAAAAAAGAAAAACTTTTTGCATTGCGCTATTTACGTGAAATTATGGAGAATGGTAATTTCGTTACAGAATCTGCGCCGCAAAAAGAAAAACATTCAGACGAGAATTTTTATTATATTCATTCTGCACTGAATGTTAATGGTGAAAAACGTTATGTAGTTGTTACAGTAAGAGAACATAATGATAAATCATTATCATATTATAATCATAATGTTTTTAACGAAAGTGAGTATAAAAAAATAGAGGACGCGTTCAAGCCCTCGGGTTCCGAGCAATTCAAGGCTCAGCCCAGTATCTCAAACAAAACGTCCTCTTTTGCTGATAGTGTATCACAAAAAGCAGATAATTACAAGCAACAAAAAATTGTCAATGGTACACTGAAAGATAAAGGCATGATTTCCTCAATGGATGATGGTACTTATGTTATCACGCTTTTTAAAGGTGCAGACGCAAGCACAGTTATCCATGAAACAGGACACTACTTTGCAGAAACTATGATTAACGAAGCACTTGCAGACCCCAGCAATGCAAGACTAAATGCTGATGCAAAAAAACTCATGGAGTATGCAGGCATTGATGCTGAAACATGGGCAAGCGGTGACGTTGAAGCAAAGAGAGCCGGGCATGAAAAACTGGCAGAAGCATTTGAAACCTACATCATGGAAGGCAAAGCGCCTAGTGTTGGCTTGCGCGGAGTGTTCCAGAGATTCGCTAATTGGTTATCAGCTATTTATAGCAAGATAGCAAGAAGCGACAATGCGGCAGAGCTGACACCGGAAGTGCGGCAAGTGTTTGACAGGATGCTGGCTTGCCGTGAAGAGATTGAAGTTATGGCACGCATGGAAGGTATGTTTGGTGGCTTGCCGGAGAATATAACATCCAAGTTATCAGACCAAAATAAAAAAGCCTTGCAAGATAAAATCTTGAAGGCTAAAGACAAGGCCGTGGATATTCTGACAAGACGTGCAATGGCTGATTTCAGCGCAAAACGCAGAGCTGAAAAGGCTGCTTTCATCGAAGAAATACGGCCGCAGATTGAGCAGGCAGTAGCGCAAGAACTTGTCAATCGTGCAAGAGTGCAAGTCGGGCAGGAATTTGGGCAAGAATCAAAACTTGCTAATCCCGCGATTATTGCGAGAAAATATAGGCACGTTTTAGGAAACGTACTGCTAAACTATAATGATATGCTGAACGATACCAACGCCAGCATTGACGATATACTTAATCCGATAGTTGAGTATCTTCAAGCAGAAGTCGACGCATATGGCACACTTTCTAAAGAGCGTGTTGCAAACGCTGAAGATATGCTGATTGCTATGTTCAGCAAGTCAAGACAGAAAACTGTTACCAATCCTACCTTCGTTGTTGATGAACACGGCATGGCTCACGCTAACTTCAAGCAGAAAATCAACGAATGGGAAACAATCGAAGCTAATCCGCGTAGGCTTGCAAGAAAATACATTTATGGCAATGAGCGCATAAACTATAACGAATTATTAAAAGACACAAACAGAGCTATTGATGATATTTTAAATCCTATTGCTGACAGAATAGAAAGCGAGCTTGCGGAATATCAAGATACAGTCAAGAGTGAGCGTGCGTTTTTCATCAATGGTAAGTGGGGCTACTTTGCCGCAACCAATAGAACAGAAGGCAAGTATGCAAATGACTTTGCAGGCATACCGGACCAAAGCGCAGTCTTGGTTGATTTTGGTGAGATAGGCAAGGACGGAAAACGTCATTGGACTAAGCGAGCTTTAGAGCAAGCGGATATTGAAGGCCTTGTATTCCATGAAGCAGGTGACAGTATTCGTAATGTCAACTGGGTATCAAGATACGTTCATGACTACGGCGGCAGCGTAAGCGACTTGACCAGTAAAAAAGGACGCAGAAGAATTGCCAAAAAGATTGCAAGGGGCGAAGATATAGCGGATTACTACGATTTACGTAGTACCGGCTTAGACTATAGCGACGCTGAAATTAAGGCAGACTTTAAGCATATTGTCGATGAGCTGGACAGACTGCAAACCTTGAAGCATAGACTTGAAACAGACCCCGAAGGTGTCGACCTGGTAAAAGAAAGCAAGCGCAACCAATTATCGCAGGAGCAAAAAGAACTCTTTGACCAGATAGCAGAGGAAAACGGCTATGCCAGCGGCTATGAAATGGCAAGAGAGATTGTCGAAGGTTATACCGTCAATGAGAATGAGGGTAGCGACGTGCAGGATAACTGGGCGAGAAACTACATTCGCAACGGCGGTGACAGAGCAAAGCTCAAAAGCGAAGAAGGCTTGAAAGAGATTGCCGAAACGTTGGTAGAGGGTGAACAACTTACGGAGCTTAACGAGCTTAAAGCCTTGAAGCATGAGCTTGAAACTAATCCGGACAAAGTCGACCTTGTGGAGATGAGCAAAAAGCGTGCCTTGTCTAACGAGCAGAGAGAACTGTTTGACTGGATGGCTGACAGTTTGGGCTATGACAGTGGCGATGCTATGGCGCAGGATATTTTGACTTCACCGAGCGAAAGAGCTATGGTACGTCAAGAGATTGACAAGGCTGTGAACCGCAGATTCCCCGACTTCATGCAGGAGCGTGAACAGGCAAGAGAGGCGGCAAGGGAAGCACTCTACAATGACGAAAGCGGCGAAGTGGTTGCACTTGAACAACAGCTTATTGATGAGGCACTCAACGAAATAAGCGACAAGGATATTAAGCAAAAAGAGCGTGAGAATATTGCTAAAGTGCGTAAGCAGAACGCAGATAATTTTGCTAAACGCTATATTCAGACTTTGCCAGCAGGTGAGGTTATGAAGCCGAGAAGATTTGCTATGGCAGAACGCAGAGCGGCGGCTAATGCAAACAAAGCTGCGAAAGCTGGTCTTTTGGAAGAAGCGGCTATGTATAAGCAACAGCAGATGATTAATCACGCTTTGTATCGTGAAGCAGTCAAGGCCAAACATCAGATTGAAAGCGCAAGAAAGTACGTCAGAAAGCAGATGCACAGCAAGAAAGAAGTGTGGGGAACAGAGCAGCACTTCTTCCAAATGTGCGCATTGCTGGAGCGCATGGGCTATCACCGCAAGGACTTTAACACCAACGGCAGAGAAGTGCAGCCGCTTAGCGATTACATTGCAGAGATGCAGGCAAAGTACGGTGACGAAATTATTTCTATGCCGAAGTTTGTTCTGAACCCGAATAATGATTTGACCAACGCGCCGCAACTTAGCCTTGCGAACTATATGGACGTTATCGACGCGCTGAAAAACATTCGTGCTATTGCAAAACAGGATACGCAAATGAACAAAATCGCCGCCGGTGAAGCCTTTGAACAGGTTAAGGCTGATACGATAGCGCACCTGCAAGAATTGCCGGTAGAGTATGAGGCGGAGATTGGTAGCGACAGTAAAAAGAGCCTGCGTAAGCGAATTGTTGAATGGCCTAAAAATATCATAGCTACACTGCGTAATGCTGATAACTTCTTCTTAATGATGGATAATTGGACGGAAGGTTATTTTACTAGGGAGTTTTACAACAAAATCAACCATTGCGCAGATATGGAAAGCACGATGCTTGAAAGTTACCAGAACGAGCTTATAGATGCTTTGCAGAAATGGGAACCGGACAAGAAAACAGGCATTGCGCATGATACAAGAATTTACTACAAAGAGCTTGGCGGTAGCGCAGATAAGCATGCTTTGATTGCTATGCTGTGCAATCTGGGCAGCGACAGCAACGCCGCAAGGCTGTGTTCGCAAAAACCGGTAGGCGTAAAGAATTCTGATATATGGGTGGAAGAATCGGAGCTTATAGGCAGAGAAGAAGCGATGCTGCAAACCAAACAAAACCTTATAGAGTTTTTGTGCAAGCATCTGACTAAAGCAGATATTGCCTATGCGCAGGCACGTATCAATGCAGCAAGTAAATTCTGGCCTATGCTGGCAGAAGTCAACCGCAGAACAAAAGGCTTTGAGCCGCCGAAGATTGAAGCGTCGCCGTTGGTGATGAAGCTTGCCAGCGGTGAAAGCGTGGTATTTGACGGTGGCTACTTCCCATTGGAACGTGATATGCGAACCGGCAGTATGCCTGGTAAATTCGACAGAATCGACAGTACCGAAGAAGGTAGCAGACCACCGCAGCGGACTTTAGCTACTAACAGTGGTTCCAGCAAGTCGCGTACCGGCGGCAAGTATCCCGTCGACTTATCGCGCGGCAGCGAGGTTACGGCGGTGAAAAGCACTATTCATGATATTTGTTATCGCGAAACAATGCTTGATTTCAGAAAGATACTGAACGATGAGGATATTTACCGCAACATGGTTGAGCGTTTAGGCGATACCAACGTAAGACTTTTAAGAGAGTTTTTGCAGGCTTGCGCTAATCCATATGGCAATAAGACAGCGTATATGGCCGAAAAGACATTTACGAAGATTGCCGACGCTTTGCGTAATGTTGCAACAAATGCGGCTATTATGTTTAATTTTAAAACGATAATGCAGAACACTACTAACATATTTCTTTACGGCAATAGCACAAAAGGCTTTACTCATGCCGACGCTTTCAGAGCCTTACTTCGCAGTTTTACAAGCGAAGGCAGAGCAGAAGTAGACGCTATTTGTGCCAAAAGCGCATTTATGCGTGAGCGTTCGCAAGTGCCAGACATTACGTTAAGGGATATTCAGAACCGTTCTGACCTTAACCCGATTGAAAAAAGGACGCTGAGATATGGTGCAATGCTGTTAGGTTACACTGATATGATGACTGCAAAACCAGTATTTGCAGAAGCATACATGAAGAAAATCAACGAAGGCAAAACAGAGCAGGAAGCACTAGACTTTGCGAACACTGTTATTCGCCGCACGTTAGGCAGCAGCCGTATTCATGATGTATCAAGTATGCAACGAAATAGCGGCTTATTCAGATTGTTTACGATGTTCCAGGGATTTTTCAACACACAGTTTAACCAATGGGACAGAGAAGCACATATCGCCAAAAGGTTATGGAATAGCGGCGAGAAAAAAGAAATGGCTGAACGGCTGATTGCTTTTGCTGGTGCCAAATTTCTCGGCGTGTGCTTGCTGAACGTGGCTATTGCAGAGCTTTCTTTGACTGCTCCTTTTGAGAAAGACAAGGACGGCTATCGTAAATTGTCAAAAGAACTTATCAACTACCCGTTGTCTATGGGTGGACCTTACGGCCAATTTGCAAATATCGGCATACAATGCCTGTTAGGTATGAGGAACTATGGCTACAGACTGACTGCGGCGCAAGGCTTGATTGATAAAGGCTTTACTGTTCCAAGACGCTTGAACGACGTTGTGGAAGGCAAGACAGAACCCGGCGAGTTAATAGAACAAGCAGCATATGTCGGCGGTGCATTTCTTGGCGTTCCTAGCGGCATCTTCAATATCATATTCAACAGCATAGATATTGCTAGTGATGATATGGACTTTGAGCTGCAAGATATTTACAAACGCAGACCCAAAAGCGAACGTAAAAAAGGTTGACAAAAATTTCACAAAGTAGCATAGATACGAATCTCTAAAAATAGGTATATAATTAGTTAAAGTAAATTTATTAAGCGTAGATATAAAAATATATCTACGCTTTTCTTTTGGCAAAAATAATAAAAGGAGGGAGCTATTATGATTGCTCATGTCGATAACAGAATCACATATAACGGCAATGGGAACGCAACAGAGTTTGCGTATCAGTTTAAAATTTTAGACCGGACGGACATAAAAGTTTTATTGACTGACGCAGACGGCAAAGAAAAGCTGCTGACTAAAGATTATTACGTTGATGTTGAAAAGAATGTTGTACGTTATCCAGGTTATGCAGTCGGCGCAGAAGTGCCGGAGAGTGAACGGCCGCCGGTGTTGCCGACAGGTTGGAAACTGACGATTTATAGGGAAGTGCCGGTAACGCAGGAAACGGATTTGCCAGACCAATATCCTTTTAACCAGGTTGAAGATATTGGCGATAAACTGACGATGATTTGCCAACAGCTTACAGATGCGGCGAACAGAAGTCTGAAAGTTAACGTAAGTAAGGGTAGTGATGTTAACACCACTATTCTCTGGGAAAGCGGAAAAAGTTTTAGAATCAACGATGACGGTACAGGAATTGAGCTTACGGAGGACCCGGCGAAGGTATTGTCATTAGTGGAAAACACCTATGCACAAGCACAAGCACAAGCGCAAATTGCATCTGCTAGTGCGGCGGCGGCGGCAAGGAGCGAGGATAGCGCCAAAACCTACATGAACACAGCAAAAGACCTTAGCGAGAACGTCAACGTTTTTATTCCGAGTGTAGACGCTGACGGCGTAATAACATGGACGAACAAAGCAGGTCTTGCAAATCCTGCTCCGGTAAATGTCAAAGGCGAACGTGGTGATAAGGGCGAGCAAGGCCCGCAAGGTCTGCGTGGCGAAAAAGGCGACAAGGGCGATGCTTTCAAGTACACCGATTTTACTTTGGCACAGATTGCCGCTTTAAAAGGCCCTAAAGGTGATAAGGGCGAGCAAGGTGCAACGGGACCTCAAGGCCCGCAAGGCTTAAAAGGCGATGCAGGCCCACAAGGCGAGCGTGGTCTGCAAGGCTTGCAAGGTGCAACAGGCCCTCAAGGCCCGCAAGGTCTGCGTGGCGAAAAGGGCGACAAGGGCGAAAAGGGTGTTCAGGGAACCGGCGTTACAATCAAAGGCAAGTATGATAGTTTATCAGCTTTACAGGCGGCTCATCCAACAGGTAATGATGGAGACGCCTATATGGTAGGCGCAAATCTCTATGCGTGGACTGGCAGTGCTTGGGTGGATTGCGGCAATATTCAAGGTCCTAAAGGCGACAGGGGCGCAACCGGAACGGCGGCAACAGTTACTATTGGCAAAGTGATTACTGGCGCAGCAGGTACGGCGGCGCAGGTTACCAACAGCGGCACTACATCAGCGGCGGTGCTTAATTTCACTATTCCGCAAGGTGCGAAAGGTGATAAAGGTGAGCAAGGCAGCGGTGCAACAGGTAATTACCTGCCGTTAACAGGCGGCACAGTCACCGGCGGCATAACAGCGACTAATTTCCAGACAGGCACAGGTGCAAACAATTATTTCCAGTGCCGCAAATTTAGGGGCGAGGGCGATGCAAATACCTATTACCATGCAGTTGACTTTGGTTATTCCGGGCATGATAGCGTGGATTTCTACGAATACGATGCAAGTTGGAACTTTTATCAATGCACAACAGGTACAAAATCCGGAGCCGTCTTGGTTGGCAACATCAACAGCAACGGCTGGAATGGTGGAGCACGGCTGACAGGCGCACCGACTGCGCCTACTGCGACTGCTGGAACAAACTCTACGCAGATAGCGACAACAGCTTTTGTGCAGAAAGCTGTGAGCGACAAGGTAAGTATATCGGCGCTTGCAATGGTAGCGACGAGTGGCAGCTATAACGATTTAACCGATAAGCCGACCATACCTGCAGCGGTCACTGTTGATGATGCACTGAATGATACAAGCACGAACCCTGTGCAGAATAAAGTTATAAAAAGTGCTATTGATGCCGTTACTGCTAGTATCCCCACCAAAGTATCCGGCTTGCAAAACGATGCAGGTTATCTTACACAGCATCAGTCGCTTGATGGTTACACTAAGACTTCCGTGGAGAACACGTGGACGGCTCAACAGAATTTCCGTGACCTTATGCTTAACCGAGAGAAGTACACTACTTATGTTGTCAATGGTACATCCGATACGCCTGTAATCTCTACAATGGTTTATGCTGTAACAGGTGCATTTACACTTAACCTTGCTACTTTGGCTGGGGCATTAAAGGCTAGTGAATCATCCGTATTTACTGCATATTTTGCTGCAAATGCAGACTACAGTTTGACTATAAATAATGCAGGAAAACTTAAATATGTTGGCAGTGCTAGTGACGTCGCTATTACAAGTTCAGGATTGCTCCTTAACATATGGATGAGCAAAGATGGCGGTGGTACGCTTACTAGCATCGTACAAGCTAATAAATTGGCGTGAGGTGGTGAACATGGGTCTTAATAGATTAATGATGGGAAAAAAACCTTCATCTAGTGGCGGCGGTGAAACATCGAAGAATGTATTTATTATGACTATGGGACAACAAGGTAGTCAGTATGGTTACAGCCGTCATAACGCTACTATCGGTGAGGTTGAAGGCGAAGTATATCATGACGGCAAAAAAGTAACCCTTGTTATGACGTGCTATTATGGTGGATGGCTTGATGTTGCGTTTAAAGTTGATGGCGTAACGAGTGGTAGTTATAATGTTGGCCTTAATATCACGCCACTTGAAACAGGTGCCACCACCAATGTAAAAGTTGGCAAAATATCGTATCAAGGTGCTACAACAGGTTTTTACACCTATGCGCAAAATGTGCCGTCGAATGTGCCCAGCATGTTTAGTGCCGCAAACGTAGGAAAGAAATTTAAAATTGAAATAGTATTTAACTAAGGTGGTGATTTGATGAAAACAACTTATACATATAAAGAACAGGCTTACTCTAACTTATATGCACTTTCGGAAGCACTAGGCAAAGAAGGTATCTTCATTCCGCTGTCTATCTCCGAGGATGCACTTAAAGACTTAGGTGTCACTGTGACTACCGAGGAAGAAAGCATTGAAAGTATCAAAGAACATAAAATTCTTACTCTTAAAATGCAGCGTGATAACGCAGAAGTAGAACCGATTGAGTACAAAGGCTTCTCTTTTGATTATGACGAGAAAGCAAGAGATAGAATCAATGCAGCTATTATTGCGTTGGAACTGCAAGGCGAAGGAGCTACAATAGAGTGGACTACGGCAGACAATGCCGACACGCCAGTAACGGCCAACGATTTAAAGATGATTATTGCTGCCGTTGCGGTACGCTCAAACAAACTGCATACTGCATATCGTGTAGCAAAAGAAAAAGTTGAGGCAGCAACTACGGCGGCAGAAGTAGAAGCTGTGACAATGGAAGTATGACATAGGGGTGTAATGAAATGATAGAACAGTCTTTAGATGCGGCGCTGAACTCTATTATTAACGTCATATCTGGTTGCGTAATAACGCTACTGATTACTATGTATCGGCAGAAGAAGCAACAAAATGATGCTCTAAAGGCTGGACTGCAAGCTCTTCTGCGTGACAGAATTATCCAGGCTTATAATCATTATGTCCAGGATAAAGGATGGATTCCAATATACGCAAAAGAAAGCATAGATGCCTGCTACAAGAGCTACGAAGCGCTGGGCGACAATGGCGTAATCGACAATCTTATGCAACAGATTAATGAATTACAGAACTATCCGCCGAAGAACAGAGGTGAAGAAGATGCGTAAATTAATTAACATGTTAAAGAAGAACGATAATGCCTATAGCGTGGGCAGAATCTGTGCTGTTATAGGCTTTGCCGTTTGGGTGCTGGTTACTTTATGGCTTGCTTTTTGGGCCAGAACTTGGGGCAACTACGAGAGCTGCACGCTTGGCATGGTGGCGCTGCTTCTGGTCCAACTTGGCAATAAAGCGATTGAAACGAGAATGTTTAAGGTAAGAAGTGAGGAACGAAATAATGAGCGATTGGAATAAGAACCTTGCAAAGGAAATTGCAAAAGGATTGATTAACACCGGAATTGAAGGCGGCTATGACAGTGTGGCAAAAAGCACTGCATATGATTATCCGTCAATCGGTGTCAGCCAATGGGAAGGGAATAGAGCAAATGAGCTTTTGAAAGCTATCCCCGGAGGCGCAGAATATGCAGACCGCACTTATATTGATATTAAGGCAAGCGGTGAACTGCCGATGCTGAAAGAGTTGTTAAGAAGCGACGCAGGACAACAGGCACAGTTAGAGCAGCTTTCACGTGATTGCTTACAGTACGTCGAAGTCTTACAGCAAGTACCGACGTTGGACGATACTAGATGTATCATCTATGCTGGTATGTGGTGTCCTACATCAACCTACGTTGTAAAGCGTTTCCTGGAGAACCGTTTTGAACGTGTTAACCTGCGTAGCCTTGAAGCACTTAACAAGCTATTCAAAAATTATTACTGGATAGCTGCCGACGTTGGCGAGATGTACCGCATTGGTTATGCCAACAGAGCAGACGCAACATATCAGTATGTTGCTGGTATTGACTTAACTACACCGTATGGCGTACCTGCGTATGGTGAAGCTGGCAATGGAAGATGATTTAAAGCTCATGCTTTAGATACAGTCA